>Ga0182004_10003482_pt1 | contig 12509 bp, 9 predicted proteins | sample Sormic07211540_1_FD_120479 | JGI IMG/M metagenome (GOLD analysis project Ga0182004, IMG submission 120479) | Endophyte microbial communities from Sorghum bicolor roots, Mead, Nebraska, USA - 072115-40_1 MetaG | ecosystem: Host-associated > Plants > Roots > Unclassified | place: USA: Nebraska... | reverse complement strand
TAGGCGTCTAGGCTTTATCGATTTGATTTGATGCTTGATAGGTCATGTCTTTTGCTCAGTCAATTTCACAGTTAGAGATGCTGGGATATCTCCCAATGTCAAGCAGTGTGGTGTCAGTTTCTCAGGGTACTAAACAGAGGCACCTGGAGGATCAATTCAGGTCCGTACCTCTCCGCTCCGGCGCTCCCTCATCCCTTCATCCCATTCTTCTCATTTGCACATGGTGGTTGTTATTAGTTGCACAAATAAATTTCTTTAAGTGGCTTTTAACTGTTTGGAAAGGGTGGACTGTGGTCCAAATTCAGAAATTCTTAAGGTTTAAACAGTTTGAAGTTGAGGTTAACACTGAAAGTTCCTAGAGCTTGAGTGTTGAATGTCGGCTATTGCTCCTTATTTCTGTGATTTTTTTACTTCCACTTTTGAAACCACTGCTTTAAAGTTGTGAGTTTAGCTTTTAACAGTTGGTGTCTTGCAATAGTCCTGGCAATATCTTGTTTTGGTGTCTTTCATTGTATTGCAACACTAGAAGACAAAATCTATGTCATCATTTTTCTTTAAATGATGATTCTATTCCCTTTCTCGGTAAACAGTCTGTAGCAAAACTTACTGAATCAATATGTTAGCAGATTCCTTGCAGCTTTTGGTGCTCGAAAGTCAATATTCTTGCACCAGTAATCATGACAGATGCCTGCCCTATATTTCGGTGCTGCCTCCTTATGGAAGTCGTAGTGCTTCTTGGCCTGGGCCTTCCATGACTAATTTCGATGCTGCCTCCTTATGGAAGTCGTAGTGCTTCTTGGCAGGAGCTAAGGGCCTCTCGAATTTGCAGTGAGAGAAGACATGGATTTGAGAAGACATGTATCTTTTTTATCATGAAGTGTTCGCTGTCCTGCATTTATGCATCCTTGAGGTAAGGGCCTCTCGAATTTGCACTGAGAGAAGACATGGATTTGATGAAATGCATTTCGTGAAACACTAGTCCTTTGAATGCTTTTAGCTATCAGGGGTGCCCTTCTTTGATTTATTTGAAATAAGACAGTGCTGTTGGCAGGCTTTGATGACTGTCTATGCCATTGCTGTAACTAAGAGTGCAGTCTAAAACCTAGAACCTTATTTTGATAACAACTACAAAATGAGTATTTTGAATAAAAGGTACAATCATAAGCACAAGACTTCAAACTTAACATGCAGGCAAAAAAATGTAGCAACTTATATGATCAAAATTTAAGTCAAAATCTAGTGCAAAACATCATGAGACATGGGCACTGCCATAGCTTTAGCTATGTTTTAAAGAAAATATATATTGAAGGTACAATGCAGAGGGAGAAAAACTATAGATATGGATGAGAAAATAATATATAGAGTAATTTATACATTTATCATAACATGATAGAGATTAGAGCTATGTCTCCATAGATTATAGGTCACAAGGGCTTGTGTTAATATACTAGTTGTATTAGTTCTCAATACATCTTTCGAATATGCAGAAAATTGCATATAAATTGATTAAGAAGACGAAAAAGGTGCAAAGAGCCGACACCAAACAATCTTTTATTCAATGCTTACATAACAAGTGAAGCAGTTCTGTCGAAAGTGAAAACAAGGAGGTGGTGATCATCATGTCTGAAACCTATGGCAGAACGTCGCTGATTCTGGTCTGATCAGTGATCACTGAGGTGTCACACTTGGCGCTTCTCAGTTCTCACTCTGTTGGCAGGCGGCAGCCAGAGATGCTGGAGAATCTCTGATGATACCTTCAACTTTTTATACTATAGTGCTACAAAATTGTTCAGTTTAGTTGTTAGCAGATTTTATATATTCATTCAAAGGTTCATGGAAGAAAACACTGCTGTACTCGATTAGGCCTAGTTGATTTGACCCTATCTATGGTGACTGGACATGCCATGTTCTGTTCCATCAATTTCTGTCTGAGATGCTGTAAAATCTCCCACAGGCCCCAGGATATTGAAGCAGTGCAATGTAATCGACTAATCGTCTTCACTGGGATAAAAAAAGTTCAGTTTCAGTTCAGTACTATTCCTCTCCTCTTCCCTATCATTAATGACTCTTTTGTTCCAAGTGGGTTTTAATCCACATAAATAATTATTTTAGTGTTATAAGTGCAGTTACCTAACTTTAGGGCTCCCCATTACTTCCAAGACCTTTAATTGGCGTTTGGTTTGCCACTCTTGAATGTAACCCATTAGCCCATCAACCCATGCTTCATTGATAAATATAGTAATATAATGAATTAAAACTGATTATCTTCAGTCTCTTCATTTCCTAATACAACACCAATTTGGATAATCTATAATTCTCGTCCTGCTTGTTGTGATAACTTTACCAATTACTCTATATGTTTTTGTCCTTTGCATTGTACTCCTGTAAGTTTTTGTTGCAGCACAAGAATCCGCTTGCAGAAGAACCCGTTTCTCTCTTGCTCATTGTTTTCCAACTCATTTATTATTGGTTGCTGCACAAGATAAGGACAAAATTTCTACAACTCTATTTGGATATTAGTATTCTCCTTTCTAATAATTTATTTAGTATAAGAAACGAAGTGTCACTAGCATATTTCATTAGATTCCTTGCAGCCTTTGGTTCTCAGTCTAGAACTCTAGATTCCCGGAACCCCAGTGTAAGGCCTTGTTTAGTTCACCCAAAAAACCAAAAACTTTTCAAGATTCTCCATCACATCGAATCTTGCGGCACATGCATGAAGCATTAAATATAGATAAAAATAAAAACTAATTACACAGTTTGCTTGTAAATCGCGAGAAGAATCTTTTAAGCCTAGTTACTCCATAATTGAACAATATTTGTCAAATAAAAACGAAAGTGCTACAGTGTCAAAATTCAAAAACTTTTCGGATAAGTAATCATTCATGGCATTCTTTTTTGTGCGTCTATATTTTCAGTAGAAGTTATGATTACCTACGTTGGCTAATGTGCTAGAGAGAAATCACAGGAACGCAGGTAAAGTATCCACAATGTAGGCACTAGGCATGTTTTGGTTCATTTTTTTTCAAGTGATGTTGGTGTGAGCCTGTGAGGCCGGCCTTGCCCTATATATAGTCTGGACTGGAGCTGGAGTTTGGTCATCTGGGTGTTGAGGCTGCTTTCTGCAGGTGCAACGACTTGTGGAGCTCCTTTCCAAGGTTAGTGACCTCTTCATCTTTTCTAAATCTTGATCACCTAATGAAGTTCATAATTTGCCTCTGGCCAGATACCCATTTCGTTTTGGCCTAAAAAATGTGAATGTTATGCATAGTCAGGACACAAAAAGATGTTTTTGTTTTGTTGCAATTGCATTACCCTACAAACTAAAATTGTTTTGAGTTATTGTTCAGCCACAATGATGTTTATGTATCTTTCGCCTTTTGGGGGGCAAGAGCAGCCCTGGGCTGTGGGTCCTAAAAATATTTGATATACATCCTCACAACTTTGGTACAATGATCGACCAACTACTTATCATGCTATATTTGCAACATACTTGCTGCGGCTACCATTACAATTCTGAAAAAATGGCTGATATATTTGGGTTATTTCTCTTGTACTTAGGTTGTGTATGAGTAGGTGCATGCATTCGATTTAATGTTCCCCTAATAGCTTCATCTCAAATTACTTTATATTGTAGGAGAGGGTGGTAGGATGAACAAATCTGGGACAGTCTTCAAAGCGTGCATTGCTCATCATTATTGGCACTACATGGATGCCCCGAAGCGTTTTTTCAAGATTATGATTGGTGATTTCAAAAATGGAGTGGTAAGACATTCTCCTTCATCCTGTTCGTTGCAATCTTGTGCACAGATATATATTTTTTATTTTCGCAATATCTTTTATTTTGATGGGAAACTAAATCTTCCATTTCTGAGTCTTTGGTGAACACTTTATCCTCTAATCACATGTGCTCCCAGAGTCCCAGTCCCAGTTCCCTTAAAATTAATGATGTGGAAAAGGCTTCCTTGAAATTAATGATGTAGGAAAGGCGACCGCACTATCAACCTGGCTGTTAGAAAATTATAGGTGTGATTATGAACATGCTTATTCTATATGTTCTAGTCACTAGTTCCGTTTTGACTGCGCCAGCTTGCGGTTTCTTAGTAGAGGGTTCCCCTAGTCTTCTTGTCGTGTTGGTTTCGTGTGGAGTTTGAGTGTCTTCGGTAATCTTTGGTTTACCGATGTTTGTTGGTTCGTGTTAAACTCTATTTCTTCTGCTTAATGAAATACATGCCGAGCATGTTCTCGAAAAAAAAAACACACCTAATTTGTTAACTCATGCAGACCATACCGAAGAAGTTTGTGGCCAACATCAGAGAGCAAATGTCTGAACAAGTCACACTCAAGGTGCCAGATGGCAAGACATACACCATTGAGGTTGCTGAGGAACAACAGAACGAGCTGGTCCTTCGGTCTGGATGGCCAGAATTTGCGAGTGCTTACGAACTTGAACAATTTGATCTTTTAGTGTTCAAAAACAGTGGGAACTCACACTTGAAAGTCCGAATCTTTGATCGAAGTGGTTGCGAGAAAGAGATATCCTGCGTTCTGCTGGACAGCATCCCTTGTATGCAAGAAAGGAAAGGTTCTCATGGTAAGCAAATGCAGTCACCGACAGGCAAAAGGTTGGCAGTTGGCAGCCCAAGCGGCAGCAGAAAGACTCCGAAGATGAACCCAATAGACTCTCCATCACAGAAGAAAAGTAAGAATTTGATGTGTGTAATGTACATAAAGTTTCGGCTTTTTCTTGCAGTCTTTGTGTACTACTAGTCTACTAATAATGTTTCTGAATCTGATGACCGTGCATGTTTGTGACTGTTCTCTGCAGGACATGTGTCTCCAACTAAGAGGCATGGAGTTGCTAAGCCAGCAAACATGCTCCCAGGGCACAAATCTCTAACTGATGAACAGAGGAGTAAAGTAGAAGAGAAAGTTGGAGCTATGCAGTCGGAGACTCCCAAGATGAACCCAACAGACTCTCTTTCACAGAAGAAAAGTAAGAATTTGATGTGTGAAATGTAAGTTTCAGATTTTTTTTGCATTCTTTGTGTACTACTAATATTTTTTTCCCTGGTTGGCAACTTGACATTATGCAGCTGAACATTTCCCATCTTCTGAAGGCATTCATCAGGAGCCCATCAATTCAGGTGTTTCCCACAAGCTCATCATGTCTTGGACCGTATGCAGTATGACAAGTGAGCAAAAAGCTAAAGTTCTCGCTCTTGAGCAGAAAATCCAACCCAAAATTCCTTTTTACATCACGGCAATGTACAAGAAAAGTTTGGCTTCTGGAATTCTGGTCAGTAGGTGTTCATGTGTTCATGCATTTAAGATATTTTCGCTTGTGCTTCATGTTTGAGTATTGAGCTTTCACCTACACTGATCAAGTCGAAGTTTGTAAAATAATATAGTTCTAAACCATTTGTGCTAGCCCATCTCCAAGAAATATGCCACGAAACATCTCGCAAACGAAAATGGGACCATCCAGCTCTGTCAACTTGATGGTAGCAAGGTATGGACCATCAATTTGGACATAACCGCCAATGACCGGTGTGCTGTTTCTACGGGCTGGATGGGCTTCATTCGCCACAACAAGTTGCAAGAAGGTGATATCTGCATTTTCCAACCATCAAAGAACGAGAAGGGACTGAAACTGATATTTCATTCACTTGCACAAAGGCGCTGCCTGCAGCCACCAGGTTATATATAACTATATAAGCATTGCATTTGGTATTTCCTACAGATTTAGTTCTATTTCATTAAAAAAAACAGATTTAGTTCTATATATATATGGAACATGCTCAGACTCTGATGACCATGCATGTTTGTGATTGGGCTTCTCTGCAGGATATGTCCCTTCAGCCAAGAGTCTTAGGCATGGAGCTGCTAAGCCTCCATACATACTCCCACGATTCACATCTCTAACTGATGAACAGAAGAGTAAAGTAGAAGAGAAACTTCGAGGTATCCAGTCGGAGATCCCCGCATATGTGGCTGTCATGAAGAACAGCAATGTTAACAGCCGTATGTGCATTCTGGTGAGTGATCATTTCGTTTCTCTCTTGTGCAGTGTTATATACTAGTAAAAACAAAACTGGCTTTTCATTTGTGGAAGGTTTGTTCTTGTCAATTTGGTTGTGAAGTCACACACACCATGTCAATTTTTTGTTTTTCTGAGTAAAGTTGGAAAGCACTATATATTTGCACTGATCAGTTCACTGCAACTATAACAACCACAACCTATTTCTGTGCCTGCATTGTCACTGAATTCTTTTATATCTTCCATATGGTACCAGGGAATCAGTTCAGCATATGCAAGAGAGTATCTTCCAGGCGGCGGCGAGAACCAGCTGACTATGAGGATGAGGCTTCGGCGCAAGGACCATACATGGGAACCTGATTTCCAGGTCAGGAACGGGAGGCAGCAGATCTATGGTGAAGGCTGGAGGAAGTTTGTGACTGACAACAAGCTGAAACCAGACCACATCTGCCTCTTCAACCTGAAGAACACCAAGACGCTGACGATGGACGTCCACATTATCCGGAAGAGATCGGTGTAGTTGCATTGCATGGTCGGTGTCACTGCATCAGTGCTGTTCGTGCCGATGCTTCGCTCTTAGGAGCTCTGCCTCTCAATTAAGAAAGGAGAGACATTTATATGTACCACATTTTCGCTCTGGGAAAATGTGGGGGCGCTTTTGTGTTTGCAGTGTTCGTTCGTTAGCTCTGGCTATGACGTTTGTCTGTACTGTCGAGATCACTGGTGCTCTCCAATCTCCAGTATGAAGCTCTGCATGCAGTGAACTCTGAATAATCTTATTTCAACCAATGTGTTGCTTATTTTATGGCAATTCTAGGTGGGAGAATTGCGTTGGATTAGTTCATTCAGAATGTTTTGAGCACCTGATCTGAAGGTGCTTCAATTCAAGTTGGGAACCGCATGACATGATTTACATGGTCATCATTCATTACAATGTTGAAACAGAATAAGAGGTAAAGAATAGTAACAGTGCTGGTTTTATATAGGATTATAAAGGCTAGTAATGGTATGCATGAGTGGAGGCTGCATGATGAATACCCACTAACCCACATACATCTAGAATTTGCGAGATTTATTAGTAGGCTTAGTCGAGTTTCGCAGGTGAGAGAGAACTGGAAGGGTGGTGATGCCATGCCATGCGTTAGTGGAATATAAGACTGCGTGAAGGGCCACTTCTTTGGTGTGGTGTGGTCTATTTCTAACAGTTTTTGATAACAAATACTCCCTCCGTCCCAAATTATAAGTCATTCCAAAAATCTTGGAGAGTTAAAAAGTTTTTCAAGTTTGACCAAATTTATATAGCAAAATAATAACATTTTTGGTACCAACCAGGTATTATTAGATTCTTTGTTAGTTATATTTTTATATTGTACCTATTTTATGACATAAATCTTTATATTTCTCTCTATATTTTTTGTCAAACTTGAAAATGCGTTGACTCTCCAAGATTCTTGGAATGACTTATAATTTGGAATGGAGGGAGTAGCTATTATTAGAGTGTTTGACGACCACTTGCATATAACTTGAGGGAGACATGGTGTGTTTGGTTCGTAGAATCATCTCATACCTCGTCATGAAGTAGTAGTACATCATGATTTTATTCTATGAATTTTAGTTAGGCCTTGTTTAGTTTCGAAAAATGAAAAGTTTTCGGTACTGTAGCATTTTCGTTTGTTTGTGACAAATATTATCTAATCATGGGCTAATTAGGATCAAAAGATTCGTCTCGTGATTTACAACTAAACTGTGTAATTAGTTTTTGTTTTCGTCTATATTTAATGTTTCATGCATATGCCACAAGATTCGATGTGACGGGAAATCTTGAAAACTTTTTGGTTTTCAGGGTGAACTAAACAGGTCTTATTTCTTAGACCAAACACAAGCTTAATATCGTGCCGACGATATTGGTGGCTCGCCACAGTTTTGTGCATATTTTGATGCCTAACGAAAGGTTTTGTGCATTGGTGGCTCGCCACAGTTTGGCAATAAATTGTTTTGTTTGTGTAGTGTATTGTTATATTGGTCAACGATGATGTATAATAGTGGCAACTGTCAACTTTTGTGGTGTAGTATGGCGTTGTACACGTTGTTTACTGGCTGACCATGTAAACAAATTTTACTCTTTTTTTTTTCTATCGTAGCCTCCACGTTACTCTTGTATAAAAATATAAATACCTCTATAAAAATATAATCTAATTCCTCCATAAATAAATCAATCTATAGAATCCTTATCAGTTATTTTTTTTAAAAAAAATTGACTAATTTACTAAAAAGAGTAACAACATCTATAACACAAAATGAGCACTTATGAAAAAAATATTTTATGATAAATCTAATTATACTAATTTGATATCATAAATTTTAATATTTTTTTCTAAAAATTTAGCTAAAATTTAAGAAATTTGACAACTCTAGAAATCTAATTAATGACATAGGGAGTAGCTAGAAACACGAACAAGGAGGCTAAGGCCTTGTTTAGTTGTGAAAAGTTTTTAGATTTTAACATGTAACACTTTCGTTTTTATTTGATAAACATTTTCTAATTATAGAGTAACTAGTTTTAAAATATTCGTCTCGCGATTTACAGATAAATTGTACAATTAGTTTTTGTTTTCATATATATTTAATGCTCCATATATGTACCGTAAAAAATCATGGTCTTAATCTGATGCCCACTAGCCAAGCTTAATTAAGTTTTAAGGTAGCAGTTATTACATGAAAGTATTTGGTAACGAGTTGTCACTTTTCTGTCACAGCATACCAAATAAGGCCTTGTTTAGATGTGAAATTTTTTTGGATTTCACTACTATAGCACTTTCGTTTGTTTGTGGTAAATATTGTCCAATCATAAACTAACTAGGGTCAAAAGATTCGTCTCGCGATTTACACTCAAATGCATGTGCCGCAAGATTCGATATGACAGGGAATCTTGAAAACTTTTTGGATTTCAGGGTGAATTAAACAAGGCCTAAGTTTGTGAAGAATTTTGACAGTACTGAAAAGTTTAGTTCTGAAAGCATCCAGTGGTGAAAAATGAAATGTTGACAAGCACGCCAAAATGTTGTTTCTCTGGGTGGGAAGACTTCGTCGATGCTCATGAACTGCAGGAGAATGACATCCTTAGAGCAAGGTTAATAATGCAGTGGTCCACCTGCCTTTCTTATAGAGTTTCACGGTTCTTGTGTCTAAACGGCTGTAAGTTTACAATCCGCTTCCCCTCTCTCCTCTCCTCTCATCTCCACGTTAGTATTTAGCCTGCTTACAACTTGCTGTTATACTTACTCTTATCTTCACATGCCGTGGCAACTCTACATTTGATGTTCTAATATTTTGGCATGATCAGAGCTGTTCGTTCTGTCCTTGTTCAGTTTGTAAATTTTTTTGGATTTCGACACTGTAGCACTTTCGTTTTTATTTGACAAACATTGTCCAATCATGGAGTAACTAGGCTTAAAAGATTCGTCCCGCGATTTATAGATGAACTGTACAATTAGTTTTTGTTTTCATGTATATTTAATATGCATGTGCCGCAAGATTCGATGTGACGGAGAATATTGAAAAATTTTGGAAACTAAACAAGGCCCCTCACGTGTTTGTTCGCTGTTTCCATCCAGACTCTGACTCCTAAGAGACGGAGGTGACTGGTGTTCCATATATGACCTGTCCAATGAATGCGATATACTCTGAATAATCTTATTTTAACCGACGTGTTGCTTATTTTATCACAATTCTAGGTGGGAGAATTGCGTTGGATGGTAGAGTTAGTCATCAAAACTAGTTCAAAGAATGTTTTGAGCACCTGATCTGAACGTGCTTCAATTCAAGTGCAGAACCACATGACATGATTTACATTTTACATGATCATCATTCATTACAATGTTGAAACAGAATAAGAGGTAAAGAATAGTAACAGTGCTGGTTTTATTAGGATTATAAAGGACGGTAATGGCATGCATGAGTGGAGCCTGCATGATATGAATACACCCACTAACCCACATGCATCAGGAATTTGCAGAGATTAGGCCTAGTTGAGTTCTGCAGGTGGGAGAGAATTGGAAGAGTAGTAAAATGCCATGCGTGCATTGCTGCTGGATTGAATTGTGCGGCTGGAAGACTATTGGACTGGGAAGAAGTTGTGAGGACAGTGCTGTGGTGGGGTAGGGAAATGTATGGCTAAATATCATGGCTTCCATATCATCAGATGGTGGAGGCCTGAGAGTTGAGATTTAGAAGAAGCAACTACAGGTAGATAGCGTTGAGGGTGCACTGCTTCAGGTGCGTGCAGCTGGAAGGAAGAGCCCCAAAAGTAAGAAGCTAGCTCATGCAGTGCAGCTGGAAGGAAGAGCCTCAAAGGTAAGAAGCTAGCTCATGCAGTGAGGTGTGCAAGGAATATGCTCTATTCATTCATGCATCGATTGGTCAGTCATACTGGTATTCCGATTGTCTTGGTACATGATTCTTGGGTACAAAATGTTCTCTGAGGAAACATCAGGCGTGCATGTTCTTTGATGGCATCAGACTTCTTTGAGACGCCTTGATTTATTTGGTTTTTTTTTTTGAACTGGCAGGAGAGCTTAAGAGTTTTTTTTTTTAAAAATAAATTCTAAAATACACGGGTTCTTATCTTTCAAAAAAACACAACTTCTGAAAGTTGTAGGGTCACTTGTACTGTAGTGCTGGAAAATTTCCCTTACAGGTATCTGAAATTATTTTTGAAGAAAAACAGGCATCTGAAATTGGCGTTTTCAGTTCGTACATAACCTGCAATCCATTGGTGATCTGCTCTGCTGAGAGGGTGTGAATGAGTAGTTGCATGATTAGATTTAATGTTCCTGTATAATGGCTTCATCTCAAATTACATTGCAGGAGAGGTGGTAGGATGAACAAATCAGCTGGGACAGTCAGCAAAGAGTGCATTGCACATCATTATTGGCACCACATGGATGATCCGAAGTGTTTCTTCAAGGTTATGATTGGTGATTTCAAAAATGGAATGGTAAGACATTCCCCGTGACCCTGTTTGTTGAAATCTTGTGCACAGATATATATCCTCTATTTGCCAAAAAAAAAATCTTTTATTTTGGTAAACCCATTTCTGAATCCAAACAAGAAAACTTTATATTTATCCTCTAATCACATGTGTTCCCAGACCCCAGCCCCAGTTCCCTTAAAATTAATGATGTAGAAAAGGGTTCTCTTAAAATTATAGGTGTTGATTATGAATATGCTTAGTAGCTGTGGTGGTTCCTGCCCCCAATTTTTCACTTTACCTCAGCGTTCACCTCTTGTTATATACAAAAACACCTAATTCACTGATCATGCAGACCATACCGAAAAAGTTTGTGGCCAATATCAGAGAGAAAATATCTGAACAAGTCATACTCAAGGTGCCAAATGGAAAGACATACACTGTAGAGGTTGCTGAGGAACAACAGAACGAGTTGGTCCTAAGGTCTGGATGGGCAGAATTTGCCAGTGCTTATGAACTTGAACTCGGTGATCTTTTAGTGTTCACAAACAATGGGAACTCACACTTGACAGTCCGAATCTTCGATCGAAGTGCTTGCGAGAAAGAGCTCTCCTGCGTTCTGCTGGACAGCATGCCTTGCATGCAGGAAAGGAAATGTTCTCATGGTAAGCAAATGCAGTCACCAACAGGCAAAAGGTTGGCAGTAGGTAGCCCAGGCAACAGTAAGACTCCGAAGATGAACCCAACAGACTCTCCTTCACAGAAAAAAAGTAAGATTTTGATGTGTTTAAATACATAAATTTCAGCACTTCTTGCATTCTTTGTGTACTAATGTTTTTTTTCTTGGTTGACAACCTGACATTATGCAGCTGAACATGTCCCATCTTCTGAAGGCATCCATCAGGAGCCCATCAATTTAGGTGCCTCCCAGAAGCTCATTAAGTCTTGCATTGCCTTACCAGCCGGATGCAGTATGACAAGTGAGCAAGAAGCTAAAGTTATCGCCCTTGAGCAGAAAATACAACCCAAAATTCCTTTCTACATCACGGCAATGTACAAGGAAAGCTTGGCTTCTGGAATTCTGGTCAGTAGGTGTTCATGCATTTAAGATATGTTTCACTTCTGCAGCATGCATGTTTGAGTATTGAGCCTTCACCTACATTTATCAAATCCTAGTTTGTAAATAAAAAAATATAGTTCCAAACCATTTATGCTAGCAAATCTCCAAGGAATATGTCATGGAACATGTTGGTGTAAATATAAAGATGTAAGAGGACTACTATGTAAAAGTGAGAAGGAATGAATAGAGAAGAGGTGTGCTGTTGGCACACCCGAGAGTGAGTCTTCCCCAATTCCATCATGTTATCAGAGCCAAGAGTAAGGGTTAGGGTTACCTGCGACGGCGGCGCGTGGAGCTGAGCTGAGCGCCGGCGTGCGGCGGCACGAAGCACAGGCAAGCGGTCGCGCGAGGGTGCGGCTGCGGCCTGGGCAGTGGCCGCG
>Ga0182004_10003481_pt1 | contig 12510 bp, 10 predicted proteins | sample Sormic07211540_1_FD_120479 | JGI IMG/M metagenome (GOLD analysis project Ga0182004, IMG submission 120479) | Endophyte microbial communities from Sorghum bicolor roots, Mead, Nebraska, USA - 072115-40_1 MetaG | ecosystem: Host-associated > Plants > Roots > Unclassified | place: USA: Nebraska... | reverse complement strand
AATTTTTATACGCTTCATAATAGCATGTGTGGATAATCTTTATGCAAATGTAAGTGACATTTTAAATTTATATCAAAATTACCACTTATGTTATTATTAAAATTGAAAGTGAAATATCACCTCAAGACACATTGTGGCCATCATGTTCGGTCTCATTGGTGCTATGTTACAGTATTTTTTTTTTGTCGTGGAGATGCTGAAAAATTGTCCCTAAGGGCACATGTCTCCATATGTATCAACCATTGGATGTACATGGGGGCAAAAACAACGTTTATGATGGTTGTGTTGTACGGTCATTAGACTACTCGAAGAGAATAATGACTCATCACTAGGGTCAGTCAGTAGGCTATGGGCACCAAGGGTGAGGCTTGGAGGGGGGAGTAGTGTATGCGTGGAAGCGTGCACCAAAGCAGATTTGGTTGTCTATATTGCACAACAGACAATTTTGCAATGATATGTATACTTTTTGGGGTTCAGAGGTTATTCTATGCATGGGGCAGACAATTAGCAATGATATATGTACTTCATTACAAGTCTTCTAATATAAAAATTCTTAGACAGCTAGTGTGTACTTGTAGTGTAACAGGGGATGAGTTAAAAAATAGCCTTATACATATAGAATTAATAGACTGTTAAGTTAAAACTTAAAAAAAGGGATGATTTGTTTTTTGCTAGAAAAATCAAATTATTAACCGACTACCTCATTTTGTTGGACTGAATGGCTTATGCTAGTTGTTGACTGAAATATACAACTGCTAGCAAAAATATATAGCTCAAGCCTGCATTTAAGTTATCAACGTAGCTGTTTTAAAAAGATATTTGAATAACCATAAACTATGTCTATATATATTGTCATATAACTATTAAACACGAACCATTAGCTCTCATATATGGCATGGATTAATGGACTAATTTATAAAACAATCAATAATTTAGATTCATACCTACACTACACATACTTATAATTACTAGATCATATTGGTATTTTTAGTCAAAAACTATATAGCAGTCTACACTTGTCCTCTTCCTTTTATCTCTTTTGGAGTTTTGGTTTAGCCTATCCTATTACATGAGGTTCTCAATCATGACCTATTTTTTTCTCATTCGATCAGGCTATGAACCTGTTTGGTTCGCTTGCTCCTTGCCTCACCTTGCTTAGCTGTAGGAAATGGGAAAAAAATAGCTGTTTGATTAAGAGGCTAGCTTGTCTTTGAGACTTGTGCTAGCAAGAAATACCTTGCTGTCATGGGAGAGCCAATCTGGCTAGCTCCAGCCATCAAGATAAGGCTGACCCTACCCTCGCTAGCAAGGAAAAATAATCCTTGTCTCAACCAAATATACCCTATATCTTATATGAAATTAGTTGTTTTCTATTTATCGCTCGTATCTTGTTAGATATGAATGCCATCACAAGAATGGTTTCGTTGACTCACCATGAAAATGACCACTCTACCCCATGCAACGCAAGGGCGTGCACTATTAAGAGGCTGAATAGATGCTAGGGCAAAAAAAGAAAGGTAGGGTAAAAGTGAAGGCGACAAATACATGGGAGTATGGGATCCACTCCTAAAGTGGAGAAGTGACATGGCACCGCGTTCAACAAAACTATGATTTAACCGTTCCAGGGTAGTCAATAAACAATTTTAATAATATTGAAGGACCATAAACATCTTCTGTTTTATTTTATTCGACGGTAGAAAAGTGAATTTAATAATATAGAGAGAGCATAAACCCATTATTTGGGCCTGGAAATTCGGACTATGAGAAAAGTGAATCTACGTGTTTCTAGTGGAGAAATTCGGACTATGAGAGAGCAGTGAGGAATGCCAAGAGGACCTTTTCTATCCAAAATAATGGAAAGAAAACAAATGGGCCTAATCTGTTATTTGGGCCTGGAAACCCATTGCTCTGAAGCCCACTGACGACTAGTATCATTAGGAAGCCCACGTAATAGAGTGAGGAGGAAGGCAACGAAAACCCTCCTCCCCCGCTTTGCCCCCAAACCCCAGTCACCAGCTACCAATGGCGGCCACCGCGATGGACCACGACGGCGGTGGGGGCGACGTGGTCACACCAGGGGAGCTCCTCGGCAACTCCTTAACTCTCGCGGCCGGACGCGGCGCCTACGCCGACGGCCGCTCCGTGCGCGCGTCGGTCACCGGGCGCCGCCGCATCGTGCCGCCCGCACCTGGCTCCGACGACCAGGTAGGGCTAGTTTGGCAGGGTTTCGGAATCCCTTTTATTGGTGCGTGTGATGAGCTGCTTTGATTGGGCTGCAGAGATCCACGGTGGAGGTGGTGGGGCACAAGGCCCATGGAGCTGTGCCGCAGCCGGGAAGTGTCGTCATCGCCCGAGTAAGATGCTAAAATTCCTCATCAATAATGGGCATCATCTGGTTTACAGAATTGCAATTTATACTTGTTTCTGTGAAAACACTCAATGGCCATGCTCGTGTGAAATTCCGATTGCCACACGCATCCCCTGGTTCAGGTTGGTGGTGGGGTGATGCATGTGTCTGACAGTCTAAGCTGTCACAGTGGTATTTTTCAGGCATCTTTGCTGAAGGAAGTCTTCGAACATAGTTTAGTGCGTCATTTTATTTGAAAGTAGGAGTAGAAGTTTGTAAATCTCTGATTCCTGAAAGGTGTTACTTTGGCAGGTAACAAAGGTTATGGCTAGAATGGCCTCTGCAGATATCATGTGTGTTGACTCAAAGGCTATCAAAGAAAAGTTCACTGGCATGATAAGGTGGTGCCTTCCCCATAATTTTGTTTTGCCTTGTGTTGCTTCCATCTTCTACTGTTTCCAGTTGATGTCCTGCACTACATTTGCTTTAGTTGCTTGCTGAATTCTATTCTTGGATTCATGCTGTTGTTCATCTTAGAGATTTAGGCAACCTATCAGGGAAAATTTCTCATGTATGTCCTTTGTTTTACTTGCAGGCAGCAAGATGTTCGTGCAACTGAAATTGACAAGGTTGATATGTACCAGTCATATCGGCCTGGGGACATTGTTAAAGCTATGGTTGTATCCTTAATTAGGCAAATGATGCAGTACAAATAATAATCTGTGTTTTCTTCTCTTGTTATCAACCTTGGTTAGGTTCACTTGCCCTTGGGTTATCCACATCTACCTGCTTCAACTGTTGTTATTTTTTTAATCTTTAAACTTTTGCTTTAAATATCTTTCCTGTTTGGAGTAGTTAATATTTTTGTCTGTCTTTGGATCCTTAAATGATGCCAAAGCTTTCCCTTGGTGATGCAAGGGCATATTACCTTTCCACGGCGAAGAATGAACTTGGAGTCGTTTCAGCACAAAGTATAGCTGGTAGGAAAGGGTGCAAAAGGCAATTTGTTTGTATGAATACATGGAACTGCTCCCATTATTCTAGATTTTGTTAATGTTGCTGCCCATGTGCTTCTTCAGGTGGCACATTGGTCCCAATCAGTTGGACTGAGATGCAATGTGACTTGACTGGTCAAATTGAGCAAAGGAAAGTTGCGAAGGTGGAATAGATGTGCTGGCCTTCCTGACAAATGGTAAGCATGTTAGTAACTTATCTTAGATTGAGTTTTCCCTTGTGTGGGATATATGTACTTCTATCTGCATGTACTATGTAAATGGTGATGATTTGTTGCATCATGACTTATGCTACTCTATACTGCTGTAGAAATTTGACTACCTTTGTTGTCATTCACAGTCGAATGCTCGTCTGCCTTGCCATTTGGTCTCATTCACTCATTTCTCACAGATTTCTTTGTTCTCACATTACAGGTGGTGATGGTGTACAAAATGTGGACCAGTGACACCAGGTCCTTGGGCGTACTACTGATTCTTCGATGTCCAACTTCATTACAGCTGATTGAGCATGATTTTAAAAACCCGGGCTGAATTTAACTAGACAGTTCACAATGAATCATAGACATGGATCCTGTAATCCAACAACCTTGTGATCTGAATCATCGCCTTGGGTCCTGTAATCCAACAACCTTGTGATTTGTAACTCGTGAGCTAATGACATTACAGTTTTGCCCCTGAGTTATAAGTTTTGTTTGGTCGTTGTTGAGATGTGTTGCTGTCTTTCTGGCATGATGGGAAATGGCTTGAGTTTTGAGGACAGGACTTGTTTCAAACAGGTCTGGTCAGCATTTCATTTATGGACCACCCTAGGCTTTAGGCTAGTCTCAATGTATGTTTTATGAGAGTGTCATGCACATTAAATAGGATGCCACATAAGCAAAATTGCTGACTTGGTAGGGTCATTAAATGTAGGACTCATGTGGCTCGGTTACCTAGTTTAGTCTTGGTAACTGCGCCATGAAACTATGCATTGAGACTGGCCTTACGAGAGTCCCATGTCTCCAGCTCTAGTTTCATACACTGGCTTTCAGGGAAGCTCTTCCAAAATTTCCAAAATTGGTCTGAACCGGCACGAATGGCTGTCAACATCATGGTAACATGGCTGATGGTGCAGACCCAGCGCAAGCTGCCCGAAGCAGTTGGTAGTGGTTGTCATTCTTGCTTTTCAAGAAGTCATGTATTTTCACTTTGACCAAATATATATAAAAGAGATTATTAATATTTATAGTACATAGTTAATATCATAATAACATTGCATATACTTTTATAATAAACTTATTTAAAGATATAAATATTGCTAGTTTTTTTATGAATCTAGTCAATTTAATCAACACAAACCCTACAGCGACACGGGGACGGAGGGAATTCAGTAACACTGATGCATAAATGACTGACAATGAAGGACAATTTGCAGGTTTCCTCAGTGCTTCCATTCAAAATTGTTGAAGTAAGGATCTGTTCAACACGACCGTGACTTCACCCAGTAAAACTGGAACAAAAATCAATGCTAATGAAATGAATTGTGGATGCTGAACCATCCACACACCACGCACAAGCAGCTCCTAGGAAACACCATGGTTATTTGTACAATCCATAAGACCCAAAATGCTGAGTGAAGGGCTTGGTCATGATCTTGCAAACAGCTGAGCAGCATTCAGATTGCAAGCAGCCGTCGAATCCCTAAGGCAGCTGCAGAAGCCATCTTCATCTGTAGGGAATGACGCTGGCAATGGTCGGTCTGGAATCACACCAACCTAAAAAAAAAACATCATTCACAACGACTCAGAAACAGCTAAAATCATAAGAGGTATCAAATTCTGTTTTTTAACGCAAAGAACTGGTTCGCTTGTCCTATATATATGTATATTAAATTTTTGCTAACAACACACCTTGTCAATGTCGGTATGTGCAGGAGTTTCATAGCGTGCTACAGTCACAGCTAAGCCAGATCCATCAGATAATCCAAAAACCGACTGAATCTTCCTGAATGTCCGCAGGTAATGGGAGTGAGACAACACACATTCAGAATAAGAACAAGGAGATCATGATAGGGGAGGGGAAAGCAATACCCTTTTCCATATGTTGGTTCCCCATATACGACTGCCCTTTTATTGTCTTTCAGTGCTCCAGCAAGGATCTCACTTGCACTCGCAGTTCCTTTGTTTACCTAACAAGTTTAAAAGTGGTATCATTTGATGTGTACTAACCTAAGAAACAACAAAATAAGGAAAGCAGAAGGACATAAAATGCAATAATCTAGGTAAAGATTTACTAAATCTATCAGTCAATATTTTCTTTAAGCAATGGTAGGTCATACCAGCACCACCAAAGGTTCTGATGCAGCAATTGTATCAGCTCCATCTGCCTCATAAATGTCACGAACACCTTGGCTATCACATATATATACAATAACACCCTTGTCCATCCTGGCAAAGCAGGAGTAAAACTTAATACTTCAATCAACATAGACAGCAGTTCAAAGCTAAAAAATAATCAACTTAGATAGCAGTTGTTATTTATTGCAAGGATACTGAGTGATGAGTCGCTAGATATATTGTGACAGCATGCACAACCAACACAAAGGTGACTGACAGAGAATAAGTTTATATATGAGCTTTTTTAATGTCAAGAAATATATAGCCCATTCACTTCTTTCCGATCTAACGGACTAGATTTGGTAGAACTTTTATGTACCCCTCATGGTGATAAGGAGGAGTACGATCTGTTGGAGGGTGTAATCTTTAAGGAACAAGAAAAAAAAAGAAAGAACAGAAGTTCCATGTTTCTAGGAATTCAGCATTCTTCGGCTCTGCCTAGGTAGCCACCAGAAATCAATCAAATCCTCCACGGAGAAATTGCTCTAAAAATACTGTGGAGATTGATTTTGCACTTCTGTTGATGAATCATTTCCAAGTTGTACTAGACACAAACAAGAACATGGATATCATATTATCTTCTTTTGGCATAATTCACGCCTCTACGGTAAGGTGTCGTCGACTCATCGTTGATAAAAAAGTTAAACAGTTAATTATCAATCAACATTAAGTTTCATTCAATTATTGACAGATTTCAATGGACCAATGGAGCCTATTCATCAGAATGATGTAGCACAATTGCTGCCTCCATCGTAGAAGACATATGGTGACTGAGATAGGAGCAGAAGGTCTTGGCATCTTGAGAGTTATGAGTAAGCAACAATGGAGATGGACAACTCTCCAACAATGGAGACAATCAGGGAGAGATTAGGATGCAAATAGTTAGATCTCAGCGCTCCCCTGTTTAGTAAGCAACTACGTAGGAAAGTTTCTAAACGAATTATTCAGGCAAAAGGTACTGGCCTCTAAAGTTCAATGATCAGATTTAGTCTATTATTCCAGCCTGTCTGAGTTGGAGTAGAAGGTGCCGTAAAAGTTCTGTCTTAGAAGGCCAATCAGTATTCCAGTAATTTTCTAGGTGCACCAGGACATATGCACAGTTAAGTAGGCCACCAAGACATATGGATAAAGCTCGCATACCGTGAGACAATTTGTGGTTTAAACAAGCTTACCAAATCTTAGCAATTTGAATTCCTTCAGGAAAAAGGCCACCACTGCATAACACAACCACGTTAAAATTCCAACAAAAAAAAAACATCAACAAACATCCCAATTTCTGTAGACGCAAACCTGTTATTTCTCAGATCCAACACAAAGGATTTGACATTGTTGTCCCTTAATGTCTTAATGGCTTCCTTAACAGATTCTGTAGGAGGATAATGAATTGACATAATCAGCACTTAAGCAGGACTTCGCATCTGAGAAACATCATGATGCTTCACAATGATATTATAAATTTCTCAAAGTGGTAAACCTGCAGCATTTTGGTTAAATGTTGTCAATTTGATGTAACCGATCTTTGAGCTATCTTTTGAACCTGGAATCTCACACATCCTTGACCTCACTGGGTTTAAAGTGACTGTTTGTCTCCTGTAAATAATAAACAGAGGATGGAACACTTAATGGCTAGTTTTCAGCAAATGGGTTTTATCCTTCTGTTCTCACTATGTAGAAGGGGATTGTATGTATGGCTTACTTCAGAACGACATGCCTGGTATTGGTCCCACTACGAATAGACAAATCTACCGAACTTCCTTCAGGGCCCCTAGCAAATCAGTTGACAGAAGAACATCACCTCTTATTAAGAATATTAAAAAAGCATTGACCTAGGGCAACCAAAATTAAGGAATACAAGTATATAATTATCTGTCTTTTTGTAGTACTACATTTTAGCCACTGATTATATTTACATAGCAATGATAGTTGGCCTTACTGTAAGCGTTCTGCGGCATCATATATATCCATGTCTTCAGTGCTTCTGTCATCAATTGCCAAAATGATATCTCCAGGAAGAATGCCGGCCTTTTCTGCAGGACCACCAGGGGTGGCTGTCATGACAGCAACTCCTGAAGGTGATCCATTAATTGCCATTGGGTAACTAATCGATAAACCTACACCCGTGAGTGCGCCTTGCGTACCAGACTTCCTTCAGAAAAGATAATGGCCTGCTTTATAAGACAGATTACACTAACTAATTGGATCAAAGGCTTTTATGGGAATCAATGACTGAGTTTTATACCCGCAAGCTCTTCAATTTCTCAGGCTCCAAGAAACGAGTAAATGGATCATCCAATGTTGAAAGCATTTTCTTGATTGCTGCATCTGAAATTCAGTATTGATTAAGCAAAATGATCATATGGAATTGAAATTGTACAGTGTGATGGTTTGCTTTCGCACAAATCTATAATGCACTTGAGTTCTGGATCATAGAATTCCCATAGATAATTAGTAATATACTAACAGTGCAGTTCACAAATTTAGCTCCTACCAAAGGAGATGCATTGTAATATCTGTCTGCCTATGATAGAAAAGTAAGGGGCAATGTGCAATGGTGGTTTCCTTTAAACACTTAAACTTGTCCTTGGTTTGTGACAAATGGATTTGAAACACTAATATTAAATGACTGCCAATGCCTCATGCAGTTATTCTGACACGATAGAAGTGTGGTTGTGATGTATTGTACTAAAGGCGTGGTTCTAGTTGCAGTTACGAACGGCAAAGTTGAGGCAGTATTCAAGAATCATACATGTCTCTTCCCTTGTGTTCATTGGTTCATTGCGAAGGGCATTTTCACGGTATCTAAACCAACTTTGCCCATTGAAAGATTTGTCATAGTATGCTCGATCAACCGCGCGCCAAGCCTCCAGGAAAAGCAAGTTTTCCTCTGTAAGCGCCGATGCTTGGATTGCCCAAGAACCAATCATACAAAGGCGTCAGCAGACATAAGAAAGAACATGGAGAGACGATAAAGCCATATGGTTGTACCAATGCTGGAACACTTACAAGAAGGTGCTGTATAAGAAGCCGCTGAGATGGACATCACCAGCACCACCCCTAAAACGACGCGTCCGAAACCAGCAGACATGAAGTGCCTGGATGCCCCATCTGGCCGCAGCGCGCTCATGGCCTTGTAGCACCGGCTGAGGTTGCCGTGCAAGGTGATCATCAGTGAAGAGTAACGAGACAGCATTCTCCTTATTGGCCGCGTCAATCTGGACACGGATGCTCCACTCGCCAAACACTCGGTGGATCTCCTTGAGCATTGCTTCGTTCGGGAGAAACGCCAGGCTACAGCCCGCACTGGTGGGCGGGGTAGGGGTTCCCATATCGATACTACTGCTACCTGCAGTTCAGTCAGCAAAGGTTCACTCAGGAATTGAAGCATCAAGACAGTAGAAGCAATCAACAGGAACACGGCCCACAAGAGTTATCAGTAGGTAGCCCCTGAACCAGAACCCGCCCGCACGCCGCACCCGGCCACCCGGGCCGGAACACAATTGCTTTCATGGAGTATATATCAACAACAGAGCTTGAGAGAAGGAAGGAAGGGTGGGTGGAAGAGACAGAAGCGGGGTGTCATCACCGTGTGAAGGCGGCGAAGGGACGCCCGCGACGGCGAGGCGGAGGACGCGGAGTCGGAGACGAAGAGCGGGCGAGAGCACGTCGCCATCGATCTTCCCCCTTTTCGCTCACCCGGCGATGCCTTTTCGAATGGAATGGAGACTCGAGAAGGCGAGGCCTCCACTTTTCTGGGGTCGCCGCTTTTCCTAAGGCCAAATTGGAAAATAAATTCTTCTGGGACTGGGAGGAGAGGAGCCGAGGAGTGGATAATGGCCACGCGCTGAGAGCCTGAGACACCACGAGCTCAGCTGGAAGACGACGACGACGGCGACGCTGGATTGGGCTAAGCGGTCTGGCCCACCATTCCGACGAGGCTTCACCTTTTCCGGGCGGGCGCTGGCTGGCTGGGCAGCGGCCACGCCACTCGATAGCGACTCGCGTGTGTGGGCCGGGCCAATGAGGTGGCAACTATTGGGCTGGGCCGTATCTGTCCGAGGCCCACTTGTCTGACCTCGCTTCGTCGTCTTGTTTTGCTGAAGAGACACCCGCCGGCGACTAACTAAACCCTCGTCAGCCTTTCCTACCCGCCGGCCGCCGCCATGGACGCCGGCGACGCCTCCACCTCGCTTGCCCTCACGGCGGCGGAGCCATCACCGCCGAGCCCCACCAGGAGGAGCACGAGGCCGGGCAACCCTCCGAAGCGCTTCGTGCACACCCCGATCCCGCCCTCCATCCTCTCCGACCCGACCCTGGCCGCCGCCGCCATCTCCCTTCTCCCGGCCAACTACAACTTCGAGCTCCCCAAGACGGCGCACCGCATACGGTCCGCGGGCGCCCGCCGCGTCGCGCTCCAGCTCCCCGAGGGCCTGCTCCTCTTCGCGCTCCCGCTGTCGCACCTCCTCGCGCCCTACCTCGAGCCCGACCCGGCCAACGACGTCCTCGTCCTCGCCGACGCCACCTACGGGGCCTGCTGTCTCGCCGACCGCCCCGCCACGGCGCTCGCTGCCGACGTCCTCGTCCACTACGGCCACTCCTGCCTCGTCCCCGTCACGTCCTCCCTCCTCCCGGTGCTCTACGTCTTCGTCGAGATCCGCGTCGACGCCACCCGCCTCGCTGCCGCTGTCCGCAACGCCTTCCCGGACCCCGCCGCCGCGCCCCGCCTCGCCATCGCCGGGACCGTGCAGTTCATCGCCGCGGTGCACGCCGCGCGCGAGATGCTCACCAAAGAGGGGTACCGCGACATCGTCGTGCCGCAGGCGAAGCCGCTCTCCGCCGGCGAGATCCTGGGGTGCACCGCCCCGACACTCAAGAAATCGGAGGAGGTGGGGGCGGTGGTGTTCGTCGCTGACGGGAGGTTTCACCTCGAAGCCTTTATGATCGCCAATCCCGGGGTGAAGGCCTACCGTTTCGACCCATTTCTCGGGGTTCTCGTGCTGGAAGAGTATGACCATGTTGGCATGAAGCAGGCGAGGAAAGCGGCGGTGCTGGCGGCGAGGAAGGCCAAGAACTGGGGAGTCATACTCGGCACCCTGGGCAGGCAGGGGAGCACGAAGGTTCTCGACAGGGTGGTGGAGCATCTGGAGGAGAAAGAGTTGGAGCACACAGTGGTGCTCATGTCGGAGCTTTCCCCGGCGAGGATGGAGCTGTTTGGAGATTCAATTGATGCCTGGGTGCAAATTGCTTGTCCTCGTTTGTCCATTGATTGGGGGGAGGGTTTCAAGAAGCCAGTGCTGACAACCTTCGAGTTTGATGTCGCACTGGGCTATGTCCCTGGGTGGTGGGAGAAGGGGAGTAGGGAATGTGGTGGTGAATGTGGTAGTGGGTGCTGTTCAGGATCAGGAACTTGTGGAAACTGCAACTGCAGTGGTGGGGATTTTGGTGGTGACTACCCGATGGATTACTATTCGCAAGATGGTGGTGATTGGAATAGCTGCTATATGAAGAAGAAGCCATCTACTGGCGAGAGGAAATTGCGGGTTCGGATTGGTAAGCACTCATTCTTAACACTTCGTACACAGCCTCCATCTGCCGTTTGACTTGTTCTTATCCTGCACATTACAACTCAAACATAGGCAAATATTAATCACTTAACCAACATTAAGTGCAATGACACGATCGTACTGTAAAACTACAGATGCATGCATCTTGCTGTTGAACTGACCTAGTAGCTTATTTTAATTGGTCAACATGAATCAACATTCTACAAACTCTGGCATCACTGAATCATATACTTATATTATATGACCCAATATGTTATTTCCAACGAGGTTATTTATTTACTACTCAGAGGTTAGGCTTAATATTAAGAAACAGGGAGTGTTTTATAGCCTCATGGAAAGAAAAACTGAACATTAAGAATGCTTTCAATGCTGTACGAATATGTAGTTGTCTGTCGTTTCATGTTTCAGCCTCTGACCCTAGTTTCTATTTACTACTCTGTGGTTAGGCTTCATATTAAGAAACAGGGAGTGTTTTATAGCCTCAAGAATAGAAAAACTGAACATTAAGAATGCTTTCAATGCTGTACGAATATGTAATTGTCTGTTGTTTCATGTTTCAGCCTCTGACCCTAGTTTCTGTATGTAAGTGTGTTAGGTCATGGCAGGGAGAAGTTTCATTTGTCTAATGTCACAGAAGACTGAATAACCCTAGTTATTATGTATATGATGTTTATTTGAGGAATCCCATCTAGAATGTAATGGTCGTCCCATGAATTTTGGTAGGATGAACCCATTCCTAATTATTAAGTTAACCATGTGCTAGTGAGAGATGGGATGGTAATGGATCAGTCTATTCCATTCCTTAAGCCAAACAAAATTGTGAGTGAAAAGGTGCGTTAAACCAAACACCTCCGTAGTGCTTTGCAAACTTGACTGTGATGCAAATTGCCCTGGTTTAATCGTGAGGTCATTGTTTCATGGCACGGCTTAGGTTGCATTGTTTTGATCCCATTTTTCTGGTATGGTAATGGTTTATGTTTTTTGTGATTTTAATTAGCAAGCAACGGAGTTCAAGCCGAGAAGCGTGGAAATCAGGACTCTTGTGGCGTGGAAATCAATACTCTTGTGAGGTAGTCAGGTGAATAGGGATACCGAGAACAGCTTCATGGCATTTAGAAGAATTTTTGACACCAGGGTTTAATGTGGTTGTAACACTATTTAGTTACCAAAAGGAATCTTGTGACATTGTACCTGTATCATTATACTCCACCCTT
>Ga0182004_10003480_pt1 | contig 12513 bp, 9 predicted proteins | sample Sormic07211540_1_FD_120479 | JGI IMG/M metagenome (GOLD analysis project Ga0182004, IMG submission 120479) | Endophyte microbial communities from Sorghum bicolor roots, Mead, Nebraska, USA - 072115-40_1 MetaG | ecosystem: Host-associated > Plants > Roots > Unclassified | place: USA: Nebraska... | reverse complement strand
CGCCTCCTCCTCGCCGCGGAACCGCGTGGCGCGGACTCGCCCGCCTCCTCCTCGCCGCGCCGTCGCCCGCCTCCTCCTCCACGCGGATCCGCGCGGCGCGGACCTCGCCCGCCTCCTCCTCGCCGCGGATCCGCGCGGCGCGGACCTCGCCCGCCTCCTCCCTCAGCGCGATCCGCGCGGCGCGGACCTCGCCCGCCTCCTCCCTCGGCGCGCCGTCGCCCGCCTCCTCCTCCACGCGGATCCGCGCGGCGCGGACCTCGCCCGCCTCCTCCTCGCCGCGCCGTCGCCCGCCTCCTCCTCCACGCACCCAACAGGTATGCCCACCAGGCCACCCTTCTCTTTCGTTCGTGCTATGCGAAACCAAGCACACGAACCCTGAAGTTATCTGTATTCAGATCTAATTTTTTGCAGTCTTTGATTTCTAGCGATTCCATTATTAAAGGGATTCCCTCATCCAATTAGTATCATAGTTACTATAGTTTGAGATTTTAGTGTGGGAAGAAGAAGGGGCAGTAGTAGTTTCAAATTTCAGATGTGGTAATGAGTCATTTTACATTTTAGATATGTGAATTTCAGTTTACACATATATAACCTAGATATAATTTTGTATGGTTTGTCCAGAATTTTATTTGTTGCAGCCTTGCAAAAACTTAGAATCCAAAACTGGTCCAAATTGTTTACATAATTTAGATATGTGAATTTCAGTTTACATATATATAATCTAGATATAATCAAGTGGTTCCCTTTTGCAATAAGCACAAGTGAGCAACACTGTCAATTAGGAATTTTGAATTAGCAGTTCTATCAATGTAGGAATTTTGCATTAGGAGTTCTGTCAACTGAATAGGAGATCTGCTAACTGTTGTATTGTCAAGATCAATCAGGCAGCACAAAGTGGCAGCATGTTTTTTAGTAGGACTTTTAAGAAGTGGCCACTGTTTTTGGGATGTGTATCAGAGCGATTCTCAATCATCTCAGAGATCAATTTATTGTCCAATGACATGCTTGTCTCAATGGTTGTCCTAAGCAAGAGGTTAGCTGGTTTAGGAACACTTTTTGAATCCGAAAAGTCAGCTTCAAAACCCCTACGGTCTTTTGGATAGATTACTCTATACATGTCCTTGTGAACCAGTCTTTTGAATTCAGTCTTTGCAATTCTTTCTTTACATCTATGCTTCGTCTAAAATTTAAAAGTATCATAGACATTACAAAGTGATCCATTTTAGGGTATACCATTGAAGACCTCTGAAGGTTACAATACCTGAATCCACACAAGCATCTTAGTCATCTCAGTAAATATCAAGGCCCTATGACCTTGTAGTTGATTTCAGATATATGATGTTTTGCATTCAAGCATGGTAGTTTTACTTGGTGCCTGATAGCTAGAATTCGATGGCTCAATTCTATACGTGGTCTATCATGCATGTTTCATCAATGTCTTTTGTGACATGCACTGGAAAGACCAGAAACGTGGCTTGGGTGAACGTGGAAATTAAATGAGTTTGTTAGTCATCTATAGGTGAACATGGAAATGAGACAATCTTTGTAAAAGAAGGACAGTAGAATATCTGACTTGTCTTTTATGATGTGAAAATCAGTCTGTTAGTCATCTGTTCTTTGGCTATGTAGCGGCCTAACAGCTGTGGTGCACCATCTCTGATATTTTCAATATACAGTTGGGTAATTCCTTAGATTCCATTTGACAGTTTTGGCTTAGAAATAAGAACTGTGTGCTTAATGTTATTACCTCAACAGCTTGTTGGTCTCTGTGGAAACTTGGAAATGACTTATGTTTTTAGAAACTTGGGTGACAGATTATGGAGACACTCTTGCACAAAGTGGCTGCCATGGCACAGAGTTGGACTGTCTTATGCAAGATAGAGTATCAACCAATTTTGAAGGAGAAAGTGGCGAAGATTCAAGGGGAGAGCTTCTATGGTGATGTGGCCTCCGAGCTATTTCTAGCCTGAGATCTTCGCTGGAAGCAGGATCTCTCCCTGGAGTTTTCTGCGTTTTCTGGTGGTCCTTTCCAATCAGACAGCCTTGTTTGTTTGTAGATGGTCAAGAAAAAGTCAAGCAGTTAGGTGAAAAGTTCCCGATAATCAAGGGTCTTCTTGGTATACTTTGATCCCTTTGGACATTGCAATTTTTTGTTATGCTATGACTATGATGCAATTGTATTACTCGCTACTGTGTAATATTACTTTCCCAATGGGCTCCTTGCAGCCACTGTGTTACTGCATCCATATAATTATGCATATCCAACATTGTAGGCACCATTAAGTGGAAGAAATCGAAGGACACTATAATTCTTTTAGCAGTGATCATGTGCACTATCTTTTTGATTATTTACTGGCTTTCAAAATGATCGGATCTCACCTGTAAGAAACTTCCTAGATATCTCTTCTTGCCGATTTCTACTGCAGGTTTGCATTCCAGCTTAGCCTTCCTAATTCTTTGTATGCAATGACTTGTGGGATACTAGGACTTGGGAACTAATATTTATGATAACAGGTGCAATGGATGAACTACCAAGTGAAACTAGAATATACTTTGTGCACAATTTATTTTGCTTCTTCTGCCTTTATTTTAAATCCTAATTATTTTTGAGGTGCAAAATTCTTTCTACTGTATTTCTGGAAACATTGATGCTTGTGTAGCTTCTCGGATCCTGGATTCATGTTTTTTTTTGTACTTAGAATAATGGATTGCATATTCAGGCACTCAAAATAGTAGGCTGCTGCTCTTTAAAAATGTATTTTCTGTAAAATCGATAATAGGAGATGATATGATATTCGATAATAGAGATGTATTTTCTGTAAAAATGCATATTCGTGTGTTGGTTGTTAGATGTTGTTTACCACACGCATATGTGTTTGAGTTATTATAGGAATCATCCTCTTTTCATTACCAATTTATGATGTGAGAGAATTGTTCCTATGGAATCAAGAATAGAAGGTATTATCTTTTTCAGGTCACTGAGATCTGAATAAAGTTGTGAAGCTACTCAGCACCACTTTGTAAATATCAGAGTCTTGTAATAGTGACCACAATTTCCCTAATTTGACAGCAAACCCTTTAAATTTTCTTCTTTGTCCACACCAGACGAGTAGACATAGATTAACAGATCAATTTGACTGGTGTAACTAGGGAAATGAGTCATCACATGAAAGCATCTAAGGTAGTTAAGGTGGTCAGTGATGAAGTTTTGATTTGTTGCATCTTGGGTGATAATTTAATATTAGAGATCTCTTCTTATCGATATTTTATTTTAGTTAGTTGCATCACGGAAAGGCCTATCGATGTCACGCTCTTCTCTTCGTGACTTTGTTAATTTCATGAACTTTGTTTTTTCAATTAAATGTCACTTTAACGTTGGTATTTAATTCACAATATTGTTATCTTATTGTGTGCGATCTGTGTGTTTTAAGTATAAAATATTAGTTATCCCGTAGCAACGCACGGGCAAACTACCTAGTGAAGAGCAAAAGAGTTTAAATCAGTAGCACGTGTGAGAGCTCAACTTTTTTAATAGCTTATAGATAATTACTAACTTTTATAATAATATACATGTAAAGGCCTCTTATTATGTTTTATATGTTTGGTCGGGTCGGTGGACACACTCACGCACGCCTACGTCGTCATGAGCTGAGGTCACGAGAAAGTGATGCGAAAACATCTCAATCTCAATATGATGAATTTGCAGATGCCTTGAGATTTTTCGTCACGGAGAATGGGACTTTTTTTTCTTCTCGAATTGGGATTTTTCTCTCTGTAGAGATATATCAAACAAATTAAAATGTTCTCTTTGTCGATCCTTGTGCAGTTGTGTGTACAGTATAGTACTACAGTACAATGTACAAGTACCAATCAGCGAATGGGCAGTTCTATGATGATGAGCATCCGAGTCATCACTCACCAAATTGAATGTGTGTGGGTGGTGGCTCTATTAGCTGATGAAGCTCCATCGATACGGGTTGGATTTTTCTTCGGACGTGGCAGTGACGCATCGACCTCAACAAAACTAGTGATAAATAAATATAAATAAATAAATAAATATACTTTTTGGTCTGGTTTATATGGTGTAGTATGACATAACACATTATCTAAAATATATTTTAACTATTCATTCATGTTATATTATATTGTATGTATATGGTTATATACCTATATATTTGATTACAAATCTAATACTATCAAGTTCGTATTACAATATAGTTAAAAATGTTGACTAAATATTGGTCAAAGTTTATAAAGTTTGACTATTCATATGCACAAAATGTGTTATAAAATAGATCTGAGGAAGTACATGATTGTTGCTCTTGTGCATTGTCAATGGGGTCATCCAACTGTCCGGTGTGCCACGGCTCACAAAGTGTCTTTTGCAAAGCTTACTTAATGATCTGATTTATGATGAAAACTAGATCCAAAAATCTAAAGACGCACAATCAATTAAAGAAAAATCTATGCAAAACCTAAACATAACATAACAGAATGAATAGACTGGAGCATCAACATTACCAAGAATTCTCACGCCCCCAACAAGTAACTTTGACTTCACCTCGACAAGCTTTGACTAGGAACTTTGAACACAAGGCAAAAACAATAAGTGGATCATCAGCACCTCCATGAAAGTGGCTCTATTGTGTGTTCCTCCAATGAAGTAGGGGAGACCGGCTGAGTAATGCCTATACCACTATCGTAAATCTAGTGTTGGGCCTCCTCTTAGTGTCGTGCAATGCCAACAACCTCTTTTACGCGAACTCAGCATTGGCCTCCACCACTAATAGCCACCGCTCTATTTTTCTGACGTTGGAGTAGGTGGTAGACCCTAGAATTGAGTCATAACCATGTGCCATCTTGTACTGGAAGCCTCATTGACATGAGCTCGACACCCTCAAATTACAACTTATTAAGGTGTGGGCACTATCTTTGCACTGGTCAAACTTCTAACAAAGAATTCTGGTGACAGCAGGGTCGAGCAAGGGAAAGGGAGGTTCTCAAGGCGAGGGATCTTTGTTGCCTCCTAAGTCGCCACGAGAATGCAAGGGCCCTTAGGAAGTGGCAGGGAAAGCTTATGCTACCTCTTCCCCAAAAATAATGCAACAACATAGTCCTTAGGCAAACTTTCTTAAGTTTTATTTAATTTATACAAAATCTACATATATTTACAATACTAAATAAAATATTATTAAATTGATCATGTAATATATTTTTATAATATAATTATTTAAAGTCATAAATGTCATACTCCTTTTTAAGTAGTTTTGACTAAGAACCAAACTAGACTTACATTCTTTTCATAATGGATGCAGCATATTTCAACTATGGGACGGCGCCTTCTTTCCGTTTAATTAAGGTTTAGACTCACCCATTTTTAAGAGGGTAGCCCCAGTCCATTAGCTAGCATTACCATCAGGACCTGCTATAAAAGTTAATGTGGTTACTTGACAGTTCTCATAACCAGACAATCTTGGCTCCAATCCATACAAAATGACCACAGGTTGTTTCATGATCTGTACACATGTGTCTCTAAGAGGTACAATATAATGGAGATGAATCAAGCCACAACTTTGGGCTAGATGCACGTGCATCATCCTGGGATGAATTGTGCCGCCATTCTAGACAAAATTCATTGTGCTACTATATCCATGTGAAGCTAGCAAAGAAAATTGAATCACAAGCGCCCGAAATAAAGGCAGCATTAATGCAATAGATGATATAGTTTTCATTGTAGCCATAACATCTCCAATACTTTTTCTTAAACTTTCTAAATCCTCATTTGGAGAGACATTTAAATAAAAATCTCTCTCTATATATATATTTTTATCCTCTAACAGGTTCGTTATATCTTGAATAAGTTAAAGTTTAAATATTGTATTACTTTTGTACAGACGCAGTGATACATAGAGACTTCTAGTTGCTTCTACTTTGGTCTATTCTCTTTCTTTAATTATGTAGTACTGTTATGAGATTATAATTGCTTGCTAATCTAAAAGAAAAGAAAAGTTCATTTCGGCTAAATTGTAGTTCAGCTTAAAAGCATGCAATTCAAGAGGGGTAAAATGGTACTCTCTTTGTTCCAAATCATACTTGACTTTTCTATATACAAATTTTTACTATGTAGGCATAACTTATATCTATTTTCACAAATCTTAAAACGTCCAATAATTTAAGACCGGGCCGGGGAGTAGTTAGTCATAGTTCCCACCATATCCAAGGCAACAACCACTGTTCCTCTGCAATATATCCTCTTTGATTATATATGTGGCAGATTATAATTGGCATTCCAGTGGTTACAGCATATATATTGATTTCTTTCATATAAATTTACAAGTTTGTATTTTATTTTCTATGGACAGATATTTGTATAAATGAATTCAAAGATCTGTTGTAATGAAAAGACAACTTGTGTCTCACTCTGTGCGCCATATGTCGTCATATTTTCGTAAGATGGTGACAAGTGACAACATCTTTTTCTTTGTGTTTCATCTGTTCACACTAATCTGATTTTATATAGGGTAGTTGCATGATGGTCCTCATTGAGATAGGGGGGGTGATAATTGCTGCTGCATGTGGCGACAGGACGCTGCTAGAATCTGCCGTCTAATTAACGTGTAGCAACGTTGTTAACGTGGACATACATGTATCTGTGCACCTGTACACCTTGAGTAGGAAGAAAGCGAGTTACACAGAACCATTTTGTATTTTTTTTTGCGAGACTTAGACGCAGACGCTTATAGACACGAGTAGACACTTATCCTTATGAACGCACGCACACACACCCTACCCCATGAGCACATCCAAAGAACCGAGTAAATCCAGAAAAATACGAGCACCCGTGTCAAGTCGGAGACTTGAACCTGGGTGAACAAGTTCAATCACAAGGAACCCAACCAACTGAGATCAATTCGCGTATATACGAGAACTATGAAGCACAGATACACCATTAAAATATCAAGGCGTGATTGATGTAATTTATTGGGGAGCCAAGGTGTTGTGACTTGTGAGAGGTCACAGGTGCATGAGACCAGTGAAGAGGGAACTAAACATATATAGCTTAGGTAGTCAGAATTTTTTTTTAGTGAAACATGTTCAACTGCTTCAGATCTCCGGTTCTAGCACAAGTGCTCACAGTTACAACCAGAGAAAATTCCTTATTTAGCATCAGAATATATGACATGGTTCCTTATTTAGCACCGAAAGATAAAATCTTGTCAATATAGCATTTGGTTTACTTTTGGTTCCCTAGTTAACTGGCTTATTAATCCACATTTTTGGTTCCCTCATAATTGAGGCCACATCTATATGGCAGTGCTATATATAGGGAACCAAAAATAAACCCAATGCTATATATTGAGAAGATTTTATCTTTTAGTGCTAAATAAGTAACCATATTATGATAGGGAATTTATCTTATATACATGTAAGCTAGCATTACAGTTAGGATGTACTATAGATGTTACGGTGATTACTTGACAGTTCTTATAGCCAGACATGCATCTTGGCTCAATGTAGAATTGTAGATCCATTAAAAATCTGGAACGTACACATTACTCAAACTGCCCCACGAACTAGCTCGCTAAAAGAGCTGTCGGGCATTGTTCAGATAGCCACAGAGCAGCCACTGGCTGGTTAGTAGGACCACAGGTTGTTCCATGATTGATCTTTGCATGTGGTGTCTCTAGACTCCAGCTAAGAGATGAATCAAGCCACAACTTGGGCTAGATGAAGGTGATCGTGCAAAGGAAATGTACCACATGCAACCTAGGTTGAATTGTGCCACCATTCCGGACTAGATTCGTTGTGCTACTGTATTCGCCTGAAAACATAATTGAATCAAAAGCGGCCAAAATAAAGCAGCATGGAATGCAGTAGATGAGTGAGATTTCATTGTACTCACTCATTTTTTTATACGTCGTCACAATAGCTTTGTCCTAAATCAAATATTTGTATCTGATTCACAAAAAATATAGATTCATGTCATAAGTTTTATGTATTTAGATTAACTATAAAAAAATACTATCATAATATATAATTCATATACTGTAAAATTATAAGGATTTTTTAAATGGTTGGTCAAAGATAACTATGTTTGACTTAGAACAAAGCTAACATAAAAATGGAGGGAGTACCCATTATGGTAGTGATGAAGTACGACTCTCTTTTCTTTTTACAAATTTAGATGCATATTTCTCCTTACTACCTCTGTCTCAAAAGAGCGCAACTCTAAATATATAGTTTTAAGTCAAACTATCTTATATTATATTGGATCAAATTTGTAAGAGAATACAAACATTTGCCAAGTGAGTATGGACTGTGTTTATCATCATGTAATATATTTTTCATAGCATACCCTATAGAGTAAAAATATGGATACTCTTTTCTATAATTTAAGCAAGCTTAAATAGTTTGACTAAAGGAAAATTTGAAGTTGTATGATTTTTGGGACAGAGGTAGTAATATATAGAGGCATTTAGCTGCTAGCTTCTACTTTGGTCTATTCTTTTCTTTAATTATGTAACACTCTTCCGTTGTTAATGAATTGCTTGCTCATCTAAAAAAATAAAGTTCGTTTCGGCTAAATTGTAGTTCAACTTAAAAGCATGGGGTTCAATAGAGGGGGGGGGGGTGATGTTCCTCTTTTATTCTCTTACAAGTTCTCATTTTTGTTTTCTATAGATATAGATACTTGTATAAATTAATGGCTGTCATCAACGATCTGTTGTAATCGAGGGACAGCATGTTTCTCACTCTGTGCTGCCATATCACTGTCGTCGTCATATATTCGTAAGATGGTGACAGCCCTTTTTTTTTTCCTTTGTTCACGCTAATCTGACGTCATAAGGTATTTGGTGGTTCGCAATGAGATAAGTAGTGGCGATAATTGCGGCTGCATGTGGCGACACGACGCTGCTAGCATCTGCCATCTAATGTTAACGTGTACATATGGATCTCCTACGTCTCTCTATTATTGAGTTTGAAGTATTGATCATCTTCTGTCTTCTCTTTCTGTCCTTATTACGTATATTAGAGAGAGCGTGTTACACAGCATGATTTAATAAATACGAGAACTATGAAACACAAATGCAGCATAACTTGAGACTAAAAAATCCAAATGATTGACGTAACTTTTTGAAATATTAGGGAGCTCAAGGTACCTGAGACCAGTGGACTAAGCATAGCTAAGGTTATAACCTGTTCATTTGTTTCAGATCTCCAACTCTAACACCAGTGCTCGCATTTACAACAAGTTATTCATTTAGTGATACGTGACATGCATATCTACAGTAAAGATGTCTAGGGGCTATATCGGGGTAGTAGACTATGGTGACTTTTGTTATCGTGTCTACAACAAGGTGGCATGTCGTGCATTCAGATGAGGAACCCCATGGCGGCAAGATTTGTGTGTGGCGAAATAGGATCCCGCCAAGGGAAGCCCACGTCAAAGGTGGCAAGAATGACAGAGTTAGGTGGGAGGGCAAAATTGACCTTTTCCCACCCATTAGCTCTTGTTAGCTAGGTTAAACCAGCTAATGAGCTAACCATTGGTTGAGTACTTGGCTAGTTAGCTGGCCTATTAGTCCACATGTTTGATTAGCTAAGGATATTTTTACGAGTTACTTCCTTCGTTTTTTGACTATAAATCGTTTTGGCTTTTTAAATATGTAATGTATATATCTAGATGTATAGCAGAAGCTTTGTATATAGCTGGAAAAGCTAAAACAATACACATTCGTGAAAACAGCCCTTGATTACTACTGAACCGTAGTGGACAAATAAGATCCAGCAGCACATTTGGTGTCCTTGGCCCATCCATTGCGTACATGAACCGACAGGTGTGTGGTGCCCCCTGCCTGACTCAGCTAAGGATGAGGATGATCAGGCTAGACTTGTCCTGCAGATAAAGTAGTGTTCCTGCCTAATCGAAACCATGCAAAATCACGTTGTTTAGTTTCCAAAATATTTTGCAAAATTTTTTACGTTCTCCATCATATCAAATCTTGCGGCACATACATGGAGCACTAAATATAGATAAAAGAAATAACTAATTACCCAGTTTATCTGTAATTTGCTACACGATTCTTTTTTAGCTTAGTTAGTATATGATTGGACTGTTCATATTTTGCAAAAATTTTGGAAAGTAAGGCCTTGTTTAGATATAAAAAGTTTTTGGATTTTGACACTGTAGCATTTTCATTTTTATTTGACAAACATGTAGAGTAACTATGCTTAAAAGATTTGTCTCATGATTTACAAGCAAACTGTGTAATTAGTTTTTGTTTTCATCAATATTTAATAGTCCATGCATATGCGTAAGATTCGATGTGATGGGGAATCTTAAAAAATTTTTGGTTTTGGGTGAACTAAAGAAGGCCTAAACAATGCCATTATCGCAGGGAAAGCCGCTCTCAACAAGCTAACAACCTCCTTAATTGTGGGCGCGCGGCCTGGATTGCGTCCAATAATACCGTGTGCTGACGTGCTGTGTACAGTGTACTGTATCCCGATGGACGGCGACATGACATGTCTAGCTGTTGCAGCATGTGTGATGAATTGAAAGCTCAATCATGCATGTACGGCCAAGCGATGCGCTTGCAGAGCATATATCCGGTCGTGTGATGCGGTGCGCAGGAAACGCAGCGGCGGCAGAGAATCATCATCATCAACAACAGCAACAACAGTCAGCCAGGGACATATATGATTAGGCAAGTTGGTGGGTGTGGTTGCGAGCCCACGAGTAGTAACAGTCTTTAACAGACCTGACAATGGGTCACGCCCGACCTAGCTGCTAGTAACCAATCTGTCAGTTGGGTGTGAGTTCAAAATTTGTGATCTTACGCTTTTGTTTTGTTTTGTTTTGTTTGCTTGACCTGAGTTCGACATTTGATCAGGTCTACTGGTCTTTAGTGTTGATTTCTCGCGGTTCTATGTCTTGGTTAAGTTGGCATGCATTAAGCTAGGTAGCTCAATTCGTTTCATTATCTTTTTCTCCAGTGGATATATGCATTCAACGTTCTTACACTAGTACAAAAAATTTAATGGAAGCATCACTTTTGATTATTGGAGGCGAACATATGCAACCACATTCAATGGAAGACCTTGGTTAATCAAAGATTAATGGAGGCGGTTGCTTTTGCTCACCTCCATAAATCAAATAAAATAAACAAAAAAAGAAGAAGCCCGCATAGGCCTGGATCTAAGCTGCACGGGCCTCGATTTGGGCCTCGCATCGTCCTGATCGAATGTGCCGCCGTCAATCCATGGTCGCCGCCTGGATCTGGATCTCGGCCACAGCCACCGGGAGGCCACGCCACGCCACCTTGCCCGCGCCTGAGAGGAGGGAGTTGGGCCTGCGTTGTCCTAGATCCGCCGCCGTCGATCCGCTGCCACCACCGTGGATCTCGATCACGGCCGCCTGGAGGAGGAGCTGGGCCCCACGCTGTCTTGGATCTGCTGCCGCCACCGTGGATCTCGGCCATGGCCACCGGGAGGAGGGAGCTGGGTCCCATGCTGTCCTGGATCTACAAGCGTCGCTGTGGAGGGAGGCCACGCCACGTCGCCTTGCCTGCACCACAACGAGCTCACACCATGGAGGGAGGCCATGCCATGCCACCTCACCCGTGCCGCAACAAGCCGGAGGAGGCCATGTCCCGCTCGTAGCCGCCGTCAGGACCGAATCTTGCTAGGGTTGTCAGGTTGACTTGCCATGGGAGAGAGAGGGAGAGGAAGAGACAAGTGAGGGGCCGACCGAGATGAGCAACATCGAGAAGCTGAGAGAGCGAAACCTAAGTTCGTCTTATATACTCGAAGATAGAAATCGGGCCACGCTAGGCTTGTTGGGCCACGAACTTTTCAGAGGCGGGCCTTATAGTGTGCAGACCTCCATAAATCGATTTATGGAGACAAAATTTTTAGCGTGTCCGCCTCCTTTAACATTTAACCGAGGCTTTCTATTTAGGGGTCGGTTATGGCTCGTTTGGTGGGTAATAATAGAGGCGGGCAAAAAGTGTGTCGGCCTCTAATCAAAAAACCTCAACGCCATGCAAAAGAAATCTTGTACTAGTGTTAGTTAGCGGCGGATCTAGCGGTGGGGCAGACTAGGCTCAAGCCCTCATACCGCTTTCGTGTCAATGAGACCCATCTTAATTTTTATAATTTTTGTAAACAAGGAAGAGAGAAAGAGAGGCATTGGAGCTTAAAATGACTTGAGCTACTTCTTCTATAAATTTCTAGATCTGCTATTGTTCTTAGTATTAAATTTCTAAGCTCATTGGTGGAGCATGCCCACGAAACGTGCAACGGAGATGGCACTTTGCGCAAGGGTAAACATGGTATTTCTATAGAACGGAGATGTTTTTGGGTACTATGGATCGCGCATAGACTAAAAATTAAAAATTCTTGGATTCACTATTTGTTGTACTTCTTTTCTTTTGTTCAAAATTGGAAATGGTTTTAGTTTTTCTATATATATATATATATATATATATATATATATTTATATATTTATAT
>Ga0182004_10003479_pt1 | contig 12514 bp, 14 predicted proteins | sample Sormic07211540_1_FD_120479 | JGI IMG/M metagenome (GOLD analysis project Ga0182004, IMG submission 120479) | Endophyte microbial communities from Sorghum bicolor roots, Mead, Nebraska, USA - 072115-40_1 MetaG | ecosystem: Host-associated > Plants > Roots > Unclassified | place: USA: Nebraska... | reverse complement strand
GCTGACCAACTGGCTGCCCAAGTCCCATGAAATCAAAAGGAACAAATTCCCCCATTTCCAACTCATTTGGCATTGGGTCTTCTTCTGGAGGCTCATCACCTAGGTCTCGGCGTTGGACAACTTAGCACTGAATAGTCCAAGAGTCTCCATTGATGTTCAGGGAGTCAGAGTAAACGATGAACTGAGGGACACCCTGAGCACTAGTGACTCTGACCCTAGCCATGATTCTCCCAGGGAAGGCATTGCTCTCCTCCCAAAGCAGCAGCCTTCCAAAATCACTGACAGCATTGTGAATGTGACGCTCTGTCTTATAGTCATCAGGAAAGCCCAACATCATGACCCAACAATCATCATTAAAATAGACCCTCCTCCAATTTCTACCCTCATTATGCTTCACAAAAGAGATATTCACATTGCCAAAGACCATGGGGCTCTCATTGACCATCTGATCTCTCTCATAGGCGTGATTGAACCTAACATAAGCTTGTCCAAGGTGACAGGGCATGATATCCCTCGGGTTGATGTGACGACTGATAAGAAACTCTCTAATGATGTTCCTTACAGCACCAAAGTTTAAGACATTACCAGGGAGAGGATCAAAGGAGACGATTGCGAGGTCTTCATTTGCCGGTGGCGGACGCATAGGAGCCACCGCCCGGCACATAAACTCGCGGTTGGGAAGGTCCACCCATTGGAAGCTTGGCGGCAGGAAAGGCCTTGGGTCAGCACGCTGGAAAGCCATGGGCGCCGCCGAAGGAGGAAGCTCCTCGGAAGGAGCCGACGGAGAGGCGCGCAGCGGAGAAGACTGGAGCAAAGAGGGGTTTCCACCGGCCGAGACAGGGAGAGCCGAGGAATGGGAAGAGCCGAGGGACAGACTGAGGGAGTCGATTGAGGTAGCCAAACTTTGAACAGTGTTGGGCTTGGGGTGGCGCAGCACATTAACTTCAGGCTCTTTTCCCCTAGTGGCCCATGTGAAGAGGGAGGGGGCAGCTTGCGGGATTTCGTCGGAGACGATTGGGACAGCTCTGGACGGCCCAGCCACTGCATTGTCGGACCAACCAGCGGCCATCTTTTTACCGAGGTCAGTAAACTATCTCTCCCCTTCCCGCCTTCAGTCAAATTTACCGGAGCAGAAGCAGGGTGAAAATCGCACAAGGCAGCAGTGTGTCCCCATCTACGGCAGGCAAGACACCTAATAGGGGAGCGGCACTGTGCTCTGTAATGATCACGCGCGAGACAGCACTGGCAAAACGGAAGCAGGGGAGAGTTCCCAGGGTAATCACCAGATGATTGCCCGGTCGGGGCGCCCATGACTGGACGCTTGCCTCTGACAGACCCGGAGGAACCGGGCAACATCGGGGTTGGCGAGCGGACCACCGCAGGTTGAAGGCGCCTGAAGGCAGAACGCTTGGCCGGCAAGGGAATGGCGTTAGCTCCGGTGAGCGGCACTCCAGGGGCCGAAGGGGGACGCTGTTGCGGAGCGGAGTCCACACAAGAACGGACAACATCCGCAAAAGATAAATTAGGGTGAACCAAAGTGGACAGGCGAATGGCCGGACGACGTTTGTGAGCAGGAAGCCAAGAACGTTCTTCTTCGGACAAGAAAAGAGACAGCTCACGCCTCCAGTTTGGGCCTCCATTGCCCCATAGGTGGAAGAAAAGAGAATATTCAAGGCAAGAAAACGAACGCAGCTTAGCAATGAAGAAGCCAACGGTCTTGGATGAAACAAAGAATTTGAAAGCACGCCCGGCCAGGTGAGAAACACGAAAGTAAGCAGCACATCCTCCAATGGAAGCTTGGAGGATGATACTAACAGAGGAGGTGTCGAGACGAAACTTGCAGCGAGAAAAGGAGACAACCAGAGCAAAGGACCGGGAAGAGGAAACCGGGGAAGAAATGGGAAGGCCAAGGGAACGATCCACGTTAGCCGAAACCGATTCTCCCGGGGAGAAAGAGAGCCCGGGAAGAGTTGGGAGAACCATAGCCAGAAAGGGGCACACAGCAAGGAGCACCGAGCAGGGGAAAGGAGAAACTTACAGGATTACAGGGGGGCTCCCGGCCCCATTGGTGGCCGAGGCAGCCCAGCAATGGCAGCACCACCTGTAGTCGCCAAAAACCAAAACATCTTGCTGCTCGATCCTTTGTTCTTCAGAGGTCGCCGGGAGATGCAGGCGGCGCCGGCGGCTCTGCTGCGACGGCCAGCCGGCTCGGGCGATGCTGCGGAACCTTCGAGGAGCCCGCCGGCCCCGGCGGCGGTGGGGTCAAAGCCGGCGAGGGCGCCGCCGAAGGAGGAAGTTCCTCGGAAGGAGCCGACCAGTTGGTCATGCCAAAATGTCAACCTCTGTCTAGATCGTATCCAATACATCATCAAATTTCCTACTAATAGTTTCACTAGAGTGCTTGAATCGATTTTGAACTTTTCTATTAGACTCATTTCCCGCATATAGATATAAAGAAGAAAATTTCTAGGCTCTTCGGTAGATATGTGCAAGGATGCTTTTAACCCATATACCTATATATGTACCAATAAACCATGAAGGTCACCGAAGATTTCTGTGCCAGGTGTGCGGAAAAAGGAGTTCTTAGAAAGAGGAGTATTGGAGCACTTCTCTATTTTGTAAAGAGCATATATCAACAACCTATATCAATTTTGAAAAAATCCTCGTTCTGATTACTAAATCATCACTAGAATCATAGTGAGACTATGCAAGAATAAAAAGAACATGTCGAAATGAGAATAGTCATAAACATTTTCCTATGATCGATCTTTCTTGACAAAAACCTCAGTTGCCACAAAATGCTCATCACTGCCATACCTAGTCCCACATGCAACAACATGCCCCATTACTTGTTCCAATAGTGATCCCGACGATGTTGCACGTCTCCTAATTAAGCTTGCGCACCTCCTAACTATACTTACTATATAAGTATATGATAGCAATGCAAGCTCTTTTAACCATATATGGTACTCCAACAACCAGCTATAATTTGGACACGACGCTACATTGCGCGCGGAGGATGACAGCTAATTAATTTGGCCATCGACGACAACGACGCCTAGCTACAACCCTGTACACCGCGGAGGACGCCTAGCTGTACACTGCAGAGAACGACGCCTCGTAGGCTTTGTTGGCCTTGTTTAGTTCCTACAATATTTTGCAAAATTTTTTATATTCTTCATCACATCGAATCTTACGGCATATACATAGAGCATTAAATATAGATAAAAAAACTAATTACACAGTTTATCTGTAATTTGCGAGACAAACTTTTGAGTCTAGTTAGTCTATGATTGGACAATATTTGTCAAATACAAACGAAAGTGCTACAATTCGTATTTTACAAAGTTTTTTGGAAGTAAACAAGAGGAGGTAAAAAGTTTTTAGGTACTGTAGCACTTTTGCTTTTATTTGGTAATTATTGTTCAAATATGGACTAACTAGACTTAAAAAAATTATCTTGCAAATTACAGACAAACTATATAATTAGTTATTTTTTATCTATATTTAATGTTTTAATGTGATGAGAAATCTTGAAAAATTTAAGTTCTGGGTGAACTAAACAAGGCCTTAAATAGTCGTCCCGGTGCTCGTAGGTCCTCCGCAGCTAGCACGCGAAGCTCCTTCTCCTGGCTACGCAAAGCTCTCCTCTGCTCCTGGCTCTGGCTAACTACACGGCAGCGGGAAGAGGGCTGCCGCCTGCTGCTGCTTCTTATTAGCACATAAGCAAGGTCTGTTTATAGATCTTACTATACACTCGTGTGTGTGTGTGTACGCGCTAACTATTAGCTAGTTTTATATAGTTCGTCCAAACAGAATGAATGTACTAATTTTTAGCCAAGCTGCTAGTCTCATGGACGATAATATATAGAGAACATTTGAAATTAGAATAGCTCTCTAAATGAGAACTTAGAGAATGGGATTTAAAAAATAACGTTGGATATGCTCTTAGCTGGCTACCTTTTTAATTAGCTACGTATACACCTTTTTTTTTGTTCTAGTTAACAATTCTATTCTTACACTGTCCAGGGTTGGAGGTACGTATGCATTTCATCACTGACTTCGTTCCTTTTTACTGTATATACTAGCATGTGCCTGTGCGCTGCATTAATTTAATAAAGGTTCAAAAAGCTTAAATTTGTTTGCATACTCCGATAGATCCTATATACGGTTAGAGTTGTGTCTGAAGATGTATTTCATGATGGCCAAACTAAGGATCGTATATATACCGTTATTTAGAGTCGTATTACTGTTACTATATACGAATATATATACGATTTTTGAGTTTGCTATATATTATGCATGGACAACATGATTTAATTAAGCGACGACGTACTACAACGCTAGCTGCACCTTATTGTACTGATCTTGAGGCCAGTCTTTGGTTGGGTAGCTAGCAGAGCTTGGAATTAGCAGGGGCACCGAGCATGTGGAGGCTGAAGGTGGCGCAGGGCGACGACGGCCCGTGGCTGCGGTCGACCAACAACTTTGTTGGACGGGCGGTGTGGGAGTTCGATCCCGACCACGGCACGCCGGAGGAGCGCGCCGACGTGGAGAGGCTCCGCCGTGAGTTCTCCCAACACCGCTTCCAGAGGAGGGAGTCTTCCGATCTCCTCATGCGCATGCAGGTAAATAACCATGCATGTCATCATTAATAATAAGCTATAAGTAAGCTTTTTGCTAAGGTGGAGAAAAAGAGAAGAAGAAAGAGAAGAGAGGTGTGCTATAAGTTTACAACTAACTCATGTATAAACTTCAACAATTTTTGTACGTAAGAGAAGGAAGTATGACGATATACTAATAGTGAAGAGCTAACTACTATTATACAAGTGAGTTGAGAGACGAATCGCAAAGATTAATACAACCAACAGAAGACTATATCATTAGCCTTACTCGGCCCTGTTTCAATCCAAAAGAGATAATAGTTAGCTACTATTGATTAACTTATTGGATCCAAACAGATCTAGCTACCCCCTTTATCATGAAAACTTAAACTATTAGAATCTGTGTCAGTCAAACTTTTTCAAATTAGATCAACTTTATAGAAAAAAGTATCAATATCTGTAACATAAAATAAGTATCTTATAAAAATATATTCTATAATAAATCTAATGGTATTAATTTGGTACTATAAATCTTAGTGTTTTTTCTAGAAATTCGATCAAAGTTTTAAAGTTTGACTTAGGAGAATTCTAGAAACTGAAACTTTCAAGACAGAGAGAGTAATAGTTAGCTGAATACCAAACTAACGACTATTTCACTAGTTGAACAAAACTAGCTTATAGCAGCTATAATTAGCTATAACCTATTAGCTAGCTAGGCTATTATTAGCAACAACTAATGGATCGAAAGGGGGCCTTAATTAGGAAAAGAAATTGGGTGGAGACCGTCCCCATGGAGCAACATGCATGAGAGAGATGTATTTTTTCTTTCCAATTATTATTACTCCTATAAATTTTGATAATAGTTTTATTTGCTAGATGAATACGTGTCACAAATTCATGATGGGTGCCCGTAGTTCCTTTGTGGGACCGTTTTCCAACTAAAAGGATTGTTCTTTGCATGGGTAGCTGGCTTAGTTAATTCATGCATGCAAACTATAACTAAGGAGGTATGAATATTATTTAGTTGGAGATATAAATATGAATATTATTTATTATAAATTTAGTCAAACTTAAGTTATTTTAACTTGTATGAATTTTATACCTGCATTATTTTGTTAGTATATCCGTGTACTGAAGTGTATGGACTGGTAACAATGTTTCACATCACCCAGTGGTGGTCTCCTCTAGACAATTAATGCAGTGGCATTCTAGCTAGCTATAGGCTACCCGACATCAACTTTTTGGAACAACAAGCATGAGCTAAAGCCCTTGTTTACTTTTCAAAAGTTTTACAAATTTTTTCAAGATTTTTCGTCATATCGAATCTTGCGGCACATACATGAAGCATTAAATATAGACAAAAAATAACTAATTGCACAGTTTGTCATATTTGTGAGACGAACATAATTGGATAATATTTATCAAATACCAACGAAAATACAACGGTGTCTATTTTGCAAAAAAAAATTACAACTAAACAAAGTCTAAGCAAGTAAGAATTGTAGGTGGGCTTTTTTTTGAGACATATAGGTGGGCTGAGTGTTGAAGTAGAGAAAAGAGGAGAAATAAATTGTACGGAACTACTAGCGCCCGGACGTCTGATCCGGGCACTAACATCTTGACGGCAGGTCTCCATACTCACCCTCTCCCGCCCCCGCACGAAAAAAAACAAAGAAGAAAAGTAGAGATGTGAACCCGCCCCCACTCGCCCCGCACGAAGAACGCAAGGAGTCCGGCCCAAACCTCTTCGGCCCACTAGCACCTCCGCCCGTTGCCAGTTCATCCCCAACTCGCAACCTCCCCTCCCCCTTGCTGCTACAATAATAGGATGAAGCAACCGAAACACCATAAACGTGATATTGCAATAACGCCCGATAAACTACTGCAACAATAGATTGTAGTAGTTGAAAACATCGTAAACATATAGAAATACAACAGCAAAAAAGGACGACAGCTCCAACATTGGAATGATGAAGTTAAAACATCTTGAATATATTATTACAACAAACAAAGAAAAAACAGCTGAAACATTTGGCTGCAGTTGCTGAAACACAATGAACATACTACTACAACAACACCCAAACAAATGCTGCAACATATACGCAACAACTACTGCAACATACAGATTAAAGTAATTGAAACAATATATCAAAAGCAGTATTGCAACACCAACTGAAACCCTACTGCAACGTCTAAAAAGACCATTGCAACAAACGGCGAAATCTAAAGTCGAGAGCAAGCTGAAGCCCTAACATGCTGCAACATCACATGAAAACATACTGCAACAACCAAAGAACACATTTGCAACTCGCACGAGAGCTGAACCCCAAGACCTCGTCGGAACCCTAACCACCACCACATCTCTTAGATAGAGAGAGAGAGAGAGGAGGAGGAGGTGCTGGTGGTGGTGTTGGTGGAGGAGGAGGAGGAAGCCTTAGATCCAGATCCAGAGAAGGAGTAACATGCCTCAGTATGAGATCCCTCCACGACCTACCTTGTCACAACCCCTGCCGTCGTCCGTCGTCCTCATCTTCTGTGGGATGTGGGAGCAGGGTCACAGAGATAGTGGGCTCATGCATGGATCGGAGGTCACGGTGGGCAAGGGATGGAGGGAGGAAGGGAGAACGGGCAGGACGGGTGGGGGGGGGAGGGGGCACTGTGAGCTCGCGGGTGCGAGGGCCCTTATCTCCGGTGATAGCGTGGAGAGCGCGCAGAAAAGCGACAAGAGAAGAAGCGGGGGAGCAGTGCGGATGGCAACAGAGAAGAAACAGGAGAGACGAGCGGAGAAAAAGAAAGAAGAACGATGGAGACAGGAGCAAAGGAAGTGAAGACGCTGGTGCAGGGCGAGGCGTCCCATGGGTCGGACGTCCGGTCCATAGTATTACCGTAAATCGTAATTTTACAGCCGGCTTAGAAATAAGAACCAAAAATTTTTATAAGAGAAACAAGTAGAATATATGCGGGTTTATGTTGCTCACCTCGCTCATGGCCTTCGATGACCCTGTTGATGATCGTGGATTCATGCATGGCGATTTGTGCATTGTGCAGTCGGTCGGTAGTGGAAAAAAGTTTATTCTATCTTAGTTTGAACTATGATTTTTCTTCTCAAACATTAAATCAGATATTGTATCCGCTAAACTTTTAAAACCATTCAACTTATCTCCATACACAGGTTTGGAATGGTCTTGAAGGTGATTTTATCTTTCTTCTTAATTAATTAGTTCAAAAAATCGGTAAATCCTTGATAAGGTTTTTAAACTATAGAAAATATATATCTTGGTTGATTGAAAAAAAAGTCTGATGATAAATTTGAATATGCCAAAATCCAAATAAAATACATCTAGATGCTTCAAAAAACAGGTTTAGCTCTAGGAAAATGAAAAAAAAAAAACAAAAATCCTTAAGAAGAACAAACAAAAAATAACCGCAAAGGTTGCATTGGGATGAAAACAACGGCGCTTCAACTTCCTCGCCACGCATACACAGTCGCACTCTCATCCTCCTCCAGGAAACTCCCTCCGGCACTAAATCTATTTTGTTTACAAACCTTAAGAAAGTGTCCTCATCGGTTCTTCTCACCAATTATCTGATCCATTCATACTCATTTTTTAAAAATAAATGTGTGCTTAAATTACGTCAAAAGTTTTAGCAGCTAGAGCTAGGTAATCAAAATCCTTGTGTTGCAGGGCACAAAGCAGAACAGATGTCAACGTGATCTGCCACGCATCAAGCTTGAGGAGGATGACCAAGTCACTGAAGAAATTGTATTGAGCTCTTTGAGGCGGGCTCTGGATCAGTTCTCTTCACTGCAAGCAAGTGATGGGCACTGGCCTGGTGATTTCAGCGGGATCATGTTCGTCATGCCTGGTTTGGTGCGCATTTATTTCTCCACAAATAAAATGCCATGTCTTTTACCTTTTTTTTCCTTGCTTACTTGTGCACTGATGACTTGTAAAAATTCTCAACATGTATACTTGCACGTCCGTACGCAGATATTTGCCTTGTATGTCACTGGATCACTGAGTGTTGTCATATCACCAGAACATCGGCATGAGATATGCCGCTACATCTACAACCACCAGGCATGGCATAGTTCTCTTGGATTATCTCTCTCATTAAGGCCTTGATGGGGACAAGGTCAATTTACACCCAGATTGTTCACTTTAGTTTTACTCATCAAATAAATAATGTGTAGAACGAAGATGGTGGATGGAGCACACTTGTCCTGGGTTCAAGCACCATGTTTGGCACATGCTCAAACTACATCACCCTGAGGCTTCTTGGCGAGGAGCTATATGGCAACAACGATGCGTTGGCTAAAGGGCGGGCTTGGATTCTATCCCATGGTGGTGCAACCTTCATTCCCCAGTGGGGAAAGATATGGCTTTCGGTATATATTCTTTGCGACCCGTACATGTGTACTAGTTTTATATACATATATATATAGTCTTATTTGGGAAAAAAAAACACAAGCCTGTTTCTCATTTATAACCTCTGATTCTTTACGTCGGTGTCACTGACACTTCCTTTGCATCGATCTGTATCAATCGAAGGTACTTGGAGTGTTTGATTGGTCAGGAAATAATCCAATTTTCCCTGAACTATGGCTCATTCCTCAGTTTCTTCCATTTCATCCAGGTATATTATTCCTTCTACGAAATGCAGAAATGGTGTCATTCCAGCTTCCAGCTAGCACCTTATAGATTGGATGCACGTGGTCTATATTGAATAAGTTTGCTATATCTACCAATGGCTCTGTCCTTTTCAGGGAAATTTTGGTGCTTAACCCGTATGGTATATCTGCCAATGGCTTATCTTTATGGCAAGAAATTTGTCGGACCAATTACACCAACTATATTAGCACTAAGAGAGGAGATATATGACACTCCGTACAACAAGATTGACTGGAGCAACGCTCGTAATGAATGCGCAAAGGTTTGCCACATCCTTTCTGGTTCTACAGTTCATTATCATCATATATGTCGTCCTTCTATGGTGAGATTGTATCAAATGGGGTTTTCACAAAATCCCTAGGCGTTGAGAGTGTTTAAAACCTAATATGCATATATAGGTTATGTAATCTATTCATGGTCTTAAGACTGCTTTTACTTTTTTTTTCATTTTGGCATTTCAGGAGGACCTCATCTGTCCACGTACACTGTTGCAGAATGTTGTTTGGACTTCACTTTACAGGTGTGTGGAACCAGTGTTGAGCAGTTGGCCTGTCAACAAGCTGAGGGAGAGAGCTCTAGGAAACCTCATGGAGCATATCCATTATGAAGATGAGAACACACAATACCTATGCATATGTTCTGTGAACAAGGTAAATATTGGCAAAAGTTGATATCTCATTACTGGCACTTAGTTGGCCATGCTTCTATTTGCTGTTAGCATGTTGTGTTCTTGCTATTAATTATCATGCTTTATATAAGCATTGTTTAGTGGTTCTTGTTAATTGTCATGTGGATCATGAACTTCTGATTGGTGCCTATTAATATTGGTTACCTTGTTACTTAGGCTCTAAACATGATCTGCTGTTGGGTAGAAGATCCAAATTCAGATGCATTCAAGCATCACCTTGCAAGGGTACCAGATTTCTTGTGGCTTTCAGAAGATGGCATGAAGGCACAGGTATAACTTTTCACCTTTTTACCCACTTATGGTACTTGATAGCTTGTATGCCATGCTAGCATGAGACGCTCGCTATTGGTAGTCCATTGAGGTATAATCATAATAGTTAAGCCAGTAATCATTTCCTTTGGCTAATTACTATCGTCATAATTGCATCGTCTTTACTGAGGAATAAACTAACAATAGATTTACTATCAACGATGTTTATTGCACATATAGGAACTATGTGCTTAATAAGCTACAACACATAGAATGATGATTCCCTTCAAATTACCTTAGTTAATAATAATAGTGTAAAGAGTGTTCTTATTTGCATGACTAAGTACCAGTTAGTAGATATTAGAGCATTGGTACGTAGTCATTGTTGTTGTGAGTAGTTAGTAATCTTTTAATATTATTGCAGTAAAAGTGTCTTGGAACCACTGTAAGTTTGTTGGACATATTGAATATGCATCAAGAAAACCCTCATATTATATAACTACATGTTTTAAGCATGGATGAGTGTTACCATGATAGGTATATGATGGTTGCCAGAGCTGGGAAACATCATTCATAATTCAAGCATTTTGCGGTACAGATCTTGTCAATGAGTATGGTCCAACTATTCAGAGAGCCTATGAGTTCATGAAAAATTCACAGGTTTCTTTTGTTTATCTTAAAATCATGGCAAGTTATAAAATTGACCATCGTGAGCAATGATGAACCACAACATGCATTTGTGTACATGAAGGTTTTGAGGAACCACCCTGGTGACCAAAGTAAATGGCATCGCCATAGATCGAAGGGTTCATGGACACTTTCATCTGCAGACAATGGGTGGGCTGTATCTGACACTACAGGAGAAGCACTTAAGGTTATTCCATCTTGTTCAGTTTTTTCTTTTGACTCATTATAGATGACTAACTACTTAATTTTCCGCCATCATATTAAGAAGAAATGAAACCAAGGTCACTAATAAGTACCATATAATGTTATGCTTAATTTATAGCGTGTAACTAGTAATTAATAAAATGCTCTACTTGATATGTTGTTCATTCCCATGCCTTTTCATTTTCTCTATTCTAAAGCAATTTGATGTGATTTTATTTACAGGCTGTACTGTTAGTGGCAAAGATCTCAAACAAAAATAACCTTGCTGGGGATCCAATAGAAAAACAAAGGTTGCATGATGCCATGGAAATCAGAAATGCCATACTCTGTGTTGGCTGATACAAAATAACTCTATTACACCAAGCTTATGGGGATGGTATGATGAGTGTATATGTTAAGGAACCAGGTTTCTACATGTGGCTGTGAATCTGAAACCTTGTATACAATTTGCACAAGTTTTCCTCTCCTTCTAAATTTCAATCAGTAAACCTCTTTAGATGTAACAACCAACAATACCATACTTACTTTGCCTGAATCGTTTTTAAAATATGTCTATGGTGGCATTGCTTTTAAGCTACGAAAAACATAATTTCAAATGGCTAATCATTCTATGTTGTAGAACAAAGATGGTACCTTTTCTACATATGAGTGCAAAAGATCTTCTTCTTGGATAGAGGTAAGTTTCAATAGGCTGAGTGCTTATATGTTCTTGTTACTTTCCCATTAGGAAGATGCAATTCATATGATGCATCTTACTCTTTGCAACTCCACTGTACTAATATCTTTTTGTTAATTAACTAGATTCTAAATCCTTGTGAGAGTTTTCCAAACATGGTTGTGGATTACCCGTAAGTGACACATACAAATGGCATATGTTTAGTAGAAGATCCCACTAACAAAATTTTTACTTTAGATAATGAAACAAACTCAAGTTGCACTATGAATTCACAGTTACCCAGAATGCACTTCCTCAGTGCTCCAAGCTCTGATACTTTTCCAAGAATTGTATCCTGGTTACCGCACAAAAGAGATAAAAACATCTATCAGAAATGCAGCAACGTTTATTGAAAGAAGTCAACAAGAAGATGGTTCATGGTTTGCCCTAATGCATCATTTAATCAAAGAATCTATAAACTAGTACTCAATTGATAACACAATTAATTGTTTCACAGGTTAGGCACTTGGGGTGTATGTTTCACCTATGGGGCCTTCTTTTCAATCAAAGGTTTAGTTGATTCTGGAAGAACGTATGAGAACAACTCTTTCATACGGAAAGGATGCCATTTTTTATTGTCAAAGCAACTCACCACTGGTGGATGGGGAGAAAGCCATGTCTCTAATGAAACTCAGGTAATATATATATATATATATATATATATATATATATATATATATATATATATATATAT
>Ga0182004_10003478_pt1 | contig 12514 bp, 14 predicted proteins | sample Sormic07211540_1_FD_120479 | JGI IMG/M metagenome (GOLD analysis project Ga0182004, IMG submission 120479) | Endophyte microbial communities from Sorghum bicolor roots, Mead, Nebraska, USA - 072115-40_1 MetaG | ecosystem: Host-associated > Plants > Roots > Unclassified | place: USA: Nebraska... | reverse complement strand
GCTTGTGGAGGGCTCTCTTCCTTTTGTCTCTTATTCCTATGAAGTTTATATCATGTAATGTTTGAAACCTCCCTGATTTGAGGTGGTCTTTCCTATTAGCTTTTATTGTCTTAATATGCTAAAATGATTTAAACAAAGTAATTAGTGTTGCTGAATAACTATGCCCATCATCAAGAGACTATTCAAATGGTTAAGTACATAACAGCAGTTGATTAACTGCTTTAGTGGGCTCTGGTCAGGTAAAGATTGGTTCACCCTATTCTTGTTTCTGGCTGCTAATTGATGGCATTGGGTCAGGACATCCCGTTACGAAATGGATTTTAGCCATCTCATTATAGTAAGTCTAGAAATCAGATGCAGATGGAATGAGCCAAAACGAAGAATAAAAAAATGTGCCTGTTCTTCCTGCTACTTTTTGACCACTCTGCTCATACAAAATTAATAGCCACTCATTAACCCCATCTGCTGTACTAGCTACTACTTGCCATACTTTTTAAAAATTATTTTCTTGTTTCTGGCTGGTAATCTCGCGCGGGATGGGAGTGGGGGGGTGGGGGTGTTAATGGCACTGGGTCAGGACATTCCGTTAGGAAATGGATTTTACCTTTCTAATTATAGTAAGTCTAGAAATCAGGTTGCAGATTGAATGAGCCAAAAGGAAGAAGAAATATGTGCCTGTTCTTCCTGCTACTTAGTGGCCATTTTGCTTGTACAAAATTAATAGCCACTCGTTAATCAGACCTGCAGTACTAATTACTCCCTGCCGTACTTTTTTTTTAATTTTTATGCACATTTGATTTGATATAGTTGAGTGCTCATTTGTTCTGCTTGCTTTAATGCACATGCTGCTGTTCTGTTTGATATTCTGACAATAAATAATTTTGCACTTATCCTAATTATACACAGAAAAATCTCGGTTGCTCAAGCAGAAGCGCATTTCTGATGCAAAGAGAATTGATAAGAAGAATATTAGGTCTGGTGTCAGATCAAAATATGATTGTTTCTCATCAAAGGCTGGTCTAGCAAATTTTGATTCTGGTTTCTCAGGAAACAGCGTACTTGGTATGTAGTAACTGGTTGCATCTACATCATGCATTTATATCTTAGCACTGCTAGTTATTATTTCTTTTGTTAAGTCTGATCACACGAGCTTAGTGGTAGGTGGATGTCAAATGTCTCTGTATGAAGGTATGCTAATTGTTTTCCTAACAATGTGTACTTAGACATTTTAAATAATTCTATAGGAAGGTTAACTCTTGATGTAGCAGTATCTAGCTTTTGCATACTAAATGCTGCATTGGTACATGTTATTTAGAATCTGCTTATTTTTTACCATGCCATTGTCCGAAGTTTTCTGAAGCTCTGGTTCTGGTCGTATATTTCAAAGCTTCGTCCTCTTATATATGATAATGGACTGTAGTTATGCACTTACAAGCAATTATGGTTAGTTGTATGTCTGTATGAGCTGTTTCCATTTTCCTTATTGATTTGTCCATTCCATTGTGTGGGTTTTGGAATCAACTCCTTGGGATGGAAGTTCAGTTGAATCTTGCGTGAATGTGATTATGACCCTCTCAATCATAATAGTATTTTTTCTTCCTCAAAATGTCATTTCTGTTTAATCTTTCTAAAAAGGGTTTCCATTGCTCTTCCCGTCTTATTTTCTTTGGAGTTTGTTTTCACACTCATTCAAGGATTGGCAGTAGGAATAGGCATGACGTGGTTCTTTGAGTTGTCAATATTCTAATTTCTTTTTTTCCATGTCTCTCTTTAGATCCCTGCTTTGTAATAACAAAAATGTTTATTATGTAGTCTTTTTTTGTGCGTTTTTTATGATACTTTGTTTGTTTCTTTGTATGCCTTCACTTGCATAAACTAATTTGGCAGGCCTTGATGATACAATCTTAACAATGTTATGTTATTTAGGTCTTGATGCCCTTTTCTGTTTGCAGCGTATGCTTATATTATTTATGCCATGTGGCCTTCGTAGTACAAAATTTTCTTTCCCCATCTCATATAGCATGGATAACATTCAGAAATCTCTGCCTTATGGTCAAACCGATTTGCATCAAACTTACAGTGGTTGACATATTTATTCAGGAGCACATGGCCTTAAATCTGATGTTCGTGACATCACAAATCACATTGAGAACCTCTCATTGAGTGAACTTCTCGATGGCACTTACAAGTATTCCAGCCTGGGAAGAGATAAAGGAAAGAAGGTATTGCGCACGAAAGAGGAACTCCTAGTCTCTGTCAGAAAAGCTTTTTCTATGCTTTCTGACATGGACTATTGCCATGGAAAGGACTCTAATATCATTCTGAGCCCTAAACTTCCTTCTGCAAGCATTTCTAGCTGTGATATCAAGGAGCAAGGTGGTGACAAGCCATCTTCTTTGGTTAAGGTAAGTAAAATATTCAGTGTTACTGCCATTATCATGTCCGTGCCTCGAAGTTTGTTTGACCTTTTTAATACTACTACCCAGGACTCATCACTAATCAATGTCTGTGATACTGCACTTTGTCATCCAAAAGATATCTTAAGCCGTTTAACCCTTCCTCATCGACAAGATCTGGACTCTCTTTTAGCACCTGGAAGTGAGAGCACAGCTGGAGTTAAGCCTTATATGCCTTCCATGACAGTTCATGGAGCTAGTTTGCCACCATTTCCTTGGTCACACTCACAGGCTGGGGGCTGTCGGCAAAGTGTTGACTGTGGTAAACATGGGTCAAGTAGGAGTAACTCCCAGTGGCAGTGGGTACGGGTTGGATCCAACCTCACTCTAGATTTTGAAGATACGTCTGTCCATAGAATTGATGATCTCCTTCAAGAGATGGATGCAGCGAAATTATTTATAACAGATTCATGTGATGGGCAATATAATTTGTGTGGCACGGAATCAACTTCCGGATCACTTGTACAAAACATTCACTCAAGAAAAATTGGGGGTGAGCATGGTTCTCAGCAACTGCAACCCCTGGATCATGTTGACTCTTTAGATGGTTTCCAGAAGCATGACAGTGAACATTCTCTTTTAAAAACTTCTCAAGGTAGGCCAAAAATCTATTTGGGAATAAGTTACTTTGGTATTCGTATTACCTTGATGAAAGTAGTACTCCATCCCAAATTGTAAGTCGATTTAACTTTTCTAGGTACATAGATTTTGCTATGCACCTAGATATATGTATCTGTAAAAGCCAAAATGACTTGCAATTTGGAATGGGGGGAGTAGTTGCTTGCTAAGAAATACTATATGTATCTAGAAAAGCCAAAATGACTTACACTTTGGAAACGGAGGTAGTAGTTGTTAGGAAATTTGAATAATTTGACAAAAGTATATTGCTTATAGATCACTATTCTAAATGTACAAATGCTTTGTTGGCCTCACATATTCAATATTATATTGAACCATATTATGCCATCTTGTGTTATCATGTAGCATTTGCAAGTTAAACCAGAATAGAAGTACCTAGGAATTCTTTATCTATATAGCTAGGCACTCTTTCAATATCTGAAAATACTGTTTTCTGGCCATTCATCTGGTATTACTCATTTTCAGTTTATCTTACTTTTGATGATTTACTTATGTGAGCTTTCCTTTCCCACAAGCAGTATCGCCAAAGATACAGCGTGCTGCTGAGATCTTATGTGATATGAAAAGAAGCACTGAATCATGGAGTGGCCAAGGATACAGCAATGGGGCAATTAAGTGGCCAAAATCACCATCTGAAAAAGTGATGAAAGCCCGGAAACCCTCATCCCAGTTTGGTACAACTGAGAGCTCATCAGGTTCTCGTAACAATGATGCAACTTGGAATGGGAGCAGTCACTCTACCAAGAAAATTGTTGACAGGAAAAATGATTCTTCACGCTTGAATAACCCTAAGGGAACCATAAGGTGGCCCGTGCCTGTTGAAGATGGTGCGTCTCCTGTCAGGTCCGAGCGGGGTCTTATGGTCGATATGAGGCAGCCCCATGGAAACGGCGGAAGGCTTCCGGTCCAGGTGTCATCACAGGCACGGCTTGAGAAAGAATATGAGAACCAGCAGAAGTTGAGGAAAGCAACACTGACCTCTTCTCTGGGATCTGCAGGAGATTGGAATAGGGAGAGGAACAGGAGAATGTGAAGTGTACATTATTCATGTCAAAATCATAGGCTACCGGTATATCGTCTGGGGGACAGCGGAACCAGGCAACTGTTTCATAAGAGGTCACAGAACATTGGGAGATGTGATAATTTAGGTGGCGCGTGATGTATCTATTGGGCCATTTGTTGTTGGGGAAACTGTTGTAACTAGTGTAATTTCTTTTTTTTTCTTACCATTATATCACAGGGTCTCGTCTCACTATTGTCCGTTGTGTATTACTAGTATGTGTCTAGCTTTTCGTAAAAGTAATAATTGCAGGCGAGGTAATTGCATTCCAGGCGCCAGCCCTCAATAGTTTACGTTTTGCTCATTCTGATTCTGAACTTGTTGCTTATCAGCGTCAGCAGACCACTTTCATTTTGATGGTGGGAGCTTAGAAGCTTAATGCTGTTTATCGTCAGTCATGTTAAGGCTCTGTTCGTTTTGTTGAAAAGTTATGACTGAAAGAACTGTTCGCTGGTTTGTTAAAAGAAAAAAAAGACTTTGTTTTGTTGAAAAGTTATGACTGAAGTGTTTGCTGGGTTGTTAAAAGGGAAAAACACTGTCGTGCGAGAAAAAGTACTGTTTGTCATTTGAGTCTTCATTTTTAAAAATTCACTATCATGTCGTGTGAACTATAATTGATTTTTTTTGGATTGTCGCATCAGTTGAAGTCCTTGTTTAGATCAAAAAGATTTTAGATTTTGACACTGTAGCATTTTATTTTTATTTAATAAATATTATTCAATCATGAAATAACTATCACGATTTATATACTGTACATATGCTTGACGTGCGTCATGGAGCTCTGCTTGCAGATAGGAAGGAAAACTCTTTTTTTCGGGTGATGTAGTTACGCAAGTCGAAGTCTGATCCATACATGTTTCAATTATACTAGGGTCTTGTTTAGATGTCTTTAAAATTAAGTTTATAAGATTCTCTGGTATCAAAATTTTTGATACATATATAAAACATTAAATATAGATAATAATTATTAAATAAAAATGAAAATGCTACAATGTCTAAAATGAAAATACTACAATGTCTAAATCTAAAAAAGTTTTGAAACAAGCCTAGGTAGACAGGCGCGTTGCCGCAGCGCTGGTTACAGTAGAGCGCATGAACACTGCAGCAACATCAACAGTAAAACAATAGTACGAATAGTGTTGCACAGGAAGAACACTGATGGCTGACGTGAGCTTCTGCTGTGGATGGATGAAAACGCATAAGGCGCTAGTTTCCTACCCAAAATTTTTTCATCCATCTCATCGAATTTTTGGACATATACATAGAATATTAAATGTAGATAAAAAAATAAACTAATTACACAGTTTGGTTAAAAATCACGAGACGAATCTTTTAAGTCTAGTTAATCTATAATTGGCCTTAAGTGCTACAGTAATCCACATGTGCTAATGACAGATTAATTATGCTTAATAGATTTGTCTTGCAGTTTCTAGACGAGCTATGTAATTTGTTTTTTTATTAGTTTCTAAAAACCCCTCCCGACATCCTTCCGACACATCCGATGTGACATTCAAAAAATTTTCATCTCCAATCTAAACACGCCCTAACTTATCGCCTGTTAGCTGAGGAGATGAAGCTGCCTCACCGCCAGAGCTTGACCCACCCGCAGCGTCGGAGCTGGAGTCGCCCCCACCACCCAGGCGCTCTCGCACTGCTGGAGCAGGCGTGGTAGGAACCGGGGTCCTGCCCTTACAGTTTGGAGGTTGTAGCTATGGGAGATCACGGGACAAGGCTTGAGTCGCGAGGGACCACGTGAGGCGCCGTGATCACGCGAGGGAGAAGGGCGGCAACGGCGCATCTAGGGTAAGTCCTGGCTTCCTAAGGAAGCTGGAAACAAATATATTGTTTATGCTTAATTCAATCTCCAAGTCCTTACAAGTATTTATAGTCCTCTCTAAATAATAATAATCATCTAAATAATAAGATAAATATGGGCCTTTAGCCCTCCTAACAGGCTGCGCCTAGCCACTAATAGGCCTGCGCCTAGTATACTTGACGCTTATCATAACATCTCTCCCCGCCTTCATAAACAACTCGTCCTCGAGCTGAAAGTCAGGGTAGAAGGAGCAGAACTCATCAACGTCTTCCCATGTCGCCTCTTCTTCTAGAAGTCCGTGCCACTGGATGAGTACGTGTCAGGTGCCACGGTGTTGCTGGACCCGAAGCGCCTTGGCAGGAGCAGGAAGAAGTCGGCCATCGAAAGTGTGCTGGAGGACACCCGACGCTGTTGGCGGATCTCCATGGTGGTGTTTAAGGCTTTAAACAAGCCAACATGGAACACATCATGGAGACAAGCGTCGTCGGGCAGCTAGAGACGGTATGCGACGTCACGTCACCCACACGTTCAAGGATGGGTAACGGCCTAGCATAGCGAGGACCGAGCTTCCCTTTAGCGCTGGGCGCGAGGGACTGAGCCGTGCAGTGCAGCAACCGCAACCAGACCCAGTCGCCCACCTGGAACTCCAGCTCGTGATGACCTGCATCATAATATTTTTTGGAGAGTTGCTGAGCTTGTAGAAGACGTTGGTGAACCTCAGCCAAGACCTCGTCCCGAGAACAAAGAAGGGCATCAACAACTTATGTTCGCGCCATCCCAGGCTTGTATGACAGCATTGGTGGGTGTGGGTGCCCGTAAACCACCTCGAATGGAGTAGCACGAAGAGTGGTGTGGAATGAACTATTATAACAATACTCCACCCATGAAAACCAGTCCACCCAAGCTCGTGGCCGGTCGCCTGTCACGCAACACAGGTATATGACGATCACCTTATTGACCACCTCGGACTGACCATGTCTGGGGATGAAACATCATTCTCATACATAGTTTGATGCTAGCCATCTTGAAGAGATCACGCCACACATGCCCTGTAAACATCGGGTCCCGATCGCTGCCGATAGACAACGGGAACCCGTGCAGGCGAACAATGCCGTCGAAGAAGGCACGAGCGACGGTAGCAACCGTGTAGGGGTGGCCAAGGGCGATGAAGTAGGCGTACTTGGAGAAACGGTCCACCGCAGTCAAGTTGACGGACTTGCCCGGGACCTTGGGCAGCCCCTCGATGAGGTACGTCAAGATGTCGGCCCAAACTTGGGTGGCACCTCGAGAGGCTGCAACAGCCCCGCTAGTTGTGTCATCTCCGTCTTATTACATTGGCAAGTAGTGCAAGAGCGCACCCAGTCTTGGACTAACACGCGATCTCGTGGAATGTAGAAGTCGACACAAAGACGGTGCAACGTCTTTAGCATGCCCTCATGGCTGGCCGAGTGCACCAAGAGGAGCACCTGGTGGCGTACGTCGTCATGGTCTGGCACAAAGACGCGGGACCCATGGAGCAGAAAGCCATCGATGAGGAGCTAGGGCTCTACGAGCTCGCTGGCTCGGAGCTACTCCAGCAGGCGCTGAGCGTCATGTGCAGCCACTATGGCTTGCCTGATAGTGTCTAGGAGTACGAATGTGGGACCCGACAGGGCAAGGTCGGTTGCAGCCGCACCCTCCTGGGCAGCCGCCACCCCATCCTTCACATCCCAACACGAGAGTGCATCTGCCACCGTGTTCAGGCGGCCCAGGCGATATTCCATAGAGAAGTCAAACTCAAAAGGTTTGTTGATCCCCTGGTGCTAGGGAACAGTGGACAGACGCCGATCAAGCAAAAATTTTAGGCTATAGTGGTCACTACAAACCAGGAAGTGACGCCCCCATAAGTACAGGTGCCGATGACGCACGACCTGTACTAGCCCAATAAGCTCCCACTCATAAGCTACTAATTTGAGACGATGAGTAGTAAAAGGACGACGAAAGTAAGTGAGGGGTCTAGCACCCTAGTGGAGGAGGACACCATACCCCACGCCTGACGTGTCACAGTCGACCATAAAAGGGATGGCGAAGTTCGGCATCTAAAGAACAGGTCCTATGGTCAAGGCGTGCTTGAGGGCCTCAAATGCTACGAGGCATCATTATCCCATACAAATGCATCTTGCCACAAGAGACGCGTGAGCGAGGTGGCGATGATGTCGAAGTCCTAGATGAACTTCCGGTAGTAGCCCGTGAGGCCCAAGAAGCCATGAAGATCGCGTGCAGACTGTGGCAGGGGCTATGCAGCCACGGCGGCAACCTTGTTGGCATCCATGGCGATATCGCCCTCTAGGATCACGTGGACCAAGTATGGCACGGATGACGCCCCAAAAGAGCACTTGGAGCATTTCAGGTGGAGATGATGTGCCCATAGTGCATTGAGGATGATGTTGATATGCTACAAGTGGTAAACCTAGGATGAACTATAAATCAATATATCATCAAAAAAAATACAAGCACAAACTACCGTAGGTAGGGCCAGAGGACATCATTCATGAGGGCCTAGAAAGTTGCCTGAGAGTTGGAGAGCCCAAAGGGATCAACAGAACTCGAAGTGGCCATGGTGAGTGCAGAAGGCCGTCTTGGCAATGTCACCAGGGTGCATTCACACCTGATGGTACCTAGATCAAAGATCAAGCTTGGTGAAGAAGCGAGCCTCATGGAGCTCATCATGGAGCTCGTCCACCACTAGAATTGGGAATTTGTCCTTGGAGGTCTTGGCGTTGAGGACATGGTAGTCGATAGAAAAACACCATGTCTTGTCCATCTTCCATTCCAGCAGCACGGGAGCGGAGAATGGAGAGGTGCTCGGTCTAATGATCTGATCCCCTGAGCAAGCATGGCTGTACACTGGCGCTCCAACTCGTCCTTCTACAGCTGCGGGTAATAGTATGGACGCACCATGATAGGAGTAGTTCCAGGCAGTAGGTGAATATGGTGATCATAGGCGTGCGCTGGAGGGAGCCCTATGGGCTCGTCGAAGATGTTAGCGTGCTGCGATAGGAGGCTGTCCAACAATGGAAGCTGTGGGTCAGGGGAGACCGTGGCTAGCATCTACTGCTACGTGGGTTGTGGGGCTAGCCACGCCCTGCCAGGTAACATGATGGCCATTCCTCCAGAATGCTAGGGTGAGGGCATCGCAGTCCTAAAGCATAGGCCCCAACATCTGGAAGAAGTCAAATCCGATGATGAAGTCAAAAGTTCCCAAATTGAGGCCAACACACATGATGGCGAAGTCCTCATCATCGATGCGGATGGGCACATCTTGGGCGATCCCCTCGCAAGCCATGCGATCACCATTGGGGACCGTGACCTGGAGGTACTCGCCACCAGCAGGAGTAAGGCCTAGATGATGCATGGCAGCTCCTTGGACAAAGTTGTGTGTGGAGCCGGTGTCAAGAAGGGAAAGGAAATGTTCTCCCTTGACGATGACGGGTAGTAGCATGGCGTTCGGTGGCCGGATTCCTTCAACAGCATGTAGGAAACCACAAGAGAAGTAGCTGCACCTGCTACTCCCTAAGGGGCCAGCTCCTTAGGGCAGGCTGATGTCGCAGTCCTTGGTGTCCACCTCCCTCAGCTCCTCGTTGACGAAGTCCATAGACTCGAGGTAGAACAACCAAGGGCAAATGTGACTGTGGACATAAGGATTGTCATAGTTGAAGCACAACCCTTGTCGGCGGTGCTCCAACTGCTCCACCGAAGTGAAGCAACGAAACTGACGTATAGGAGGCATGCCCTAGCCTATTGCCAGACTGCTTCTTAGTGGAGCAGGCACCCCCGTAGCCTAGACACCTGCTACTGGCACACACGGTGGCAGACCAGGCCGCTATGGAGGCTGGGCGCCATGCTAGGAAGACACCGTAGGCATGGCCACTGCTCAACACTTGAAGGCGCATGCTAGGTACATCACCATATGGAGATTAGGAGGGTCACACATCTCAACGTCAATGCAGATGTACTCCAAAAGACCGCCAATGTAGAGGTCGGCCTTCTGCTTGATGGAGACACCATGTGTCTAGCAAGACACCACCTGTATTCGGTCAGAGGACTCCTAGACTATCGAAAGGAACAACAGTTGACCCAACTCTGCCAGTCTGGTGCCGTGGACAGGCGGGCCAAAGTAGAGGCGACACAACTCGATGAAGTGGTCCTAGGGTGGGATACCCTCATCTTGCTCGAGGGTGTAGTACAATGTCTATGCCATGCCCTAGAGATGGTATGAGGCAATCCATGTCTGTTAGAGGCCGGCCAGCGCCGACCCCTAAAAAATTGCTCACAATGATTGAGCCAATTCAGGGGTCCTCGGTGCCATCGTAGGTCAAAAACTCCAGCCCATGCGTCTTTGGTGGTGGGCAATCATGGTTGCCACCTTGGACAACCCAAAGTGGTCATGGTTGCCCCCTAGTCTGTCCCCAACACCCCGTGGTGGACACCATAGCTGGCCACTGTGGCGGAGTGGGGAGGAGGAAGCTGTTGTTGTGGAATAGGGCCCCGTTAACACTGTCGTAGAGGGTGTCGGACATATGCGGTCCCCCATGGTAGGTGATAGCACCTGTAGCTAGCGCTGTGGGTATGGTGGTGCACGGTGTTGACGAGGAGTAGACTAGCGCTAGCATTGGATGGATTAGTGTGGAGGATCCCAGGGCCCATGCTAGAAACTATGATGGCGAACATGGGAACAAAATTTGGTGGATTGGCAGCTGGGGCGTCGTCATCACCTGTATAGAGCCTGAGGACATGGCGTCGCTGGACATCCCATAGGGGTAGATGATCAACAGCACCGACGTGGTCAGTGGCAGCGGTAGAGATGGAGGGGGTGGTGGCATAGGCTGCAGGGGCTGGATGACCAGCTGACCCTAGATTTGCACCCGTAGCGTGTCCTGCACCTTCTTCATGCAATGGTTGAGGTTGACGATGGCGCCCATCATCTCCTTTAGGGTGAAGACCAGCTATGACGTGATGGTGGACGTTAGTGGTAGGGATGGCTGCGCCACCAGGGCCCCTGACGTGGCCAGCAGCCCTGTGGTGTTGGAGGAGGTCGCCAGAATCATCAGCATGGAAGAGGTGGTGGCGGCAGCGAAGGTGTCCATGACCGACAAGGGATCTGATACCAGGCTAATAGGTACCAAGGTCCTGCTCATGGGATGAGGCTTGAGTCACGAGGGACCACAATGAGGTGCCATGATCACGCGAGGGAGAAGGGCAGCAGCGATGCAGCTAGGGCAAGGGGGCGGCTAGGCAAGTCCCAGCTCCATGAGGAAGCCAGGAACAAATATATTGTTTCTGCTTAATTCAATCTCCATGTCCTTACAAGTATTTATATTCCTCTCTAAATAATAATAATCATATAAATAATAAGATAATATGGGCCTTTAGCCCTCCTAACAAGCTATGTCTAGCCACTAATAGGTCTGCGCCTAGTATACTTGATGCCTATCATAACAAGGCGAGTAGCAGCTAACAGTCGCCCCGTCGCCCTCATGCCAAGCTTTGTCTGCACCGCGCTGAGCAGAGAAGGTCGCTCGAGCTCTAGGCCAAGTCCAAGAGGCCACGCCACATGGAGAAGACCACAGAGCTCATATGCAGGAGGACGTTGAAGCCACCACGTAGGCTGCCGGCGCTGCAGGTCACACTCCTTGCGTGAGCCGATAGAGCAAGGCTTCTTGCTTGCTGCTTTGGCAAGCAGGACGAAGGAGGCATGCTTCTTGCTTGCTACTTGGACAAGCAAGACAGAGGAGAAGACATGTGTCTGCATGTGACGATAGGGGGAGGAAAGAGCTGAGTGAAGGGTATGAAGTTATTTGATACATATCATTACAATTTTCAAACATGTGAAATCTGCCTTTACAATTCATTTATTATTAAATATGCCATTATAATTCTTTGTATACCTGATCTATGTCATTTTCTACATCTCTCGAATGTCTAAACCCACAATCAAACCTCTACATACGTACACATCTTTCTAGTATCAAGAGGTGCAGACGTCAAGGTCCACACCTGAATCAAATGACGCACCTAAAGAATGAACATGGTGAGAAGTCTTGTTCAGAAGACTTAAAATATTGAACCCTCGCCAAAAGATAAAATCGGTAGTTATCCATCTTTATCCTTTCTGCATTCCCTTTTTCCTTAAATTATTTACTTTTCTTAAATGGCTTCTCAGTTAATCATGCTATCTTGAAAAGAAATTAAAAATATTAAAAACAGTAAGCCCCATGTGAGTATGCTTGTGGCATAAAACCCATAAGTACATTCACTGTGGTGGTGTAAAAATAAAATAAATATATTCCTGTCCTATAGAAATGAAAATATAAAAATAAGATTGTGATCCCACTAAGGGGAATAACATTTATTAGAGGAAGCTCAACATAATAACGGCTAAGAGATTTTATGCTAACACGTAACCAGTTCCACAAAGCTTTGTTGTCTATTTGAGCTCCACAGAATTCAAGGATCAAAGAAGACTAGCAGACGGAGGACATCCTAATTGCTGTTAGGGTGATG
>Ga0182004_10003477_pt1 | contig 12516 bp, 12 predicted proteins | sample Sormic07211540_1_FD_120479 | JGI IMG/M metagenome (GOLD analysis project Ga0182004, IMG submission 120479) | Endophyte microbial communities from Sorghum bicolor roots, Mead, Nebraska, USA - 072115-40_1 MetaG | ecosystem: Host-associated > Plants > Roots > Unclassified | place: USA: Nebraska... | reverse complement strand
GTAGTAGCGAGGAACGTGACATTTCCGTAGCTACCTTTGTAGCCCACAATCCCGTTAGCAGGATCGGTAGGGTTTATAGGTGCGGGTCGAACATCCTTTGTGGTGTCTAGATTCCGTAAGCCTTCCCAATAGAACAGTACATCATCCTTACAAAGGTTAGAACGAGAGTGCGGTTGTAGTCTTCTCTATACATCGCTCACATCAAATCACATTGTTTGTAGCCTAAACGGTTGTAGCAATAGATTTGGTTAGTCAGATACACGCTTTCTCCCAGGGGTAAAAATATAAATACGATACTCTGGATAACCTCCCGGGTGAAGTGCTCACCGATATCCGTGCGCTTGCGGATCATTTCCTGATGGCATTAACAAATATCAACAGTACTGCATATCAAAAACCTCTCGCTTTGTTTCTTGTAGACAAATGATAGAGCAAGAACTCTCTTCTATTTTATTTTGCACTACATCCCATTTATCTGATCGATTTATGCCTCGAATGTTCCAGCAAAGAATGCTCCAATCACGTGTATTCATTGATAACAAGTTTAGAGGGGCTGCTCTCACTGACGTCACTAGGATCATCAGCACAGGAATCTTCATGAGGACCAAATGGAGGAGGCGCTTGTAAGAGTGCATCATCAGTGAGACCGCTAGGGTCAACACCACATTGTATACCCCATCCTCTGAGAATAGAAGTCAAGATAGGTTTTATCTCCCCTTACAGGGCTCTTTATCAATTCTGACTGGGCGAAAACCCTCCTTGCCGGATGAGAGGCGAGTGCTACAACGCACAAATGTTTGGGTTAGAGGTGTGCGTGGATCAGAGACGGAAACAAGATTTGGTAGGAGCATATTCTTGCATTTTTTGGGAGCTTGGTCAGCCCAACCCATGCTGCTTTCTGGACCAGGCCTGATTCCCTCAATTACCACTCCTGACTTTTGGAATGTACTATTCTGTTTTTCAACAAAGGCAGCGTAGACCTAGATGCCCATAGCATCTGCAGTTGGCTTCCACGGCACAATTGCCAATCTGATTGCATTTTCATTTTCAACAGGATGTGCTAATGGAGAGGTGTTAATGGTGATTGGCCTGAAGATGACTAGGGGGTGTATCTGTTGTTGGCTTCTCGAGCTGCTTGCCCCATCTGCAAAAATACTCCTAATGGTGGACCCCGGAGGTATTGCATTTGAGCTATATATCATATCTGCTGCCCTTTGTCTCAATTCAGTGTTACTCAGGAGGCCATTTTTGTGGAGCATGAGCATATTTGCTCAACGGGTCTGCGCAGCAACAAAGCGAGCATGATCCTCCATATGAGTTGAGCTGGCATCATTTGGAGATGAGCTTCCATCATTTGTAGCATTATTTCCCAAAACATCCTCAGGACAGTTATCGGGGACCTCACTACGCTGAAAATGTAAATCATCAATAGCTTGTTCCTGTCCTGATATAATAGAAGCTGAGTGGACCGGGAAATCAGCTTGAGAGTCAAGGTCGAGCTCAATGTCTTTGTCTTTCAGAGGTTTCTTTTGCCAAATGAGATTGGGTCTGCTACGGTATAAGCATATTTTTTTTGATGTGGCCAAAATTGTGGCAGGCCCAACATCGGAGGATACCAGGACAGTTCAGGCGAGTGTGACCCATAATCGTGCAGTGAGTACAAGGTCCAGAGATGATCTTGAGTTTTGAGTGGTCAGCATCGCTTGCAGCAGGGATGTCTCCTTGCCGTTGCATGTCTCGTGGCTGCTCAAAATAGGTGATGTCTCCCTACCGCTGCATGTCCCGTGGCTGTTCAAGATCTGAATACCGATGAACATGATCATGGTCTGCATGAAAATTCAACTTGGCATTCCCAAAAACCAGACGATCAGAAGGTTCAGAGACATTGCACGAAACTTCAACTGTAAAGGCTCCAAAGTTGAGATGCCATGAAGGAGAGCATTTGGGAGAGGACTGTTGAACCAGCTGTTTAGCAAAACTAACTTTCTTTTGGGATTTTGAAGCCTTAGCAGCAACGTTTTTTGAACTGTGTGAGTGGACCTTTGTCCATTCTTTTTCTTGCTTGATCTCCCAAGCACGCTTCTCACGTTCCAGTGGGGTGTGCCATTGTTCCAAAGATGGAAATAGATATCAAACTTGTTGGTAATGACTCTGCGAAGTTTGTAAACAAAGAAGCCAACATCTTTCGAGAACACAGAGAATCAAAAATGATTGTTGCTTAGGAATTGAACATGAAAGTCCAGAGCTTTGCCGCCCAAACAGGATTGCAGTGCCAGAGCAACCGTATCCTCGATCAGCCGGAACATGAAACGATGGAATGTGACCAGAAGGAAGAACGAGCCATTGGGAGTGGGATGAGGATGATGTACCGGAGACTTGTAGCACCGTCGAACCTCATCTTGGAATTCCAGATCCAGATTGAACTCCAAATGAGAAGCCAAATCGGAGGAGGATCCCATGGTTGGTTCACTGCAGTTGGCTGAAGCATTTAGCCAAAAACTTGGTGTGCAGTGAAGGTGCTCACCATCGCAGATTTGCCTACCGATCGCCTGATGGCGAGCACTTCACATCACAGAGGAGGTAGCAAGAGGGCGCCGCGGATGGAAGCAGTCTTGACGGTGAGGTCGATGGAGTCCTTCCCGGCGGCGTAGGCGAGCACGTTGCGCGTTACCTCATTGCCAATCTCTTTTACCCTGTCTGTGTGTTAGGATTCTAAAGTTGAACCTGGAACGCTGCTCGGCTACTCCTGTTCCGTTTTCTCCGCTCCGCGATCTGGCCTCCTAGGTGGGACAGTGGCTCGGTTCCGCATTGCCGTGTGGCCGCGCCGGCCTCCAGCCGCGGAGCCACCACCAACGCCGCCGCCGGCCTCAGTGGTGGCTGCCGCGGACCGCAGGTGCGCAGTGTGGCAACCGCCCAAGCTAAGCGGAGAGTAGAGCTGCCAATCTGCCGCCGCCGCCTCGAACGGACAGAGGCTTTGGATCGTAGGAAAGGGGGTCGAGAGGCAGAGATTGTGATTTGGGAGAAGCGCCGAGCGGACCGAATCACGCACGAGCAGCGCACAAGCGCAGCGGTATGTCGACTGCCGAGCGGACTGCGGATGGGTTTTTACATAGTGTTACCTAATGCTTGACGATGTTGCCGTAGTCAGCAGAGGCATAGTATTTTTGTTTGTATTTGGTAGTTATTATCCAACTATAGACCGATAAGGTTTAAAAGATTCATCTCACAAATTACAGACAAATTGTGTAATTAATTATTTTTTAATCTATATTTAATGTTTATACACATGTGTTGTAAGATTCAATACACTGTAACAATGAATCTTAAAAAAATTAAATATTTTTCATGAATTCAAGCGTCTCGCTGAGGCAAAAGGACGGACCGACCTCTTCGACACAGTCACTTACAACGATGGGATGGCCCCTGTATCAGTTGCTGTGGTTGCTTTCGTTTGTTTGTGGCAAATATTATCCAATCATAGACTAAGTAGGATTAAAAGATTCATCTCGTGATTTATAGTTTTTGTTTTCATCTATATTTAATGCTTCATTTATGTGCCGCAAGATTCGATGTGACGGAGAATCTTAAAAACTTTTTGATTTTTGGGTGAACTAAACAAGGCCTTGGTCCTAAGTCTGCGTGTTAATAATCTTATGATAACTAAAGCCTGCTGTAGCCTGTAGCACCTGAGTCGTTGCTGAGTCTCAACGGAACACACATATTTTCATCAAATAGAACACGAGATGTAGGACTTGTTTGGCACAACTCAACTTAACTAGTAAAATATTTTTTTAGAAAATAGCTTTATGAGCAACTTTCTAGATGAAGCTGAGCTGTTTTGGAAAAAATGTTTGATAAAATAGCTTCACCAACTACTTCATGCATAGATGAGAGAGAGAAATGAGAGAGAACTGTAATAAGCTACTTTTCAGCTTCATCCCAACTTATGTCTTTGTGAGAGGAGAATAAAAACAGCTTCACCCATGAAGTTATTTTAGAAATAAGTGTTTGGTAAAAAAACAGCTCACAACAGCTCATAAAGCTGTTATGAGCTGTACCAAACAGGTCCATAATTGTCTTCGACTCTTGTATGGTCTAAATGACTAGAGGGGTAAATATAGCTTAAAATTCTATAAACTTAAGTAGATAAGTTTGTTAGTCAAACAAATGGCAAACAATTTTAGTACTAGTACAACTAAGCTATGCAAGCCACTTAAACAAGTCTAGACAAGACTAAACACTAAACCACACCAACAAAAGAAGACAACACTATGCTCTACTCCTAAACAAGGAAACAAAGATACACTAGCTAAAAACTAACAAGGTATGCAAGAAAGTAAGGAGTGAGTGATGATTCTTATACCGACGTTGATGAGTAGAGATGTATCTACGAATCAATCACAATAGCATACACAATATGAAATCCTCGGCAAGAGATGATACAAGATTTTTTACCAAGGTTCACTTACTTTCCAGCAAGGTGGTCCTCGTTGTGGCGATACACCCACTTGATGGATCACGAGCTAATTGGCAATCCAAAGCTAAACCCTCAGCAGGTGTCACACATATACTCACAAGATGGGGATCCTCCAAGCCACGAGCAATCTAATAGAGTATCCAATTACGATCTCCCACGGAGAAGGCTCAAGAACCCCTCACAAATCAATTGGTAAGGCTCGAAACAATCTTTAATCACGAGCTCAATACCTCCGCTGCTCCAAGCCATCTAGGGTGTCAGAAAACACCCAAGAGTAACAAACAATCCATAGCAAACTCAAGAATCAAGTGTCACTAGATGCAAATCTCAAAGGAATGCACTTGAAACTCACTCAATCTCACTAGGATGAGCAATTGAAAGGTTCAAATGGCTAGAGGAGGGTGAATAGCCTATTTAAATTTTCTACAAACTTCAACTAGACAAGTGGATTAGTAAAACAAAAGGCGAAGCTATTCTAGCACTAGCACAACTAAGCTATGTAAGCCACCTACACAAGTCTAGCAAGAAAGCTAAACACTAGTTACAATAAGAAAGCACAACTAGAAGCTTGCTACACTCCTAAACAAGATAGCTAAATAATTATGAGTCTAGAAAAGTCAAAACGTCTCAGAAAGAGAGAGTATTTCCTATTTATGTTATCAACTTTATCATATCTTAAATCTTTTCATCTTTTATCACTGTGCGGGGCTTACTCCTCGATTGATTATGATATTTCTTAAATAGACTTTACAAATCTCATCTTAACTTTTTTAAGGAAAAAGGAAAAAGTTTGTACATAAACACACGCATATATCACAAATTCTCATTGCCTTTGTCATCAGTCAAATCTCTCTAACTTTGATAGATATTTTGAAAAAAAATAATTATATACACATTTACAAGTTTAAATACGTATAAGTCATATAAGTTTTATTTATAAAAATATATTTCACAGACAATTCAATTAAAAAATGGTGTTGTAGACCTTGGTGCATATCTCTGTAAACTTTGTAACTAAAAGAAATTTAACTTAGGACCACAATTCTACTGTATCCCTCTATACATGTAAATAAGTCGTTTTGTACAAGATTTGGGTCAAACATTGGGATTATAAATCATGAATAAATTTTAAGTTGTTGAGTTTGAAAATGTGAAAACCATATGAACAAATTTGTCTTGAAAAATATTTTAATTAAAATATACATATACCATTTTTTGATATATTTATATAAAAACAAAAAGTCAAAATTAGACTTTAAAGATCGTGTCGTTGTCCTAAACAATCTGAAAAGTTTTAACGTAGTAGTGTTCAGTCAACTAACTATTAACACAAACAGAGAAGAAGACATGGCGGATAACGGCACAAGAGGCGGCCGTACATGTACATTACTGCTGCCATGGCCAACAGACTAAAGCAGCATGCAGCAACCAGCAAGAAGTCTACTGTCGGATTCTCGTCAGGCGAAGCAGTGGGAGAAACCGAGCAGTGGGATTTTGTTGTTAGGGATGATCAAGGAGCAGTACGTGATCAGAGCTGGTGCAGGAAAACAAGATCATTTGCTTTCACCTTTCCACGCTGAACTGCTGGGATACGCGCAGCAGTTCTGATATGGCAGCTGATATGAAGGTAGCAGTGGATGGTGATGACTATCGCCTTTCGGCAACGATGAGTGGTCTGATTACAGAGCCTATTAAGCTCCTTGTTTTACATGAGTTTACTAGCTGCATAAATTAGTGTGTACCTCTGTTTATGTAACCGTGTAGCTAGCGTATGAACTTGCTACCATTGGTTGTAATTTGCTGAACTGCTACTAATAGATGCAGTTACTATATACCTAAATGTGCGTCCTAAAATTAATGACACCTTTGCAACTAGTGGCTACCATTTTTTCCCCCAATAATACACCTTTGCACGGTAAGGCACGCACTATCTCTGATGCATGATGCGGTCTTGCCACTGGTGCATACAGTACTGCTTGAGATGGTGGCTTCGTCAATCATGGATGGATATGCCACAAATTCACAAAGGTGCGTGCCTGCAGATGGAGAGGAAGGTGGACGCTGATGAGGTGACGATGCAGGCTGTACGGAACTACTACGGTACTGCCCATGCATGGGACGTACTCGATCATGGGTGGCCAAGTTGCCAACATCCACGACCGATCGATCCATGCTCACTGTTCTACGAATTGAATTATGCGCACGCCACCGCTGCACGGAACTAGTACTCCATAAATTCACCGATCATTCTGTCCCCTGAGATTACATCGTAGTACACCACCGTACCGTAACTCTGCATTTTTTTGAGGAAATACCGTAACTCTTTATTATCACCAACCAGTACATGAACCCTCATCCATGTGCCTGTGTACCTTGCTCCTCTACCTCGGCGCGCGCACAAAGAGAGATGATGCCAAATATTGCCAACTCTAGCTTAGACTTCACAGCCATACACGCGCCTCAAATCTCCTAAATATATCGAGAGATCCATAAAATCAGATTCCAGTTACGTCTACCGTACACTCTTAGCTAGTAAAAATCAGATAGGTGGTGTGTGTCTTGGCTGTAATCATACTAGGAAGGAATCCAAACTGTAGTAGCTAGCGTACGCTATTATGCCCTAGTTCTGCCCTATATATCACTAGCTCTTCGCTCGTGTGGTAGCATGTACCATGAATTTCTCTCTACAATGCAATAAGTGTGCTGGTCGACTAATAATCTATCTATGTCTATACCTTTACTAATATTATAGATAAGGGTATGTTTGGAACGTAGTAGGATTTTTTTCAGGAATTGCATAGGAATTTGCATGAATCAATTTTAATTTCACAGGAAAAACGTTCCATATATATTACAGAGTGTGATTCCAAAACATACTATAGCCACATATGACACTGGATGTAATATAATTCCACATACTATGGCAGCAGATGACACAGGATGTAATATAATTCCATTGCAACACACAAGAACGTTTGCTAGTACTCCCTCTATCTCCAAATTATAAGTCATTCTAATAATCTTGGAAAGTCAAAACATCTCAAATTTAACCAAATTTATATAATAAAATAATAATATTTATGACACAACTAAGTATCATTAGGTTTTTTATTAATTATATTTTCATAGTATATCTATTTGATGTTATAAATCTTTGTAATTATTTCTGTAATTTTGGTCAAACATAAGATATTTTAGGTCTTCAAAAATTTTGGAATAATTTGGGACCCTGAGAGTAACTAATGAAGGGCCCAGATCCATGTGGCCCAGGTGGATCAACCGGGCCCAAGACCACCCACGCGCGCGAGCGGTGTGCCGCTTTACAACTTTTTCTCCGCCACCCACTAGACCAGTACACATGCCACTACCTCCCTGAGCAGCCGAGCTTCAGGTTGCCGGAGAAAAGCAAGAAAGGAGAGCATAAAAAACGAAAAGGTGTTTCAGGCTCATCAGGGACGGCGAAATTTAAAGGCAAGGGAAATGGAGCCTTTCTTACCTGCTCTTTTTGTTCATTTGCAGAGAACAATGTAGAAATACAGTACGATGTACAAAGGCAAAGTCGGAGCCAACAATACAAAATATATCTACACATAAAAAATTGCAAAAATTTGTGTATTCCTAGCAATGATGGAGAGCTTGTTTTTAGCTACTAGCGCATGTACAAACTAAAAGTTATATGTCAAGAGAGTATTAACTTTCAAATGCCCCCACTTCACTAAGGATACCCCTAATGACTAACTCATAAGGTAGCTCTAAGCATTTTTTTCATATTAATAGAAGAGAGAGAAAAGCTATCTCTTGATCAAGAAAGACTTATATACACATATTCTAAGAACACGTGAGAGTGTTATATGAGATTATTCATGTTAAAAGTTAGTAATATTGAAGAAGTTATCTTAAGTGCCATAGATCAGAAGGTGACAAGGCGCAACGTCTCTTGCGCTAGTCGATCACTGAACCATTAAACACTAGACAAAGCCCTGTAGTGCTGTTTAAAACGGCGTCCATCTCATTTTACTTGACTGTATATAATAAATAATATTATGCGTGACCGACCGTTTAGCACTTATATAACGTTTATTTAAAGAGTTCTTCTACCATTTGTAAAAGTTGACAGTAGAAAACTCCCTGTAAGCATCATGTGTCAAATGTAATATATATTCCAAGGAGAAACAGAAGATGCACATGATACTTCTGCCGCACGACCGTTGTGCATGCATGTATCCATGCATGCATGCGAGGAGATGGAACATTGTACAGAGCATATACAGTACCATCCAATATATTCTATCGTGCAGGGGAGGGGGATTGTTGTACATCTGATCCGACGAACTTGCGCTGTGTTAGGGTGTTTATATATTCTATCGTGCAGGTGAAGGGGATTGTTGTACATCTGATCCCATCTCATGGCCGTGTTCGTTGATCAGAACAAAGGATTATCTGATCGTTATATATATACTCTTGTATATAGTCTCAAAACAAATTTAATTAAGTAGAGAGAAAATAATATCAATAGTTATAGCTCCAGCTAAATTTGTTATGCAAGTCTGTACTAATGTCAACCTAACGATACTTGTTAGTAGGGATGGAAACGGTATAGATTCAGATCTATTCGTTCGGATATTCAACATTCGATATCATATTCGTATCCAAATATACTTAAATTTTATATTTATAATATTGATATCCAATCGTATCATATTCGACATAGTTGATATTATTTATATTCAAATCCGAATCTGGACAGAAATATGAAAACAAATATAATATTAACTGTATCTGTTTTCATCCATACTTGTTAGACATTATAAATATCATTATCTTTTACGTACAGGATGCAAAGTTGGCAACATTTGTTGGTTGGGCAAACGATGGGAGTTGCACGTACATAATGTGTCTGTCTCTTTTAAATGTTGTTTATAGGATTAAACTTTCTTTAATTGAACTAAATTATAAAAATATTAGTAATATTTATATTCCTAAATAAGTTTATATAAAATATATTTAATAATCTATTTAATGGTATTAATTATGTATCATAAATACTAATATTATTTATATATACATTTGGTTAAAGCCGAGCATATGTTTGATTTATGTGAGAATATATGTTAAAAAGGGGCAGAAAGTACGTGCGTGCATATACATATGCATATAGATGTACTAGATTATTATAGAATAGAATTTCAGAAAGTGGGGAACCATTTGCGTACAAAAAGTACAATAAATAAAGGAGTGATGAATGGCGGGCCCGGCCGAGTCAGCGTTGGATGGACGTATCAGGCAGCCCAGTACCGTTTCCACGTGGGCTAGGAGACCCACCTCCCGCGCTGGCCCGTTGTCGGACCGGCACTGCCGGGCCCACCTCGTACGTGGTATCTCATCATGATCAATCAATCAACAAAACAAAGCATTTTGCTTACAAGAACAAAAACAAAGGCCCCGTTTACTTCCCACCAAAAAACTTTTGACATATGATATTAAATATTTAAACATATACATAGAGCATTATATATAAACTAAAAAATAACTAATTATAGTATTTACATATATTTTACGAGATGAATCTGTTAAGTCTAATTAGTGTACGATTGAACACTAATTGCTATAGTTACAAATGTGTTATACTCTCTCCGTCCCCCAAAAGCTTCAACTTTTAGAGTTGTTCTAAGTTAAAATTTTAAAACTTAAACTAATTTTTTAGAAAAAAATACTAAAATTTATAGTACCAAATTAATACCATTAGATTTATCATAAAATATATTTTCATGAAATACTCATTTTATTTCATAGATACTAATACTCTTTTCTATAAAATTGGTCAAACTTAAAAAAAATTAACTCACACGGATTCTAGGAATTTAAGCTTTCAGGAACAGAGGGAGTAGTACCTAAAAACTTTTATTTTCACGAACTAAACAAGGCCAAAGCATTGAAAATGCCTCGCCTGCAGACAAAAATTCTAAATTGCGAAACTTTATTTCATAATCAATGCATTGATACTTATTTGATAATACAAATATCAAAACTTGTATAAGTTTGGTTAAAACTTAAGATTATTTGACTACCTATGAAGTGAGAATTATATTTTTCTTAAGATAAAGAGAGTATTATAAACCAAATCTGAACAAGTATTTGTTCTAGACTCATGGTTAGAATTGTTTTTTTGTGCATGAAGCATGGACGGAGCCAGCGGTGGGCTAGGGGCTCTAGCCCCCCTACTGTTGCGCCAGTGGAGTTCCTAATGTTTTTCTTCTCATTTTAAATACAAATGTATAAGATAAGGTGGACTGAGACCTTTATTTTTTATAATATATTTTATGAATCTCATCCTTAATTGATATTTTTAATATAAAACTACTTGAAGTTATTATATATTTTTCTATTGTAAAGGGTTATAGTAGAGCTAAGTCGATGTAGTACTTTTGTTGAGCCTCTCTTAATTTTTTTCTGACTTCGTCCCCATGAAGAGTAATGCTTTTTCTTTGTATACAAGTTGCAGGGGCCTAGTTATATGTAACACCCTAAAAATTTATTTCTGGAAAATGGAGTTAAATTAATTTAATTTTTGCATTTTGTGCTCATGAGAATATAATAAGAATAATATTTTTCTTTAAAATAAAATCTAAAATAAGGCTTAGCAACAATTGTGTGTAAATCATGCTGGTGCATTTTTTTTGAGATGAGTGTTTTGACTAAAGATTGAAAATATTTCAAACAGATTTTAAAACGAATTTAAAATAGGTTTTGAAATAAAAGAAGAAGAAAAAAAAGGAAAGGAAAGAAGACCTCACCCCTCCCCTCTCTGCCCAGCAACCGGCCCAGCTCTCCCTGCTCTCGGCCTGGCGACCAAATTGGCCGCGGCCCATTTCCCTTCCCCCGCGCAGGCCGCTCCCCGGCCCAGCAGCGCGCCCTTCCTCTCTCTCTGGTCTCTGTCGCGTGGGGCCCGCAAGTCGGCGTCCTCCTCCAGCTCCTTCCTCGCGCCGTCACCGAGCCGGACACTCGGATGGCAACCGATCCCGGCTTCCTCAGGCTTTCCCTTTTCAACGCATAACCGAGCTCTATAAAGCTCCCAGATCAGTTTCGCAAGGTTTCTTTCGCACCCTATTCGTCTAACCCGAGCCCTAGCCGCTGTTGGAGCTCAGATCGGATCTCGCCAAGTTTGGGAGCGCTCTCTGTCGCCGTGAGCCTCCCCTGACCTCTCTCGGTGCGAACAAGGCGTATAGGTGGGTTCGTGGTGAGTTTCTCCACCGCCTGGTGGTTTTGTTTCCTGCTTTGGTGCTCGGGAGCGAAGGAGCCGAGAACTCCGGCGAGCCTGTCCATGGCGCCGCCGCGGGAGCTCCACTCCGGCCGGCCCGCCGCCGAGGATTCCCCTCGAAGTGTTTTCAACCGTCGGATGGAGATCAGACGGCCACGAAAAAAAGATACCCCTTCGGGGTAAATTATGTTAAAGAGCCCCTGGGTTTCTTTAGTTTCCAACCCGCCATCCAAAACGCCCTCCCTGATTTTACGCTTTCCAAATTAAGAAAACGTAGTCTTTGTCGGGTTATGAAAAATATGCTTCCAGATAATTACAAGTTTGCCACTAGGTTTAAATTACCCATAAAATATTCATTTTAATTCCGTTTTTGTCCATTCAAATTCCGTTAGATTCGTAATTACATGCTCTACATGATAGAAGTATTATTCCACTGTTTTGAAACTTTTTAATTTCGTGGTACTATTTAATTAATTATTCCTCTATAGGAAATCTTAGAAAATTCATATCTTTCATGTTTTAATTCCGATTTTCGTGAACTTTACGTTTGTGTGATCGTAGCGCTGCGTAGAATATTTTCATAAACTTTTGTATTTGTTTTACCACTGTTTGGTGTAATGTTCTAATTATATCTTGTTTGCTTCGTGTATGATTGTCCACATTGGATTGCGTGTTGTTGATTGATGATCGGGTATAGACGGTGAGCGATACGTTGGTGAGCAAGATCAAGTCTTTGAAGACCAGCAGGCTCAGGAGAGCTTTGATCAAGGCAAGTATAACT
>Ga0182004_10003476_pt1 | contig 12519 bp, 11 predicted proteins | sample Sormic07211540_1_FD_120479 | JGI IMG/M metagenome (GOLD analysis project Ga0182004, IMG submission 120479) | Endophyte microbial communities from Sorghum bicolor roots, Mead, Nebraska, USA - 072115-40_1 MetaG | ecosystem: Host-associated > Plants > Roots > Unclassified | place: USA: Nebraska... | reverse complement strand
CATAGTAAGGAGAAGAATTCAACACCTTAATCCCCATACCGATTGCAAACTCATCAAACTCTCCTAATGTAAACATAGTACCCTGATCGGTAGTAATTGTTTGGGGAATACCAAATCGGTAAACAATATGCCCCTTTACAAAAACAATCATATTAGCCGATGTAACTTTCTTCAAGGGAATAGCCTCAACCCACTTGGTGAAATAATCAGTGGCAACTAAGATAAACTTATGCCCCTTGCTTGATGGTGGATAAATCTGGCCGATGAGATCAATAGCCCAACCCCTAAACGGCCAAGGTTTGATAATAGGATTCATAGCCGATGCGGGTGCCCTTTGAATGTTGCCAAATTTCGAACACCCTTGACATCCTTTGAAATACTTAAAGCAATCCTCAAGTATTGTCGGCCAATAATATCCATTCCTCCGAATCATCCACTTCATCTTAAAAGTCGATTGATGTGCTCCACACACTCCCTCATGAATTTCACCCATCAAGCCTTTAGATTCATCATCACTTAAACATTTAAGCAAGACTACATCTATCGTGCGATAATACAATTCTTCCTCAAGGTGTACATACTTTGTAGCTTGAAAACTAACACGCCTCTTAACTTTCTTAGATGGATCTTTTAAATAATCAATAATTTCTCTCCTCCAATCATCGGTACTGACTACCGATAAGATTTCCAAGATAGGTTGATACCCCGAGGCATATTGAGCCAATCAGTTAGCTTCTTCGTTATGCAACCGAGGGATTTGTTCTAACCGAAAATCCCTGAATTCCTTCAACAATTGTACACATCTTTCGTAATATGCTATCAAAACTTCACTTCGGCATTCATAACTCCTAGCCAATTGATTTATAACAAGCATAGAATAGCCAAAAATCTCAACAGCATCAGCATGAACCTCTTTTAATAATTCTAATCCTTTGATTAAGGCTTGGTACTCAGCTTGATTATTTGTTGACGTGGCAGCAATCGGCAAAGAAAATTTATATTTCTTCCCTCGAGGAGAAATTAGCACTATTCCGATACCTGCCTCCCGATCACATGTAGATCCATCAAAGAAGAGCGTCCAAGAAACAATTTCCAAAGCATCCACCACACCACAATGCTGAGTTACAAAATTGGCCATAATCTACCCTTTAACCGCTTTAGCTGATTGATAGCGCAGATCAAATTCCGACAATGCTAATATCCACTTGCCGATTCTACCACTCATAATTGGCATTGATAACATGTACCGGACTACCTCATCTTTGCACACAATGGTACACTCAGCTGATAGCAAGTAATGTCTCAATTTGACACAAGAAAAGTATATGCATAAGCATAATTTTGTAATAGCTGAATACCTTGTCTTGGCATCTATCAATCTTCTGCTTAAATAATAAATCACAAGCTCCTTTCCTTCAAATTCTTGAATGAGAGCTGAACCGATGACTATATCATCGGTAGACAAATATAATCTGAAGGGCTTTCCTTATTGAGGTGGAACCAAGACTGGAGGATTTACCAAATAATTCTTGATTACATCCAAGGCTAATTGTTGCTCCTTTTCCCACACAAATTCTTGATCAGCTTTTAACTTAAGCAAAGGACTGAAAGCACGAATCTTACCTGATAAATTAGATATAAATCGTCTGATAAAATTAATCTTGCCGATCAATGATTAAAGTTCAGTTTTATTGATGGGAGCAACTATTTTGTTGATGGCATCTATAGACCTCCTACTAATTTCAATTCCTCTTTGATGCACCATAAAACCAAGAAACTGCCCTGCCGATACACCGAAAGCACATTTATTAAGGTTCATCTTTAAACCATGCTTCCTCGTGCATTCCAACACTTTTCGCAGATCGGCTAGATGTTTTATGAAATCCCCAGACTTAACCACCACATCATCAATATAAATTTCTACCAACTTGCCGATGAACGCGTGGAAAATAAAATTCATGGCCCTCTGATAAGTAGCACCAGCATTTTTCAAGCCAAAAGTCATGACTATCCATTCAAACAATCCAACATGACGAGGACATCTAAATGCAGTTTTGGGAATATCTTCCTCAACCATGAATATTTGATTGTACCCTGCATTACCGTCCATAAAGCTAATAATTCGATGTCCAGCCGCAGCATCAACCAATAAATCGGCAACTGGCATTGGATAACCATCCATCGGCATAGCTTTATTGAGATTCCTAAAGTCAATGCAAACACGAAGTTTTCCATTCTTTTTATAGACGGGGACAACATTAGAAATCCATTCGGCATATGGACACCGCCGAATAAACTTAGCTTCAATAAGTTTGGTTATTTTGGCCTTAATATAAGGAAGAATATTAGGATTGCATCGGCGTGCTGGTTGCTGATGCGGCCAAAACCTAGACTTAATAGGCAACCGATGTTCAACAATTGATCAGTCTAAACCAGGCATCTCAGTATAATCCCAAGCAAAGCAATCTTTATATTCCTTTAACAAATCGGTCAATTGCTGCTTACATTCAGAATCTAACTTAGCACTAATGAAAGTAGGCCTTAGTCTATCACCATTACCTATATCTACTTCTAGTAGATCATCAGCCGATGTAAACCCCTGTCCTAACTTTCTATCATCGGTGAACCTATCCATTAAAACTCTTCATCAGAGCCGACTGCTTGGATCGGCGGAATTTCATAATCGGTAACCTTGAGAAAATATTTCTCCCAAACTTCCCCTAAAATGCATCTGGTCCTCTCATAAGTGTCTGATTCTGCCGATGCAATGACATATGAAGAATCTCCCGGGACAATCTCAATTCTGTCACCTACCCACAGAACAAGGCACCGGTGCATTGTAGAAGGAACACAGCAATTGGCATGAATCCAATCTCTCCCCAGTAGCAAATTATATGCACCTTTCCGACTGATGACAAAGAAAGTCATTGGCAAAGTTTTGATGCCGATGGTCAGTTCAACGGATATAGCCCCCTTAACTGGAGACACATTCCCATCAAAATCTTTTAGCATCATATCGGTCTTGGTCAAATCTTGATCTCCTTTGCCAAGTTTCCAATATACTGCATACGGCATAATGTTGATTGCAGCCCCTCCATCAATGGGTATCTTGGAAATCGGTTGTCCATCAACCCTGCCTTTGACAAACAGAGCCTTAAGATGCTGTCTTTCATCATCGGAAGGCTTCTCAAAGATAGTTGTCATTGGATCAAGAGCCAACTGAGCTATTTGGTCAGGGAAATCTATCTCCTCATCATCACTAAAAGGTGCAAGAAATTCCGTCGCCAACATAAACACCATGTTGACATCTGCCGATGGCCCTTTTCCCCTGGGATCTAATTGTTGCCGATTGTCAGACTTAGAAGAATTTTCTTCCCTACTTAATTCTTCCCGCCTTTCTCACTGCATCCTCCTTTTCTGTGTCCTCGTTAATCCTTCTAGACACAACTGGGGAAGCTGCATCTTCTGTACTGGATGATAGCGTAGCTCCCTTGATTCCACCCCATGAGTATTAGCATCCCTGCAGAAAATAAATTCATCGGCCACCCATGCATTTGCCATTTCTTCAATTTCTTCTTGGTCCCTTAGAAAATAACCAACATGTTCACCAAGCCTGTCATACACACTAAGCCTGCCCCTAGCCGATCATGAACTGACATCCTCCCCCTGATCGGCTCATTAAAGCGTCGATCGTCGTTCTAGAATCGTCGATTTGGCCGGTCATGCCGATTATAACCATTACATTCAGGGCAGTCTCTGACAGTTGGTAGCTTGATATTTTGCTCCCAACAATGAATGAAGAACGGGCAATTCCAGTGATCTTTATGCCGATTCCACTCTTGTTGGCGTCTTTCTTCCTCTCGGCGTCGATCCTCTTGTTGACGACGATATCGATCTTCACGTTGCTGCCATGTTTCCCAATGCCGTCTATGATTAATAACAATACTAGATTGAGGAGGTCTTCCAGAGTTGTTGCCTTCCTGGATTAATCCTTTGCCCTTGGCGTCATCGGCAGTGATATGATGCTGGGGATCTACCGATGTGCTCTTCTTAGCTGCTTCTGACGTTAAGACTTTAGTCTTTCCCTTGGCATCCAGCATGTTTGTAGGGAAAGGATGCTGGTTAATCTTCATCGGCTTCTGAGCTTTGGAATTATCAAATCTAATCCTCCCAAATTCTATAGCCGATTGCAGTTGTTACCTGAATACTTTGCACTCATTTGTACTATGAGATGTTGCATTATGCCACCTGCAATACTTGATCTTTTTCAACTCTTCCGCCGATGGGATCACATGATTTGGTGACAATTTAATCTACCCCTCCTCAAGCAGAAAATCAAATATCCTATTGGCCTTAGTAATATCAAAAGCAAACTTCTCGGTTCTTTCTGGCCAAAAGGACAAGATATCGCCTTTTTGTTCTTCACCCATTCTGCCAAGCCGATGACTGGTTCTTCATCAGAATCTGAACTTGTTGCCTCATTGACAAATGACACTTTCTTGTTCCAAGCCTTCCTAGGTTCGAAAGTCTTGATATCTTGATCAGAAATCCTCTGCACCAAATGACTTAGACTTTCAAACTCTTGAGAAGCATATTTGTCTTTGATGTGTGGCAACAATCCCTGAAAAGCCAAATCGGCTAGCTGCCGATCATCCAGAACCAAACTGTAACATTTGTTCTTGACATCCCGCAACCTTTGCACAAAACTTTCAACCGATTCATCATTGCGTTGCCTCAGCCTTATCAAATTGGTAATCTTCTTCTCATGAACTCCAGAAAAGAAGTACTTGTGGAACTGCTTCTCTAGATCGGCCCATGTAATCACTGAGTTTGGAGGTAGTGAAATAAACCAAGTGAATGCCGACCCTGACAAAGATGATGAAAATAAATGAACTCTTAATTCATCTCTATTAGCAGCCTCTCCACACTGGATGATGAACCGATTGACATATTCCATAGTCGACATGTCATCTTGTCCAGAGAATTTAGTGAAATCTAGCACCTTGTACCAATTTGGAAGTAGAATCAAATCGTATGCAGGAGGATATGGTGTCCGATAAGAATAGGTATTAACTTTTGGCTTTATTCTGAACTGATCTCTCATTACTTCAGCTATTTTATTAGCCCAATATGCATCGGCATCCTGTCGATGTGGGGGTTGAGGTTCCGACACCTGCTGATAAACCTACACATGTCTCATAGGTGCATGATCTCTAGGGAACATGGCATTGGACATAGGTTGCTGACCACCAATCTGCTGAGCAAGATTCATCGGCTGATTAGCTGGTCCTTGATTCTGAAATCCAACCTGCATCTGTCCCTGCTGGAATCCTGCAGCCTAATGATTTTGCTGTGTCATTTGTGGAAAGACAAACTACCCTATCCACCCATTGTTGGCATTCATCAGCGCAGGTCCTCCCGATGGCTGATAATTGGGTGTCATCATTGGGTTGACATACCCTGTCTAAGTCATAAACTTCTGGTGCACCGGCAGTGGATCCGCCGATGCATTAGGCATTTGGAACGTTGGCATCTGAAAGTTCCCTATAACAGGCCTTGCAGTAGTAGTAGTTGAATACTGGTGATTTTGAGTCATCGGCGAAACTAGAGGTCCCGATGTCATAGGAGCTTTTCCTGCCAAGTCAGCCACCTGAGATGTTCCAGAACTATTTGCGAAAAATTCTGGGGGCATACCATATCCCCACCAATTGGAAGGAACTTGGCAATTCTGGAATACAGATCCTGACATTGCCGATGTCGATAGATCTGTGTTGAGTTGAATCCGCCCCACTGATGTTGCTGGATTAGTTCTCATCGGTGTAGATTGCCCATTAGTCATCCCTAATGTGCTTGGTGGAGAAGTATCTTCCGTACCCGCAACGGCCGGAGGAGCCGATGGAGCCGTAACCGCTGACAACCCTAGCTGATGATAGGCCGGGCCCATGTATAATGGTGGTGCCTGTCCTTCTTTGAAAGTTCTAGCCACAGCGTTGAAAACAGTATTAGACAGCACACTAGATTGATTGATCAAAGCACGATTAATAGCATTGTCAACCATATCTTGTAATTTACCAGGATTGGCTTCAAAAGTGATCTGCCGAGGCATCGGCAGGTCTTGCTTCTGGATTACTTCATCGCTCCTGTTAACACTGAAGGATTTCAAGCAAAGTTGCTTGTACTCCTCCATAGCTCTCGCCATAGCCTGCTTCTACTCATCCCTGAGATCAGCTTCTGTTACGGCGATGATGTTGTCTGTGTCGAACTCAGTAGTAGACATATTGATCTTGATGATAGATTGGTCCCACTGGCGTGCCAAAGATGTGTTGGTGCAAAAGTGGATCTGCAAACACAAAGGGCTAATACCCGATTCAATGTTAAGGCATGTCAGCCGATTTGACCTTACAACCGACAAAGATGATAACTCAAATACTTTAGTCCAGACAACAGCGCGCGCCTGGATGCCATGGCCAAGAGGTATTCACACGGAACTTGAGAATCCATCGAGTTTGGCTCGATGAATTCCTAAGAACTCGTAAGTAAAAGGAAAATATGCGAGTTGACGAAGTCATTGAATAAGTAGATGCAAAAGTAGATGTAAAAGTTGTGTATGATTGATTGGATTTTTTCTTACATCGCTACTAGGCCTATATTTATACTCTATCCTAAAGAGTTACAACCAGATACGACTAGGATTCTAATTCCAAATCAAATAGAATTCGTACATAAAATAAACTCTAACAATTATAGAAAACAATAATTTATCTATCTTTGACGATCGGCACACCACCATTATTCCTGCCGACGACTCCCACGTCTCTTTGCACCATCATCGGCATCTTCATCCTCCATCGGCAATCATCAACATCAAGCATTGGTACCGATCAACCACTGTTCCTAGACTTAATCATACCTCCCTCCTGAGGACTTATCATCGATATCATAGGCCATCAGTATCTTTTCTATTAGCCAGTCGTTACTTCTCCATCTGCCGATCCAAGCTTCATTAACCTTCGTGACTTGTGTCAAAACACGGTGTCAACAAGGTGGGACCCACCTAGGCCGGTCAGCCCCACCTGGCAGGCCGATCGGCCTGGCTCAGGGCCAGGTCGCCTTCTCCTTTGCTCTAGTGTCTTCTGGTGTCCTCTGGAACCTTTCTATCAATTCTTGCAGAATTACGATGTGGTTTGATTTGGTTCCTTGACTCCTACTCTTCCTCATATATTTTTGATTTAATCCCTAAAAATCATAATTCATCAAAGTTGTGGAATTAGTTAGATTAGTCCCTAAAACTATTGCTTGGTGATAGTTCCAGTGTCTTCTAGAGTGTTCTAAACGTATCCAATGAGAACTCTCTCGTCGGGACTTCAATTATAATGAATGATATATCCGTTTCAATTGTCTGTACAAGTTCTTTGCAATGGTGTGCTCTAATTCATTATTTGATATGCTTTTATGTATAGAATATCTAATATCTGCAAAACAAGTGAGAACACCAAAACTTGAGGAACTCATTAGGTTTAAATCAATTCAAAGGGCACTTTAGTTCATTTTAGTTGGTTCTTGGGCGTTAGTTGATGATTAATAATTGGAGTTAATTACTGTCAACACCTTGCAAGTTCAAGTAGGATAGATCGTTATATTGTTTGCACATACGAGAAACTTGGAATGTCAAAGTATGTACAACCTAAATTGGATGGTACCTTCTGTTTGAACCAAGAAATAAAATTAGGCATTCCACTTCCCACACCCTGTCTAAGAAGGGTATAAGATTCCTGAGGGGTAGGTTCCCTTGATTGATTCCAGAATCAATGAAGAAATTCCCTATATCAATGAGAAACAAGGGGATTGGATGTAGAATAGTGACAGCAAATGGAACAAGTTCATTGAGACAGTAACATCAATATCATTTTTCCATTTATTTAATTCTAGTATTCAAAACACTTGCAGTTCAAATTTAACTTATTCCCAAAAAAATCTTTAAATGAAATCAATTAACTAAATATACCAAAAAAACACCAGAAATGTACCAAGTTTTAACATGGACTACCACATACTGTATGGGGAGAGAAGAAAAAGTTTGGGGCTGAAGGGAGACAAAAATAAATAGTTTACCTAGTGTCAAAATAAAATACTAGGCAAAGTGACTAATTTGTCGAGTGTCACATGTAGACACTCGGTAAACCTACCTTTACTGAGTGTCAACGGAAGACACTCGGAAAATAGTCACTGTTGCTCGCGGCCGTTAGCCATTGTGTATGATTGCCAAGTGTCTCATCGTCGACACTCGGTAAATTGGACACTTCGCCTAGTGTCCTCCTCTGGCACTAGGCAAACTGCTAGTTTGCCTAGTGTCTTGTTGGTGGCACTTGGTAAACTGGTTCTTTGCCTAGTGTTTTTATTTGCCTAGTGTGGCACTAGGCAAACTGTCTCTTTGCTGAGTGCCCGATAGAATACACTAGGCAAACTATCAGACACTCGGCAAAGAAGCTATTTTCGATAGTGATTGGATAGTGTCATCGGCATACTGAAGTGAAGCAATATAGAATAGAGCAGTGGATAGATGAATGGATCGGATCACCTTATACTCACTAGAATTCTCTAGTGAAGCGCCTAGCCGGAAGAACCAGGCTGGCTGGATGTAGGGTGGCCTCATTTGGTTTCCTGCTTGTGACGTCGAACTAGGCTCTACTCATGCAACATGCGCCCCATAGCCAGGCTCTAGGGAAACGCTTGAATCGACTATTTCTGCTAGGCCAGGCTAGCTAGGTACAGCTATTTACACGACTAATGATGTATTAGTATATGATTAGTAAATATCAAGTGATATTAATATGTTTTAAAGATGTTTAAGATATAATTAGATAAAATAAGAACTTTAAGAGTGTATTTGTAAAAAATAAAAAATCATAATCATGGCTTTACAATATTTTTATCTCATGCAACATATCTTTAGGCAACCAAACAACATCTCTTCTCATTTAGACTGAGTAGATACAGTGAACTAAACACGATTGCATTGTATGTCCTTAGCTTGTCCCCGAGCCAGGTTCTACTCCTACGTGAACCAAACATGCCCCTAATGATCACTACACGTGTGTAGTCCAAATGCCAATGACTATATCTCAAAGTGGAGGCTATAACCTACCATCCATCTGGGTGTTGTTGGAGCTAAGGAAAGTTACTAGTGATCGAGTTAAGGATGATCTCTTAGTACTCTAGCCACTAGAAGTGCTTAATGAAGATTAGACTATTATCATTAGTGCTTTGCAAAATGCTTAGGCTAGTTAGAAGATGTTTGTTAGCACTTACTCTAGGTTTAGGCCTAGTGTTTAGTGAGGTTTGCATACCTCTTGCTACCTAGTGCTTACGTGCACCATTGTTGGGGCTTGTAATCTTGTGCGATCACACCAACCATGTTTGTAGTGTGGCTATTGATGGTGTACAGGAGGGAATAGGGTCCACAACGATTTGGCTAGAAGCCGATAGTAGAGACAATGAGGAGTAGTCCAGGAGAGGCCATATGAAGACCCACTTGTGCTTGGGGAGGTTCATGGGATATCCAAATTGGGTGCTTGGCCCCTGCGAGGGGCTTTAACTTGGACTAGGATGAAGTGTAAGTTTCTTAATAGCTTGGAAAAATATGGTCATGGGTTGTTTGCATTCTCTAACTCAATTTTTAAGCTTTTATATTACATGCTTTTCCTAGGTTGTGTTCTTACCTTTCCTAGTCTAACTTGCTAGGTTAGTTGATATGGTTGGAACCTAGGTTGCATAACTCCTTTGCATTAGAGATAGCAACAATTAGCAATACCATAGAGCACATCTAGATGGATATATTGAATACATTTTGCTAAGTAGATTTAGATGCCATTATTTTTTAAGTTTCCTACTTCAACCCCATCCCGCTTAGGCATCATGGTCCCTTCAACAGCAAAGATGTGCATGTCTGACCAAACATCATAACAAAAGCAGGAGCAACATTATACCCAAGACAGAATCAATGCTAGAGGCACTACCAACATCATTCCCACTAGGTGGATTAGTGAGCTTGATGATGTCATCGATTACAATTGATGTAGGATGAGGTACATAGTGTAGATGAATGCACATGTACATCTTGTTGCTAATTCTGGTCCCTAGGAAGTAGTTGTGTGGGTGTCCTAGACCTCTGCCTAATAGTCATGTGATGAAGATGCACTCCCAAAAACCTGACCACACACACACACTCGAGTAGATGTCGAGAAAGGACGCTATTCTGGTGTCCTACTCTTTGAACACTTGTCCACACACTACAGTTGGAATGGGCAAACTCGAAGTACAATTATAGCCGAGGAAGGTGGATGGTGTACTGGAATTCTAAGGCAAGTGAGTGAGAGAGAGAGAGCGAGAGGCCACCTTCTATTATGTGCCAGCAAAGGGAAATCAATGGACGACGAATTTGGATGTCGTTGTGTTACTACAAGGAATAATCACGAAGTAGTAATATTGTGTGTTACTTAGAACAACATACAAAACTATCATATTGCTCTCTAGCAGGAATTATTCTAGCCTAACCCATGCACATCATATCACATCACATCACGCTCATGTCATGCCATGCCATAACAAAAGTTGATGTGCATGCATATGTGCCATGGGCTAGCCTTTGCCTCTCCCAACTTCACAACACCTGCACACACAAGCCAATTATTTAAGCCAAACCAATATTTAGTCAATATCTCATACAGGGTTAAGACTTAAATGCACCTAGCATTTAATATGGGTCTTAGGATTTATTTAATTTTAATTGAATTGAAATGGGTCAACCCCTATTAAATTCCAACAATCCCCACCAACTTCTAAGCACATAAGAAATGATCTCAATTCTTTATTGTTTGATGTACTAGTGTCTCAATGTAGATTGTTAAGTTAAACATCTATCAAGACTAGGGATTTCACTTCTTCACAACTAAACAATGATCTATGTCTTGAATTGATATTTTTGTGTGAAATAAGTTTCACCTAAGCTCTTTATTGATATAAGGCTATCACGAAATCCCCTCTAGTTGGAGCATACAATAAGTCAAACTCCATGGCCTTTCATGAACATGAGATTTCCCAAATCCCATAGACTATGACCAACAATTGAATTCATATATGTGTTCCTCATAAGATGTTCTATAGGGCATCTTTGCTTTAATAAGCTACTGACTATCTCTACAAGTGACCCATTGGGCACCCAAACCCAAAATGGATAGTAGGAGACTCAAAATTAGCTTCTAACATAGTATCTATACTGGAGACCCATTTTGAGTTGCTTGAGAGACACAACCCAAATATAAGTATCCTCTCTCTTGGAAAACTTATTTGCAGAAAGAAATCTCTTTTGGGTCTTGTTGTTGGAGAAGATATCAAATGGGTATTGAACCCTTTACCTATAGCACTACCCAAATATTAAATAGGTCTTGTATTTTGGGTGTTGTTGTTGGAGATAGTCTAAAGGCATAAATTACCAACCTACCATGTAGTATAGGAGTGAAGTGCATCTCAAACAACATGGAGCTTGTTAAGGGTCTCTCATCTTTGTTAGTCTTAGATTTTTCACCATCCTACTTCATTGGATCTCTAATCACATATAGGACATGTTACCATTATGGTATGACTTCACGTTGGTCTCAAGCCCAACTCACTTGATGCACCATCTATCACATTACATGATAATCCCTTTATAATCCGTATACTAGATTCTTAAATGTTTGGACATATCCAATGCTACCACTTTGGAGTTTCTTAGCTTTTTTGATAGATTTCAATTGCCATTTTATATGCCTAGTTGACTTCATGTTGTCGCTAGAACTGTTTGCTAGTTGACTTCATGTTGTTCCTAAAACTATTCACCTTGACAACACCATTTGTTTGTCACAGTTGAAAGGTCCTAATATGGCTAGACGGGGGGTGAATAGCCTATTTAAAAATTCTACAAATTCACTAGAGCAAAGGTTAGTAAATAACAAAGCGAAGCTTTTTGCTCTAGCTCTAAAAGGGTGTTTGCAAGCCACCTATCCAACAATTCTAGTTGATATGATCACTAGGCACACAAGAGCTATATCACTACTAGCTACACTAGTGAACTAGGCTACACGAGGCAAGACTAGCAACTAAACTAGTTACACTACTTTGCGGTAAGTAAATGGAGAGGAAGAGATATTTATACCACCATGTAGGGGATGAACCAATCACAGTAATATGAAGTCCAATCACTGGGAGAAATCCAAAGAACAATCACAATGGAGACACACGATTTTATCCCAAGGTTCACATGCTTGCCGACACGCTACGTCCCTGTTGTGTTGACCAACACTTGGTGGTTCAGCGGCTAAGAGGTGTAGCACGAACCTCGTCCTCACTAGGACACCGCAAGAACCTACCCACAAGTGAGGTAGCTCAATGACACGAGCACTTTACTAGAGTTACCTTTCGGCTCTTCGCCGGGGAAGGTACAAGACCCCTCACAATCACCGGGAGATGGCCACGAACAAT
>Ga0182004_10003475_pt1 | contig 12520 bp, 6 predicted proteins | sample Sormic07211540_1_FD_120479 | JGI IMG/M metagenome (GOLD analysis project Ga0182004, IMG submission 120479) | Endophyte microbial communities from Sorghum bicolor roots, Mead, Nebraska, USA - 072115-40_1 MetaG | ecosystem: Host-associated > Plants > Roots > Unclassified | place: USA: Nebraska... | reverse complement strand
CGATAAAGGATATCCTCCGACGCTTCAGGCGTCGGAGGTTCCCCAGGTGAAGGATAACCTCCGACGCTGCCAGGGAGAAGGATGCAGCTGTTCCCCAACAAAAATCCTTTAGAATAATTCACAGGGTCCCAGATATTCTCACTCTTATCATGTGACCTTGTCCACCGAAACCCCATGATGCCACGCGTTGCGACGCGAGAGAGATTCGATCGAAGCTTTGGGTCGGTCGTCGCATGCACTGAAATGCAGCCTGGTGACTGGCATGCATGCTGTGCCGACAAGCAATCGGCTAGGCTTTTAGTAGTCTCCGTGGTTGATACAACACTGACAGTGGCATCCAACTGTGGAGCAGTACTCTACTATTCATTTAGAAAGGAACATTTGGTTGGAAACACTTATGTGTTAATTAAACTGGGCTAGCTGCCATGCTCAAACTAATATATTTTGCTATTATGCATAATGCATTAGTAGGTATACCTCTGGCATGCTGGATTAGTTCAGTTGTAGAGAATGCAATGGCTTTTACTGAATTGTCACGATCTTATCCAATCCAACCTCCCGTGGAGATATATTGATGGATCTTCCTTCCTTGGCTTCAAAGATCACACCATATCGGTGGTTGCTTCGCGTGTGCATCTTAACTTCGGAGCAAATAATGGCTTTTGGCATGGCATTACAGTCTGATTGATAGGGTAGCTTGCCAAGCAACAAAACACAATGTACTGCCGAAGTGGCAAATATACAAGATTTGTCCAAGACAGACCGCTTTACTTGAAAGGACAAGCAACACTATAAAAGTACTGACCACCATGCAATCCATTCAGTGGTATAAATTTTCCTGGATGGATGAATTTTAGAGGCTTCACATAAATCATTAAAAAATTATAATGTAGAGAGCATCCGATATTTTGTTGGCCTCAGCGTTTACATGTTACTTCACACTAACCGGTTTTGTTCTACCATTCATATGAGTGTAGAGAGCATCCGAGTTCGGACCAGTATTACTCATAAATACTACTCATCAGACATCCATGATATCAGCCCATGAAGAGATGGTTCTTTAAATTGTCTTTATATTCATGGCATCACATCAAACTGATTAACGAGGTTCAGCAAGAAGCGCTTGTGCATTTCCTCGATCAGGATCCGCATATGGGCAGCCTACATTGATGTATGTTTATGTTGATCGTGGGATATGCTCATATATGCAGCATTACGGGGTTGTTTGCAGCATGAGCATGATCTACGCCACACCCCGTTTATCGCAACCGGATACAGATAAGGCATCCATATAAATATATACTTGTATTAGAAAGAGCAAAGATAGAATTCTGATTAGTTATTGATTGTTGACATAAATTTGTCCTTAAATTTTTAATAGCTATGTCTGCTAAAGGTACCCGTGGAGCACGAGTTGGTGTCCGAGTTCCTTTCACATAAAAAGATGGCCGCTCACTACATGTTATTATATTATTACTTTTATTTGAAAAGGTAGCTACTCATCACCAGAATTTTGACCGGGATGGCAACTAGTGAGAGCCAACAGCATCATATCAGCGGCCATGCTATGGTGAATTGAAGCTGCAGCAAGAGTAACCATTCTCGCGGCGACACATTGGCACACAAGGAGCTGAATGTGGGGAGCAGACTGTGAGACTGAGCACGCAAGCCGGGAGAATATATTTGAACATCAGGTCACTGCTAGTCTGCTAAAATCCAATCCAACGGGGACATGGAGTAGAGTAGTAGACGGCACACTTGAATCGGATTTTTTGAAGCAGAGGAGGAGGGATCAGACCAGGACGCTACAGTCCAATGGAGGAATAAATCACAAACGAAAAGTGAAGGAGAACGTTGCTACAACAGGAGAAGCATGACCGCGCCTACGCTGAAGGGGAGCTAGAAAGTTTAGGAGCAAGTGAAAGTACCAATAAGAGATGCTATTTTTGTGCAATTTATTAACTCTGATATTTTATATAAATATTAATTTTATTATAAATATGGACGTGTAAGATTAATTGTAAATCTTACCATGAAGATGTTCAAGCATTCAATCATACCAATCAGTAAGCAAATGCGTAAAACACTCCAAAAACCAGATCGATTTTTATAGGTATCTCAACTAGAGGGAGCGACGGGGATTCACCAGCCATTGGTGGCAAGCAAGTGAGTTAGACTGTCTAGACAGTGCGAGGTACCACCTCTTTATGATGTATTAGCAGTTATTTGTATTCCATTTGTTCTTACTTCTAGTGTTTTAGTATTATTCTTACTCACATTTGTTACTTATACAAATTGTCCTTTTGCAACATATTATATCTGAGATTGATAAAGAGGATCTAGAGAACTACGAGTACACAACATATTTAGAAGACAACACCAATAATCTCACAGGTTTCATGCTCTACCACATATAGATCCTATTTAGGCATTGCAACATCGCTATCCCTCCAAAAATAATTTCATTAATTGAACCTAACGTACTCAATCTTGAGCATGTAGTATTCTCTTGGTCAATTTTTGGGTTTAATAAAGCATTAATGATGACTAAATAAATAACGGGCATAATTATGTACAATAAACACTAAAAACAAGTACAGCTAAGATCCAGGTCTTTTTAAATCTAGTAACATATATATACTTTTAGAAAACAATGGATATTGGTTTCATGTTTTTTTTTACTTGAATTCGGTACAAACATGTAGAGGGCAAACAAGTTATTTCGTTTTTTTTAAATACAAACCCACTTTTGAACCCAGCTAGATAGCCAATTTTTTGTGGTATTCATAGTTTGTTGACCAAGTTTTATATTTTTTGAATTATGTAGCACAAAGAAATTTAGACAACAATTGAATTTACGAAATTGGACTGCACCCATCGAATACTTATCTTCTTTGATTTGATTGCTAGTGAACAAAGTTGGAGATCACGACAAACTGAGCCTAACTTTCTCGTAGTGGAACCTATCTATCCACGTCTAAATCTTAGGATTGGTATATTGTACATCGAAGCATGTTTGTCTGTATTTATATTTTTAGAAAGAAACAATAATTATTTATATAATCAATAATGATAGACAAAGCAAGATTTTTTTTACATAACTTAGTCAATCTGTATCGACTCATATGTGCATGTATATACGTGTAGTCGTGTAGTACGTCGGCGTCCGTGCATCCGGACGAAAAAGTTGGCGATGATCATCCATAATCCGACCGCCAACTCGCCGGACGCCTCTCTCACCTAGATTTTCCACGGCGCACCTGGCTGAAAATCCTCACGCCTTAGCTAATTGCATGTCGAGGCGGCCTCACGTGTCCCTCGCCGGATCGCTCGCTCGTCCTCACACTCACACGCATGACACACCACCACCATTGTCCCCAAGGTCGTTGCAGCCTTTATATATTCACGGTCGCCGACGACGCAGCAACCGCAATGTAATTATTTCTCTTTATTACAATCCTGTGCAAGTGCAAAGCCAAGAAAGAGAGAGAGGGAGAAGTGAGAAAAAAATAATATTTTTTATTTTCTATGGTAGTCCATAAGCTTATGGGTACCTTTTGCTATAGACTCCTCTATGAACTAGTCTCACAATATTCCAGTTACCTGATAGCAAATACTTTAATCCTATGGACTACTTTATGGCACACATTGTGGTTGCTCATAAAGCTCTAGTAGTGGTAGGAGAGAAGACACACATGGATACATACAGCCATACAGGCACACGTCGACCCATCACCAGGTTGGTCTGCTCATCAGAAAAAAAGAGAAAAAAAAAGCAGGTTGGTGACATGTCGTCTCGTCCAACATGGATTGCATGCCCGCCCGCCCGCCCCAGCCCGTCCATTGCTTTTCGCCGAAACGTGCACGACGCGACGCTACAGCACCCGGCGCCGCGCGCGCGGATCTCCCTCGGATCTACTGTAGCATGTAGCTCAGGATCCTCTGTGTCGGCTACGGCACCGAGGACCCATATATGCGACGATGCGTGCAGTCTGTGCTGTTGCCCGGGGCTGTGGTTAATTTTGAGTGTGATCGATCTCCTCTCCAAGTCTCCCCGTACGAGCTCTATATAAACAGGGCCCTTTGCCCCTCTCCGCAGACGGCAGCAGCGAACGCGCCTCCATCCTCCTCGCCGCTCGCCTCCTTCCCTGCAGAGCGCCACAAAGGTCGGTCCTGTGCTTCAATTCCTCAAAGACTGCCCCAACGCCCCTCTTTCTCATTCATGCCGAATGTTTCTTCACCTTCTTCGCCTCGTTTCCCTCCTCGATCTTCAGGCACTGAAAGCTTCGCGGTGTTCTTCTTTCTTGCAGTTGCAGAGAAGGGAGACGACGGGAGGAAGAGGAGGAGGAGTCAGAGGAAGAGATGGCAGGGTGTGATGGAGGAGCCAAGTCATCGGCGTCCATGGAAAAAGAGGTAATTTTGGCATGATTTCTATGTGAATTGACTTGATGATTCCTGGCCAAAGAAAAGGAATTATCGCTGTCTAGAGGTTGTAGTTCACATGTTATCGATGGATCGTTCAGTTGTTGCTTTGTTCACATACATTGTATTTGCATGCCTCGTTCAGTCCCCCCCTACCTGCCTACTGGGATCAATACTGCCCTGCTTTGATTAGTTTCTGAATTTTGACCTCAAAACGAACTTTTTTGTTTTTGGAGTTTTTATTGGGGCTCAACCTAGGACATATAGATCGACGGGGTTCGGGTTTTGCAGAGCAATGCTTGATTCGATTTTGAAATACAATTATACATCAAAAGATTAAGCTGAAAAAAGAAAAATGTCTTCATTGCCTGAAAATGGAAAACCGACAAGCAGCTTAAGGAAACAGGGAACATAAAGAACAATCTGTGGTTTCAGTGTTTGCCCATTTCAAAATTTCAGTTCCTTTAACGAAACAAATATCTTGCCTTTGATGCTAGCTTTTCAGTGAAGAATCGTCAGTTTTTTTTCCACTTTTGATGACACCATAGAGATGTTTCCTTGGTTGAATCTTGATTGCGCATTAACGGAAAATCATCATGTTTGTAACCACCAAAAGGAAGGTAATTACTCAACACCTAACGTGTGTAGATTAAGCTGCACCTTATCCTCAGCACCTACTGTACTTATTTAGCAAACCTGCCGCGTCCAACGCATTTAAAGATTCCGCACTATCTTAGTACTAATACCGCTATAGATTATTGCCTACGAGACGAAACTGCTTTTAATTTGTTGACCATGCGCACCAGGATTGTTGTTTAATAATGACAGTGAAGGAATGAACGAAAGTAAACTTTACACAACCTGTCCTTGGGCCCAAGAATCTATCTAGCTATTGACTGAAACTTGAGAGGTTCTGGGCAACCATCACGAGATGTGGCCTCGGTTCTGTCGATGATGGACCGATCCTTCTTTTTTACTGTGATCTACTCTAGCTGAAGCTGACCCTCTGAGAATCTCACTCAGCGCGAGTCAGCTTCGCAACCGCATCTGCATGCATTACGCATGAGCGAGCAGCAAACACAGCCCCGGCCGCTAACAGTTTCTGGAATCCTGTCATTTTCGTGGCTTTGTTCAGCGATCGCCGTCAGTAGATCGGTCACATGCTTTTGGTGGATCAAAAGCAACCGCATAGATAGCACAGAGCGAGCGGCATATCCTTCCTTGTCGCGCGAGGGATCGATCGAAAGCGATGCGTGTTTTTGTCAGCTGTGAAATTATGGTTAATCGAGTGGTCAAAAAGGGGGGCAGATGCCTGAAACATGGATGGTTGTAAGTGTATCATTCGTGCCGTCATGTCAGTCCACTAGAGAAGCAAGCGTCTGTGTCTGTGCCGGCATGATGGCCCTGACCCCTGAACAAACGGATAAGCCCTCCTTCCTCGCTCCCTTCCCGTACCCGGAAGAGGTTCAGTAGTTCGGCACACAGCTTCAGAATCGGCTGTTTTTTTTTCTTTTTGGGAGGGCAGATTCATAATTTGGGGTGTTTGGCGCAGGTTTTGGCACAAGTTTGTGCTGACTTGAACCATTTTGCTTGTAGGCATGCGCAGAGAAGAAGTACGGAGGAATTGCACCCAAGAAGCCTTTGATATCCAAGGTTAGCAAAATGTAGTACAGTAACATTTTTAACCCTCGCGCTATTGGACCAAACAACACGAATGCAAGCTTATTTAGAAGCCTTTTTTTTTAGGTTAGCTTATCTATAAGCTCCGATCACTTCCTCTGATGTCTCATTCCTGCATGGCGTGCTAATGCAGGACCACGAGCGCGCCTACTTCGATTCTGCGGACTGGGTGCTGGGCAAGGTCAGAGAAGAGAACAAAATCCACGCTCCAGAATTCAGGAATTGCGCATGTTCAGAGTTCAGACCTCAGACTAGTAGTGTCTCTAACCGTCCTCTTTTTTTGTTGGCTTGTATTTTGCAGCAAGCTGCAAACAGCAGCACAAGGGCTGCTGTCGAGTCTCTGAAGCCCAAGCTGAAGGTCAGTTGCATTGGACCATTACAATACTCAGTTCAAAGACTCGAATGAATTCATGTGATTTCTCCAGCATTGAAGTTACTACGTAACTAATGGTCTGTTCCTCATTCCCCTGTGCAGAGAACGCCTCACCACCAGCTGCCCCCTCGTAAGCCCACCTGCGCTTCCAGTTGAGACGACGCACGGTAAGCTAGCTAGCTGGCCCTCCACCAAGACCCTCCTCAAACTGCACAGCTCACAGCATGCATCTGCAGAGCTATGTGCAATTGCAAAGAGGCCGCAAGACATGACCTTCCGTTCGTCCTTGCGTGTTCGTGTTCGTGCAGGCCACGCGTTGCAGCTGCTGGAGTGGAGGGAGAGCTCGGAGGCAAGGAGGGAGGATGCATGCCGAGCTGGGATAAATGTTTAGCTGGTCCGAAATCGTAGGGACGAGAGCCAGAAATCCGAATCCGAGATGCAATCTGGTTTCTTGGCAGTTGCATTGCAGCACCTATTGTGTATTTATCATAAGAACGGATTAATTAATTATCAATTATCTGGCTTAAGTTTGGCACGGCACTTGGTGTCTCAACTACAGAAGAATGGACGAAAGATTTTTGTTCAAAAAATGCTGGGTAGGTTTTGTTGGTTCACTTCTCATGAGAAGTTTTGTTTCTTTGTCCACGGGATTTGTGGCTTTCTTCTTGGGAACAGAAGCCCAGTATTAGACCACGGCCCTGCAAGGCCGTCGGTTTATTGGGCTTGGGCTCCTACTGTTTAGACTCGTGGCCAGCCCATCCACTGTCTGTGCTTTAAGTTAGTACCCAGCCTACCCGCTTTCAGCCCAAGTCATTACTAAATTCATGAGGCTTCTCTATTTATGGCTTTATCAAAACATTTTGACTTCTCTATTTTTTACTTAAAAATGGAACCTTCTATAAAATGTTTGGTAGAGCTTCTTTAGAGGAGTAAGAGCCGAAGAGAAGCCTTACCAAACAATCCCTCGATCTACCATGCTAGAGCCTTAGCTTCTTAATCCCACTACATAGACAATAGCACTATGCTTGTTCCTGATGAGTCAGATACACTCAAATGGGAACTTTATTATTCCCTCCCTCCAAATTATGAGGTGTTTTCTTTTCTTTAGATTCATAAATTATGTATGCATTTAAATATAGTGTATCTAAATACATACCAGGTGTATATAGATTTATGGCTTTTGCTATATATATGCACTTAGGATGTAAATGTAGTCTTATAAGGAGGGAGTACTAGAGTACAACTTACAAAATGTTCAGAAAATTGCACCGCCAATAATAAAAGGTTTGCTGGCAGTAATAAGCAACAGGATTCCGGATTTGCCACAACCAGTTGGTTAAACTGAACTTGTGTTTTGATCATTGATCATACATTGAAAGATGGAAAGCAAACGCGAAAAGTGGGGACACTGCCCTGGAACTCTTTAAAAATCTAGATCGAATTCCATGGGCCCAAGAGTTCCTCGAGAAATTCCCCCATGCAAGCTTTTTTGGGTGTGTTTAGTTTCATATGAAATACAAAATACGAAGTATTTTGAAACGATGAAATACAAAATACCAATTTTTTATGGGCGTGTTGAATTCTGTCCAAAATATTAAAATTTTCAGGGTCCAAAATACATGAAGCTGCTCTTTGGAGCTTTTTTTAAGGCACTTGAGGCCAAAATCCAAAATGCAAATGACAACCATTTTGCTAAAAAAAATAAATTGTGTTTAGTTTCATTCTTCGAAATGATGGTCCAAAACCTTTTTTTTTTCCCAGATGAGGAATTAAACATGCCCTTAGTTTTGTTGTTGGCGTTTTTTTTAAGGAACAAGAGAGGTTTGAGGCCCCCTACTGAATATATTAAAAGATCAGGGGAAAAATACAAAGTAAAACAGAGTACAAAACAGGCAAAAAGAGCTAGCTGAAGCACAACAGAGGAGAGCAAAGGCTTAGAAATATATGTTTGAACTGAACTAATGCGGAGCTTTTGTATCAGAGGATGATATACGTACGTACACATGGGCTCCCCCAAGACAACTAACTGGCTAGCCCATAACGTAGGTGTATGTGTATCATGGCAGATCAGTCTAATCGATTGCTTGTCGAATGTCGAGGCCTACTAGCATAGTATTTCATGGGGATCCTCCTACGCATATTTCAGCCGATCGCAAACGCACGCCGGCATGCGTACGTGCTCATCTGCTTGTCGAGGCCTAGCATGCATGCATGGCTCTAGTACAGAAGCCGAGCAGGCAAAGACCAAAGAGCACGCCACAAAGGAACAACTCCCGTGAACATGATGCAACCTGCAGCTCCAAGCCCCTTTTGATCTGGACCCTGCATGCAGGCTGCAGCCAGCGCCCAGCGGGGCACACAGAGACAAACAAAACCCTGACTAGGGCACTGCAGTGTTCCGTTTGCATGCATTTCGCAAGCGTTTTAGCTGCTGACATGGACGCAAAACATACAAGGTACTGTACGTAATAGTAGGTATAGGTCTACAAGCTAAGCTAGTCCCCACTCTACGTATATTTGCCTGGTGGTGACGACCTTGCGACTCATGTACACATCAGCACTCTTAGGCCTTATTTAGATCCAAAATATTTTTAGATTTTGACATTGTAATACTTTTGTTTTTATTTGACAAACAATGTTCAATTACGAAATAACTAGGTTTAAAAGATTCGTCTCACGATTTATAGATAAACTATATAATTAGTTTTTATTTTCATTTATATTTAATGCTTAATTCATGTATCGCAAGATTCGATGTAACGAGGAATTTTATTTTTTTTTTGTTTTTGGGTGAACTAAACAAGGCCTTATTAGTTGGGTGACTTGGATCTTGCTGCTTTTCACATGTACAGTTTGTCTACCTGACCAGAGACCACCTGCTACGGGTCTACGTACATACTATAGGAGTATGCGTTCCAATCTTTCATGTGTTTTTTTCTCTGTCCCTGTAAGCATGCAGGAATCTATCTATCTGTGAGTGAGTGCGTGCCTTTCAGTATTGTCATGCCATTGCATCAATCCAGATCTGGACACAGCTGCGCGCAGGAGTCCTTGGCTCCTTGCAGGACCAGGACCATGCATGCTTTTTCACTCACACACTAGCTGCCTTTCATCTTTGGATCTTGTGACTTTGCTAGCTAGCTCTGCCATGTTCTCAAAAAGATCTCATGTTTTGCTACCAGCGAGACTCTTTCAGCCTGCTCTTACCTGCCCCATGACATTTTAAAAACTCACTCACTCATGTTCAACATGAGTCATTTAAAATTCATGTCCTGCTGGTCCCTTTTTTTCCTTCTTCAATTTCAAATAAACTACCCCCTCTATACTGAAATATAAGGGATCCAAGTTAGTTTTAACTCAAACTATGCTATCTTTAACAGAACATACATAGAACAATATACACCTCTACCGCATCAAAGATATAAATTACAAAAAAAATATTTTCCATAATGTAGCCAGTGATATTAGTTTGATGGTATAAAAATAACATAGTGTGATTGTTGGGACAAACGACTAAGATGTCTTATATGTCAAGACGGATGGAGTAGCTAGAGAAAAGTTAAAGGCTTGACATGACTTTCAGTTTTCTTTTATTCAGAATGCAAGGCATTGCTAATAGGAGGCATGAATTCATATGGCCGGTCATATAATCATATTGATCTCATATCCTTCCTAATTGGCTTGTAATTAACTAGCAACATCATTCCATGATTGACCTGGTTATCAACTGCACTGCCACTTTTGCCTTTCCTGGGTATACATATATCAGATCGGTCGCGCCATCTTTCATAAAGATATAATGATGGTTACGATAAGATCTCGGTTAGTTCCATCTTTTTTCCGAGGTCGATCTTGTTCTTGGTAGTTAGCCTGGGTGGCAATAATGGCATGCATGCGCATTTTCGCAGCTAGCTAGCCGTTGCCGGATCCAGATGCAAGCTCATCAGCCATATGCAAAGTCGATCGGAGTACATGTGTACATCGATCGATCAGCGTATGTTTTGAATTGAAAATTAAAGTTGGCATATAAGCCATTAAAGCTGTGAGACCCAGCATCATGGAAACAGCTTTACAGTTGAAAGTAGGAGGGGTCGTAATGAAGGTTTTAAGGAGATCGATCCAGGACGTGGTGGCAAGAAAAAGAAAGGGGACAAGATCATCGACCTATTTTTAAACCTATCGAGATCAAGCAGGTTGGCAGGTTGGCACAAGTCTACGTGTTGCAAGCTGATTGACGCCGGAACCTACAGAGATCACAGAGAGCCCAGCAGAGAGCGCATCGAATGAATAATAATCACCTGATAATGGACTGAACGCAGATTTTAGTTTAACATCTAATTAACCCTCTTTGATTTTCTCCGAGCGAAACTTTTTGTAGTTTGGCTTTGGCATGATCAGGCGCGTCGTCTCTGAGGCGCTGTGCCTGTGCGTGTTAATAAGTCGCAAGTTCCAGGCACGCTAATTGAAGAGCCTGTAGCTGGTAGCCCCGGCCGGCACCACAGTCACACACGAGACTTAGCTGTGTGGACTGTGGACCAAAAATGAGCAGGACTGCAGGAGGGGTGGTGTGCGTCTGCTGCTGTTGCACGCACTGTAGCGACGGCGACCCTGCTGCATGGGTAATTGGAGATCGAGATCGTCGTCGAGCTAGCTAGCCTTTATACCCAGGGACTTTGTTTAGTTTCCAAAAATTTTACAAAATAGGAATAGTAACACTTTCGTTTGTATTGTCCAATTATGGACTAACTAGGCTCAAAAGATTCGTCTCGTCAATTCCGACTAAACTGTGCAATTAGTTTTTATTTTTATCTATATTTAATAATCTATACATACCTCTAAAAATTCGATGTGACGTAGAATATGAAAAAATTTGCAAAATTTTTCGGGACCACCAAACTTCGTGCGTCCATCCAAAATCCTTACAGGCTATACTGCTTGCGCAACATGGCAGCAACAACGCAGCGCAGGCTCTGGTGGTGGTGGGAACACAAGGTCGAGCTCGGCCTCGGCTGCTGTGTGCCAAACTGCCAACACAGTTAGGCGGCTGCTTCTGGTCGATCTCGACGGGTTGCGCAGCGCATGGAGTTCGCGCACCACGTCAGTCCGGACTCCAGCAGCCATCGGCTGGCTCTGGCTCAGACGCTCAGTGGCTCCTCAGCCGAACCAATAATGTGTGCACCGGGACAACCAGCAAGTTCCGGTCCGGTGTCTCCCAGGAGGCCAGGACGGCCGGGCGGCTTGCATTGAGCCATGCATGCACAATTGCAGATGGGGGCTAGCATGCAGGAGCTGCTGTTCGGCGGGGCGGGGGCCGCGCCATGCGTCGCGCTCCACCAATGATTGGGCAGAGCCCAGAGATCTCGATCGCCACATCTATCAGATCTAGCAGAGTTGCCATGCGCGCGCCGAAAAACTGAAAACTACCTGTGGCGCCCGTGCCCGCAACGACGACGGAGGTAGGCCGCCGCCGGCAACAGGTCAGAATGAATCTGATCGAGAGCGCGTACCGAGAGCCCACGCTACATGCTTTAGCATAGCGGTATGGCAAGTCGAGATGAATGACAGTTTAGACGTCTGTGTGGTGTGTGGAACGATATGAACATGATAACCGTTAACAACAAGAAGGCAACAGGTAGATGGGGCCAGCAGGCCTCATGCATGGGTAGAGAGAGAGAGAGAAAGAAGAAGGGGCTTGCAGATGGCAAGGACATTGGCGTATCTCAGCTCATCATGGCGGTGCAACAGCTAGCCAGTGCAGCCAGCAGCTGTATGCATGCCTGCATCTGCACCTGCATGGCAGCATGGGGATGCATGCCTCGCCGCTGCCCCTGAGACATCACCACATTACGTACTCTGCTATCAGTTAGCTAGACCAGGCCCCCCCTACTCTACTGTCGTCCTCTCACTTTATCTATATATGTACAGTATCACGTACAGTACGTACCACTGCGCGGTAATCTTTAGCACTGGCACGTTGCCGTAGATGAACAATGACACCATGAGAGAGGAGGACGACGCAGGCCTTGTTTAGTTCCCAAAATTTTT
>Ga0182004_10003474_pt1 | contig 12522 bp, 5 predicted proteins | sample Sormic07211540_1_FD_120479 | JGI IMG/M metagenome (GOLD analysis project Ga0182004, IMG submission 120479) | Endophyte microbial communities from Sorghum bicolor roots, Mead, Nebraska, USA - 072115-40_1 MetaG | ecosystem: Host-associated > Plants > Roots > Unclassified | place: USA: Nebraska... | reverse complement strand
GTGTGGTTGATGGGTGTAGTTTCTGGATCTGGTCTTCCGTCAATTGGTGCGCAGTTGTTCTCCATGGTGGCAGCCACGGTGTTCTGCTGCCTCTCCACGGAAACCAACGATGGAACGCGCTCGCCTGGGCCTGTAGTTTGAGTAGTATGGACTATGGAGGAGGTGAAAAGTTTTTGTGTTCGGCCATTGTAGCATTTTTTTTGTATTTGATAATTATTGTCCAACCATAGACTAACTAGGCTTAAAATTAAGATTTGTCTCGAAAATTATAGGCAAAATGTGCAATTAGTTTTTTTATCTATATTTAATGCTTCATGTATGCGTCCAAAGATTCAATATGATAGAGAATTTTGAAAATTTTTGAGAACTAAACAAGATATAGATCACACTGAGGCCATGTTCGTTTAGGTCAGATCAGGCCAGGAACAGAGTGGAACAGTTTCTAGCTAGCACAAATAAATTTATGAACTAAATCTGCAGGGACTAGTTCCCGTTAAAACGAACGGGGTCTGACAAAATTTGCCTACTTTTTTGTCATGTCGTGGCCAAGACTTTCTCGTTGTTCTATATATGACGAGAGAGAGAAAGGGTGAGCGTTTTACAATGTTTCTCACCCCCAACCATAAACGTAAGGGACTGTTTATTTCTCACACCCCAACGACAACTGTGTCAAGGGAAATAGATCGGATATGTGAATAGGTATTGCTAATCTTATATTTGCTTTTATAGTTTGCTTTGGATGGAGATTATTTTTAACCGTCACCGGGAAGGGAAAATCCACACATAAATAGTATTGATATGTCATTAACAGCCTTGTTTTTAAGGAACGAGGCAAAACTCTTTATCTGGTTAATTTTGAAAAATTGGACTAAAATATATAACAACCCCAGTACAAGGGCGAGATTGTGACAAATCTACGAAAATAAAAACAAAAGCCCCAACACAAGAGAAAAACATGGTAGAACCATGAGTACAACCGCAAGATAAGCAGACTATAGAGTATAGACACAAGGCACAAGAGCATCGTTCCCTAAGAAGTGTATGACGCCATTGCGTCAGCCAAAACTAAGCTTAGTGTTTATGCCAAGGAGTGACTGCACCGATCGGGCCTTCCATGGAGAGAAGACCATAGAGACGATGCAAGAATAGGTTCCTCAACAACGCCTCCAATAAGGAAATGTCACCCAATGGCATCCCTCGTGGCTAACCCAAGACTTGTCAATAGTATAAGAAAACAACCAAGAGGGGCTACAATAGGGAGCAGCCATGTGATTGACAGCAAGCTAGCAATACAATTGAAGCAAAGCCCCATGAGCTTTAGCGGAATAGGGCGCCCTAGTGAAAGGATGTATACAATGCCTAGAGGGGGTGAATAGGCATATCTAAAAATTTCTACACAAAATTCAAAGTCACTTGTCAGCAATTGTCGGAAGTCCCGATAGTTTAGGTTAGAACTTCTGATGTGTCAGAAGTTCTGACGCAAACTGTCAGCAGTTCCGACACCTACAGAAAATGAACTACAAGTGCTTAAATGAACTTTGTGAGGTCAACAACCTACAACACCACTTCCTAGTGGTTAGATGAGGATGTTGAGCAACTTCCTTGACACCGAGAGCCCTCCAAATTGTAGATCGATACCAAACCCTAAGAGTGAAGATGGGAGAGAGAGAGACACACACACACAAACAAATTCAAGTAATAACAAGCAAATCACAATAACAACAAGCACGCGGGACATAAGGATTTATACCGAGATTCGGCAAGCCCACAAAGGAGTTCCTACGTCCTTGTTATTGAGGTGACCACTAAAGTCAGAGTCTTTTTCACCTTCTTTCTTCTCTCAGGCAACCATAAAGGTCACTTGAGATTTCCACTATGAACAAGTGGGTAGTACAAACTTTACAAGGCTCTTACACAAGATGGAAGCTCTTGGATGATGCCTAGCCGGCTAGGATTCCAAGAATCCAAGAGTAACAGATGCAAAACCCATCGACTTGACAAAGAAATCAAGTGCTCAAGCTTTCCAAAGTGTTGCTCTCACTTAATCCACTCTCCAATCACTCTAATCCTTAGGGGAATCGAAGTTGGGAACAAAGGGGAGAGGAGAGGGGAGCCTTGAATGTTTGGGAGCTATTTTGGCCGAAGGTAGGTCACAATGAATGAATGGGTAACGGTTAGAAAGGGGGAGAGAATTATTATACTTAGGGGAAGGTTGACTGCTCAGATCTACGTTAGAAGTCCCGATGTAGATCTCGAGACTTCCGACGTACAATAGAAACACTGTTCAAGTGTAAGTCAGAGTCTACGTGAAAATCCAATGTTGGAAGTTCTGACATACATCGGGACTTCCGACGCGTCAGCACTGCTGATAGGCGTCGGGACTGCTGGCACAAGCGCGAGGGCTGAGCTAGCCAAAGAGCTTGGTGTTGGGACCCAGCGTCGGGAGTTCTGACTTACATCAAAACTTTCGACGACCACTGTTCCCGCGCAACACATTGGGAGTTCCGACTCACATCAGGACTTCTGACACCAAAAGTCATGGAAAATTATTCTATATGCCCGTGAAGTGCTAGAGTGTCTCTAATTTAATTTAGTTAAAATGCTTGAGCACTCTATCTTCCCCAAACCAACAACTTTTGTATCCCTCTTAATAGTACGACATACCTAAACCCAAAGACAAAAAGAATAAACTTTGAAGCTCCGCTTTGAGTCCAACACCTTTTTCAACTTCATAAATTAAGGGATACCATTTCATCTTTTATCAATTCTTTGAATCTTTCACGAGACTAATAGCTGTAGCAATTCTTATTAAAAACATATTAGTCCCTAATTTAGGTGTCATCAATACACTAAAACCCACATAGGGGGCAAATGCACTTTCACCTAGGTGAGAAACCCGGCCACCAGATAGGGACCTGTCAATGCTAGTGACTAAGAAGTGGCTATGCCTAGTGTTGGGAGGACTTGAGTATTGCCATGATAAAATGTGTTGCCAACCATTGGCATCATGTGATGTGACACGATGATTGCTAGCAAGATGGGCCTTAGGCATTGGTGCACTAAGAAGTGTCCACCTAGATTGTGGACAAGACGCGACCTATCATCCCCATGGGCCATGGCACTAGATGAGCCCATGATGAGCTAGAGGTGGGGGCGTGGGCAAACTGGGGTGCAATGATGTCGACGCTCGCTTGTTCCAGCATCAACTACTCAAGATGGTGGAGGCCTGACGACGATGGATTGCATGCACTGCAACATAGTAAATGCTCGAACCTCGAGAGTGCTAAGCGGCGGGGGCGATGATGGAGGAGAGACAATGGACTTGGAGGCCTCGGGATGAAATCATGGAATAGGGATGAGGCCTTGTTTTGGAGATCATTGAAGGAGGAGGACCAAACCAAGCGACGTTGTTTGAAGCTCCTCACCCCTAGAATCAGCAAAGAAAAAGGGGTGCACCAAAGGGTAGTGGGAGGGGGCTTACCTAGGAGGAGGAGAGGGGTTGAGGTGGTCACCAGAGTGGGGGAGTCCGCCAGTGAGGGCATGTGGAGGAGACAATGAGGTTTGCCCCTATAGGGGAGGTTGGACTAGGCACTGATGCAGCCCATCTCCTCTCGCCTATAGTTTTAGTAATGAGTATTGGAACTATGGGTCCTCATGTATATTTAGTTCCTCTTAGTATGTGTTTGGTTTGGAGACATAATGAGATAGAATGAATCTATTCTTGATTCTTAGTATGGGGTGTCCCAGCTCTTGTCAGGTTATAAGGGATGGGACTATCCCATTTTTTTGTTTGGAGGAATTAGACCGCATGAGATAGATAGTGCGAACACATGATTGATATGTGCCCATATGTGTGAATTTGCGATTAGTGAATGTCAGGAGTTGATCGGCTTTGGTTGAGTTTGGAGATTAACCATGGCATCAGTGTGTGCAACATGTCTCTTGGCTATCATTACTACATTCAGACTATCACCAAAGCCACTATCAATGTCAGTTGGTGATGAAAGTATCACTGTTGGGTGATAGAAGTATCACCACCGGTTCGTAAGAACGTTGGGGTTTGATAAATATCACCGTTGCTTCTCCTTACCAACCGACGGGGATAGTCCATCATCATAGCTGGTTTGCACCACTAATCCTCGGTTATGATGTGCTCCTCTTCACTGTCAGCTCACCGTAAACTAGTGATTAAGACGTTTTTCACCGCTAGCTTGTTGTATGATACGACGGCCATAACCATGTTGCAGCATAATGAAATTCATAACTTTCAAATAAAGTAGAATGGAAACAAACTTTACATAAAAGTTACAAATCTCGACAAGATCTACAACTTTGTAGTTAATGAATTTTCATCTGAAATCATTTAAAATCTAGAATTCTGTTTGAAGCACTCAAATTTGGTAGTTGAAAACTTTTGATTAGAAATCATTTATGGTCTCAAATTTGTATCTAAAGTTTTAAAATTTTGAAAATCAAAGTTTTCAAACGATCTTGGATAGAAAATTAAAATGACCAAAACAAAAATTTATAGATCTTGATGAGAACTATAACTTTATAGTTGATGATTTTTTTTCATTTAGAATCATTTGTGGTCCCAAAACTATGGTTGAAGTTTAGACGATTTGAAATTCAAATTTGTCAAATAACCTCGATGGTTAAATGACTAAAATCAAAGTTCTAGATCTTAATTAGAACAATAAATTGGTAGTTTATGATTTTTTTTTCATCTGAAGCCATTTAGGGTCCTAAATATTCTTTCTAAAATCATGAAAAGTGAATACTAGGGCAATGGCACCCAAGGAGGCTGGGTTTGCCTAGGAAAGGAGTCCTCTCCAATGTGATTTGGAGTTCCGCATGTATGTTCTTCGATCCACTTGTTCCTTGGGTTATGACGTGCCTTAAAACTTTTCTAAGGCCTTGTTTAGATCACCTCAAAAACAAAAAAAAAATTCAAGATTCCTCGTCAAATGGAATCTTATGACATATGCATGGAGCATTAAATATAAATGAAAACAAAAACTAATTGCACATGTAAATCGCGAGACGAATCTTTTAAGCCTAATTACTCTATGATTAGACAATGTTTGTCAAATAAAAACGAAAGTGCTACAGTGTTAAAATTCAAAAAAAAAAATTGGATCTAAACAAGGCCTCATTAAGTCAACAATTGGCTCGAGTGATCTTGGTTTGAGCTCTTCCCTTCGGTTGATGGAAGTTGAAAGCCTCACTTTTGGATTTTAGTGAGTTTCGGTGTGGCGATTGGTTTTTCATTTTGTTGTTGTGTTCTTCGGATATCTAGCTGCTAGTTGGCTCGAGGGCACCACGTTTGTGAGATTTGGCGTTTTTGAAGATTATTTGGAGACCTGTTATTTCGGAAGAAAAAATTAATTAGCATTCATTCCCTCTCTGGTCGTCTTTCTTGGTCCTTCACATAGTCGTTTTCTATCCAAGATGAATTATCGTTTTCTAGCAACGGACTACATGAGATATATAACCGTTTTCCACACATTAGTCACTGTAGTCAATGGGCCCACATACAGGCACAGAAAATGGCTAAGCATCTCATGTAGTACAGTCTCTCCAACCAAAAAAGAAACTAGGACAGTCCCATCCTAGCTAGAAACAGGGATAAAATTCATTCCATCCCATACCGTCTCCAAATGAAACACATACTTAGTGTCTCGGTAAGAAGTCATCTATTCCTTTCACCTGCATTACAAAAATAAAAGAAAAGAAAGAAACGGAAACCTTAAATTCATCGGTCACTGATCTCTGCTTCCTTCTTCCATGGAATCCAGTGCATGGCTGGTAGTTCTAATCTCATTTGACCCAGAAAGATCAAGTGACAGTGACTGATGGTGTAAATTCGCGTTTGTTGTTGACTGTATATTCCTTTCACCTCCCGTTTGATGAATGTGCTCAAAGTAGGCATGAGGCCAAACTCCTGTTGTTCAAAAGTGATATAAAGTTTCACTGTTATAGAAGTAGGTTTGTTCAAAACGATATGTATTCGTAATTCAGAACAAGCTAAGCGCCTAAGCCCAATTGGTTTTTAATATATGTCCACCTATATCTATATGCTAGCAGCCTTTGGCTGTATGTTGTTGAAACTTAAAGGGGAAGACTTTGCTTAGTCGTGTGTTTTTAGTAGTTGCAGAGGACACTACGACACGTTATAAAGTTAAAGAAAATTACTGTTCTGACACATGCAACTAAGCATCTCGTACCCTGTTTACTGTAGGGTGGTGGAAAGAACTGAAGGTAGCAAAATGAAGCAACCACCAATCCTGAAGAGTTGTATCAAACATATATAATCAGCTACTGTGTGATCTTCAGGAATCATAAAAGTTACAGTAGGATGGAGAGAAGCTGAACTTAGTAACTTTTGATGGATACTTACCAAGAACTCCACCAGCAAACACATCCTGCCAGTGGTGCCAGTAGTCACTGACTCGTGACACAGCAACCATCGTTGCAAGCAGCAGAGGCAGAAGCACGATGCACAGCTTGGCAACATGGCCTCCTCGATCGAAAGCCTTGATTTTGCCGGCCAGGTACCATGACAGGAATCCGAGCCCGGAAAAACAACCTTGAGAGGACAAGAAAGACAGCCAGCTAATCTATAAGCGAGAGGGTATTGTAAACTGAGGAATAAATGGATAATCCAAGTCTGGCAAACTTACTGAATTCAGAGAATGGCTAGCTTTCAGCACTTACCTGAAGAATGCCCACTTGGGAAGCTCTTGTGGCCCTCTTCGATTACGCTCTGCTGTCCGTGGCATATGACACCTCCGGTGATGTTGTTGTAATTCTAAAATTAAATTAATGTTCAGGTAAATAAGTTAGTTACCTCAGAATTATACAAACATCAACATTCTAATTCCCAAACTAGTGAACGGTTTCGAAGTGTCGACAGGAAGCAACAAGCAAGCTATAGCTCTGAGCCTCTGACGAATCAGTGAAAAGAACTCTATGACAGATCAAGTGACTGAAGTTACAATCACAACGACTGACACTCACCGGTACTCCATCAGGAAAGCAGCGCCAAAAGAAGTCCGGGCGCGGCCAGCCAACTGCATCCTTGATCGCAACGGTCAGGATGGCCGTTATCAGAACGGAAAACAGAAGGCCTGCTAATAAGCTGACGATGACCACACATCCCATGAAAAATCAAATCAGCTAGCGTTAAAATAAGAAATTACCCTACCAAGAATAGCATGATGCAGGTCATAGACGTTTCTCCTCTTGATGTATATTCCAACCATGAAAATCATCGGCACAACGATGGCAATAATCTGTTTAAAAATCAATTCGAAAACAATCAAAGTTCTTCGTTCCTGGATAGTAGAAACTGCAGTTGCAATTTCATCTTTTGAGATATATAAGCATGGAAACCAGAACATGCATATGATCTTTTTTGTTCAGAAGATGTGGTGTAGGAGTATAGATGTACCGTACCGGCACGGCCCAGCTAGGCACGGTGTTGCCCTTCATCGGGTACCGGAGGCTCGCCATCATGTCCTCTGCGACGAACCGGTGGAACGGCTGGAGCCGGCCGAGCACGGCGTACATGGCGATAAGCAGGAGCAGCACGATCCAGTCGAACAGGTGCAGCCTAGCGACTTGCTTTCCGTGCGTCGTCAAGTATGGGCGCATCGCGGCCGCAGCGGCTCCCGAGGCAGGGGTCGCCGGCGGCGGCATATCCTCACCTTCACCTGATGCACCGCAGCCTCGGTGACGGTGAGGCGACGAGCTCCTCTTAGCCTCCTCCCCTCAACGGCTGAACGGCAGAGGAGTTTATTGAGGTCGTTTTATTTTCTTTATCTTAGATTCTAAAGGGAAGGGAGATGTTGACAAGCGAAGCTAGGGGAACCTAGAAAAGTTGTTGACTCTTTTGCTTACTAGCTCGCTGGTCGCTGCTGCTGACACATCTATCACTCGTGGTGCTTTCTGTGTTTGTTCCGGGAAGATGGAAGGAAGCAATGCAGCAGTACCCTGGAACTTGATCTCGTTCTGGTTGTACCTAACAACAGTTGAGATTTACAGAATCTGTCAGCTATTTAGCCGCGTTTTTCTCTTATAATAAATTAGCAAACAATATTTTCACTCATGGCTTTTCTACCAAGTGAGCAGACTCTGGTCAAATATACACATTTAACTACCGTAGAAATTTGAATTTCTCTGTTTGTCCCAAAACTTGATTCATTTTGGTATCCTAAATATTTCAAACACTATCCCCTATGGACAGTCCATATATTTAAAACATCTTTATTCGATTGAGAAATGGATATCTTAATATCTGTTCTTTTCCAAAAAGGATGAGGGTATGGATGTGGAAAGTGAAAGTCTCAATGGATATGGACTGACAATAATGGATCTTCTTGCTTCTTCTGGTTAAGATTCTTGCAATGGTTTCTCCTTCAGCACCAGTATACCAGAACTTTTCACCTTTATGAAGGACAAATACATCACAGTTTAGTAGGTTTGCCAATCCACTGCAGATCTTTTTCACTTGCCTCTTTCTGAAGAAGCTTATCAGCAGTTCATTCATCTCTCGGTTACTGTGCGATCCTTGGAATTACAAGGAGGTTTTGATTCATGGTCATATATACATTTGGGGTTATAACATCTTTACTTCAAAACATGCATATGTGCACCTCACTGGTACAAGGCAAGTCCACCCTGCTTTCTCTTGGCTATGGAAGTCCTGCTATCATAACAAAAGGAAAAATTTCTTATGGTTGTTACTCAAGGACCAGCTTAGCACTTCTGAGCTCCTAAGAAGGAAAAGAATAGTGTTAGAAGATTATAATTGTGTTGTTTGTCACCCAGCCATGGAAGAATCCCTCATTCACCTCTTCCTAGCTTGTCCTTTCTCAAGATCTTGTTGGGCAACTCTGGAGCTGGTTATTCAGCAACCAACAGTTCCGCTTAGAACTCTGGTTTTCTTTAAAAACCCGCTCAAACTTCCTTTTTTTTTTTCATGGAGATTATTGTAACAATGAGCTGGTCTATCTGGACTGTCAGAAATGATGCTATTTTCAAGCAAGCGCAGCCCTCAATTCTTCACTGCAAGTCCATCTTCAAACAAGTTATTCTTAGAGGAAAAAGGAGCTTAGCGCCATGTTTGCCCAATAGCTAGAAGCTTATGTGTAATTTTTCAAATTTATTTTGTTTCCTTTTTTGTTTCTTGAGGCACTTTGTAAGATCTACACTGCCTTTTTTATTTACTAATAAAAGCACAGTAGGGGGCACTCCTCCTGTTTTCCTAAAAAAGAGATAGGATTTCTTATATCCACACTTTTACCACATGTATCTAAGATTTAAAAAAGAGATAGGATATCTGATATCCACACTTTTACCACATGTGTTGTTATTAATACTAGCAAACATGACCATCAAATCCTTCATAGAGCTTTGTTTTGCAGACTACGGTCATGAATCTATCTATAATTACTGTTGTATTTAGTTAGGTTTGGTCCTACCTTCAATTACTCTCTTCGTCCCCGGATACAACGCATGCACATATTTTAAATTCAAACTTTATTATCTTTAACTAATAATTAGCCTAATTGTATCAAAATTTTATATTACAAAAGTAGATACATGAAATTTGTGTTTTCTAGCGATCAAACTTTTATTCCTATATCAAATTATATATATTAGGCCTTGTTTAGATCTAAAATTTTTTTGGATTTTGACATTGTAGCACTTTCGTTTTTATTTAACAAATATTATCTAATCATGGAGTAACTGAGCTTAAAAGATTCGTCTCGTGATTTACAGACAAACTATGTAATTAGTTTTTATTTTCATCTATATTTAATGTTCCATGTATGTGCTGCAAGATTTGATGTGATGGCCGGGGAATCTTGAAAAAATTTTGGTTTTTGAAGTGAACTAAGGCCTTGTTTAGTTGTGAATTTTTTTTGGATTTCGCTACTGTAGCACTTTCGTTTTTATTTGACAAACATTATCCAATCATGGAGTAATTAGGCTTAAAAGATTCATCCTCGTGATTTACAAATAAACTGTGCAATTAGTTTTTATTTTCATCTATATTTAATGCTTCATGCATGTGCCGTAAGATCCGATGAGACGGGAAATCTTGAAAAGTTTTTAGTTTTTGTTGGGAACTAAACAAGGCCTAAACAAGGTCTAAGAAACTATAGCTCAAATATGTTCTTCAAAACCACACTAAGTCAAATTACGTCTTAGGGAATCCACAATAGAAGAAAGAAAAAAAAGCTAGCTCTTGATCAAGAGTAGGCTCATATGAGACACACATTCCAAGATCATGTGAGACTGTCAGGACTGTCATGTGAGGTTATCCATATAAGCTATATGCTAAAAGTTAGCACTATTGAGAAAGATGGCTCAGAGCTAGTAACAGCTTAAGGCATGTCCAATGGCAATTGAAATCACTAGCAGAAAGTTTATTTTATTCATCACAGGAGAGAGAACAAAAAACGGGGCGCGCTAGCGAGAGGTGTGAAGCGGCAAGCTCGCACAAAATTAAATCTAATACTATCTATGTCACTACTCTAATTTTCCTTTTTAACCATATAATTAATGATGCTTTGAGTTTTTCTATTATTTTACCTTTTTGAGCCGGTAATTTATTAAAGGTCATTGGAGACACCATTATATATATTCAGGGTAATCCCAAGGCCGGTAATAGATGTAGGTGCAATAAAGAATGAATCTGGCAATGCAAATTGAATAAGATTGACTTATTTTAATTCAATGTTATGTTAAATTGATACAGTAACAAACTCTATATCCTATTTGTAACTTGTAAGCATGCTGAAATTCAAGGCTGTGGAAGAATAGTCAGCTAGTGGAGATGAAAGTTCCTATGAAATCCCTTTAACATTTTCAGTGTAGCATCAGACAACCAAACTGAAAGTTTAATTCACATTTTCCATGTTCCTAAAAAAAAATATTATCATTGTAAGGTTATACGCCGGTAAAGATTCATACATCAGGATTTGAACTTAGTACATGGATATTCTCTCGAGTGTCCGTACCATCTAAGTTACGCGCAAAACCAACTACATTATTAATGCTATTTTTAACTACACATTTATGAATCTTATATTATATATTTAACACTCTAAATAATATCAAATGAAAGGGTTGTTAACTGCTAAAATTAAAGTTGTAGATCTTGTCAAGTAGTACAACTTTGATGTTGACTTCGTGGCCATTCAACGTTGTTAATTAACTAAGTAAAACACTATCTAAGAACTTATATTAAATATTTAGAATATAAATCATCTCAAATTAAAATTTGGCAACTAGAAAAGTTTTAGATCTCTTTGAATTCTATAATTTTAATATAAAGATTATCTTAGTCCAACTTCATATAAAAAATTTTTATTTATAAACGTAGCCTATCGCTCCCGGTTGTAGTCACAAACAGGTAGCTAAAACCTATCTATCATTATTCATTGCCCTATGTTTTAAAGCAACTAATAGTTTTGCTTTTTGTGACTTATACAGTACAACGCAGACGTTCACAGCGCACGCACACTCATCTCTATGAATACACAAACACAAATCTTATCTATGATCATCTTCAAAGATCGGGTGTTAAATCCTCGATATTGACGAAGTCACTACAAACATCTCGCTAGTAGTGAACTAGTTTCATCGGCTATGTAGCCCATAACTTCTCTACTATAAAAAAACAATGCGAACAATCCTATGTCCACTCAGGTGGTTGTCCCCCAAAGAGATGTGTTTTCCTTTATATACCCTAATTTGTGCACCTAACAAGCTAACACTATTAAAATCAATGGCTCACAGGCCTTCCCGTAGGATTCATCACTATCCAATGGACATGGTCACTTCGAGTCTTTTGGTTTTTATCTTAGCGTTAGCATGCATGGACATACTGCTAGTATTGTAGTAATGAAGTATAGTTCCACTCATGCTAGACGATAGACCCGGCCCATATATAATTCTACCATGTAAGCAAACAAAAAAATTAGAATTTTGCACCCCGACGATCCATCTATTATTGTTTGACCTCCTTATTATGGAACAAAATCCTAGCTGCGCTCTTGTTATGTATGTATAAATTTCTAATTTTGTGAGTCATGTTTGTCCTTTTTTTTTTGGCACCACTCCAGTTTTGCCTATAAATATCAGACAACACGGAACGATAAAAAAAGGTTGGGACAAAATGCAACGCGAACCTTGGTATAAGTCTCGATGTATAGTTTCATGGCACAGTTTCCATGACTATAAACTAGGTAACCGAGCCACAGGAGTTTCATGGAGATGAAACTCTTCTCTCATCTAATGAAACTCCTTCATTTAATGATCCGTCAAGTCAGCAATTTTGCTTATGTGGCACTCTATTTAATGTGAATGACACTCTTATGAAACATACATTGAGACCTGCCAATGCGCCTAATAAAGCACCACATGACAGATTCGCGTCCCGACGATGTGGACGTCGCGCAGTCCTGATCAGTGATCCTGAATTCCTGATGCATCGATCCACGAGTATCG
>Ga0182004_10003473_pt1 | contig 12523 bp, 7 predicted proteins | sample Sormic07211540_1_FD_120479 | JGI IMG/M metagenome (GOLD analysis project Ga0182004, IMG submission 120479) | Endophyte microbial communities from Sorghum bicolor roots, Mead, Nebraska, USA - 072115-40_1 MetaG | ecosystem: Host-associated > Plants > Roots > Unclassified | place: USA: Nebraska... | reverse complement strand
TTCCTTAATGAGTCAGTCTACTGACCAGAAGTGAAGATGTATAGTGCATTTCTTTTTTTGTTAATAACTCACTCTCATCCTCCTTGAAGAACCTAGCCACAGCTACATGAGGTTATTTAACTTAGATTTTGTAGCATGGCCTTTTTTTTCTTTTTTTGACAAACAATCACAAGAGGATTAACAGTATCATCCAAACACAAATGCCTTTTCTAGAGTAATTGCACCACTTCACCACTTTACAAAAGGACTGGAAATTTATACAAGAGACTCCAAAAACTTATATAGATATGAGACCCCATACATGCATTGGCACAAGACTTTCTGAATATCAAGTTAATAGCTTTGAAACGCTCAGGATAATGAATTAATGATAATAATCTATCAAAATCTAGAATAAGCATTATAATGATGCACATGCATTACCATCAATTACCAAAACAAGCATGTCACAAAGGAAAAAGAAGACATGACATAATTACCATTTATTCCATCCTTATTTGGCGTAACTCTTTTAAGCAAACAAGTTCCCATTTCTTGAAGTGCTTCAGAGAACTCTGCATATGACACCATCTATATGTTAATATTTCACAAATACAAGGTAGGTGAAATCAAGGTGTTTAAGATTTGCATTTCCTGCTTAAGTAAACAATTAGGAGAAACAAGTTTTAAATATGCTCAGCATGATCTTTAGAGACACGATGGCTATTTATATTGAAAAAAAAAATGTGCAGACCTAAGTAATAAACATAAAAGAAAACATATCCAATAACTAATATTTCCATGAAATGCCATTGGACATATATAAGAAAAAAAATGAACTTAATAAGGGTCTCGAGTGTGGGGGGTGGGGGGGCTTTAGACAAGAAATTTACCATATGCACTATTTGCAATTGCTGCAGCAACAGAAAGCAAGTTATCATAACAGCTCCTCATATCAGCCATATCCTGTCAAAGAAAGCAACAGTTCAGAACAAAACTAGCAGGATGCGGACCCAGAATTTAAAACATTTGAAGTTTTAACATCATCCATAATTGTATTCTGATGAAGCTATACAGCTGGTACACAGCAGGACTAGGTTATCACTGTTTTGATATTCAGGACACCCACACAAAATAGTTCAATTCTTAACAATTGAAGACTTCTGGACAAACTGATTGGGAATGGGGCACCCATTTGTCAGATCCAACTCGATGAGACAAGGTCCCAATTGAGCAAAATGACACCTTCATTTACTGCAAGGAATCGAGAAGTATCACAAGTTCTGCTGCCTGCCGCACTACACTAGTGCAGAAAGACCTGCCTAATGCTTAAATGTTTCTAGCACCAAAGGGACACCACACACAACCATCAATGCAAGATAATCACTCAACTACCACCCCATCGAACAGGAGAAAATGCATCCCAACGGAAACAAAAGCAAACATGACTCTGCCAAGTAACCACAGAAAGTTGAGCTGAAATGAAGCCACGAGCAGATCAAAGGAAATTCTCTCTCGAGACTATGTTAAACCAAATGTGAGCGGACGATTCCCACCGCACCAGGAAACAACCCCCAAAGCAAAGCTCATTCCTCCCTTTGGAATCCCAACGATGTCCAACCGTGTGTTGTGAAATTGGGCACAGATCCGGACACTAGAATTTCTATGCAGTCCTCACGACGACCATGCTCCAGAGTCTCACACACCAACAACCGAACTATGAACCGGCCATCAAAACCAATTACGTGGATGGAATCCATCAAGCCGCAGCGGTTGCTGCGAAAACCAGAAGCGGAGCCGGAGCTCTCCCGCGAGATCTCCACAGCAGCAACTGACTGACCCACCCACCCGTCTCGCTCGCTCAGGCTCAGCCACGAAGCGGAAGGGAGAGGCAAGGACCACGCACCTGGGCAGCCGCGAGGAGCTCGTCCGCCGCCGTGGCGGCGGCGGCGGTGGAGTGGCCCCGGCCACCGCGGTCCCGGTCCACCCGCTGCTCGTGGCGCTGCAGCGCGAAGCCCCGCAGCTTCCGCAGCGACGACTTCATGTCCTCGCGCCCTTGGCCTTGCGCCCCGCGAACCCGAGTTAGGGCGGGCGCCGGATCGAGACCCAGATCGCCCGCGGCCGGCCGGCGATGGTGGGCTCGCGGAAGAAACCCTAGCGGCGCTAGCCCCGCACGCACACTCCCACTGACGAGCGGGAGAGAGGGAGCGAGTGGGGAAATGGAGAATTCTTTTTTCCTCCTTTTCCGAGCTCGAGTGCGGGTGCTGCGCCGCTGGTGCGCGCTTAATTAACTAATTAATAATGGTAGTGGTTTTTTAATTAAAAGAAAATGTAGATGATCTTTTTTTTCTCGGTTGCTTGCCTCGAATGAAGCTTTGGCAGCTGCTCCGGTCTTTGTATGGTCAAACAGAGCCGTCGGCGTTGCTTAGGACGTCTACAATAGTGCTAGGGGTGTTTGGTTAGGGTTGATAAAGTTTAACAGGTACTGTACAGGGTGTTTAGTTAGGATTAGTAAAGTTTAATAGATACTGTAGCATTTTCATGTTATTTAAAAATTATTATTCAATTATAGACTAATTAGACTTAAAAGATTCGTCTCGCAAATTACTTTTTAGCTGTGTTTTTAGTCTCGTAAATAGTCTATATTGTACTCTATGCATGTGTCCAAATATTCGATGTGACGGACGGTAAAATTTACCAGAGGAAACCAAACACCCCCTTACTTAGCTAATTGATGTGAAGGTGAGAGATAAAAGCAATGACTATTTTATATATATTTATTTTTCTATGTGTTATTGAATCCTCTTCTCTCAGATTATTAGATTACGTGAAATAATAAGTTATTTAGTCGTCGTACTTGCTAGTAACTACTATCCGAATAGCTAACTAAATAAATAGCTAGTTGGAGATGCCCTGGTCTACTACTCTCGCCCACCAATATATTTCCTTCGGAGCACAAAGGTTGGTGTTGCCTTAATGCCTTTGCTCTCTTAATCCTTTTTACAAGCATCGATGCAGTATCCTTTTTTCCTAACAGAGACTATCCTATTCTTCTTTGGCTTTGCAACCAATCGGTCCGGTCAAAGAGGGAGTGTTTGCGGAAAGCAGGGAAGAATGGGAGACGCAAATATCGCATGGGTATGTATGACCCATCTTTTCGTTCAACGAGATCCGATGCCAATCAGCGGCGTCCTCGTCTCACGGGTGGGCGTTGTTTAGGATTAGGAAAAACGGGGGGACGCGTTCGGTGACGAGGACGTGCCATTATTATACTACTACGACTACCACTGATTGATGCTTACCGGCACAGGATCCGTGCCCAATGAAGCACACGGTCATTTGACCGGACCATCAATCCATCATTTGGGCGTTTTCATGATTAGCTGCGCCCGTACGACCCTCTGACGAGGGTCGCCGTCACACTGGCGTACCACGTACCCAACATGTCGGTGGGGGATCGTTGTCGCGATAAAGATATACTATGGCAGTTCTAAAAAAAATTACAAAAAAATTTTAAATTTTCTATCGCATCGAATCTTGCAGCGCATGCATTGAGCATTAAATGCATATGTCTATAATTAACGAGACAAATCTTTTAAACATAGTTAATCCATGATTAGATAATATTTGTTAAATACAAACAAAAGTGCTACCGTGTCTATTTTATAATTTTTTTTGAATTAAACCAAGCCTATATGGGCAAAGCAGTTCGAACCGACTGTGTTTGGGGGGCTCGTCTTGAGGTCTTAGCAAGAACAGAGCCGAGTAGAAAATCTCCAGCAAATTCAGACGTTTCCATCATAATATACCAGATAGCAGAATGACAATACATTTGGTGCCCCCCTGATGTTAATTTCAGGAAGATGACAGAAGGGAGGCATGCATGATCGTTTTTCGTGACGTTAATTTGAGGCAGATAACAAAAACAAAGGGAGGCATGCACGATCGTTTTCTTTAGTTTACCATCCACTGACCTGCAACAGAACTGACCCACCGTAACAATAACTAACCGATACGTTTGCACGAGTGTTGTAGCATTAAAAACCCCAAGGATTAGAAAACTGCGTGTTAGAATCGATGTGCAAAATTATGGTTTCAAAAAGAGAGGCCTAGTTGGGTTTAGGGATCTCCAAAAAGACTACAGATTTAGCAATACCATGCTCTCCAAAAACTGTAAGACCTTGTTTGGATGTTGTCGGATTCACCTCAATCCACCTGTGTGGAGTGAATTGGGATGGAATTTAGTTCAAGTTCCACTCCAACCCACTCCAACACATGTGGATCCGACTACATCCAAACAAAGCCTAAAGTGTGTTGCATCCAAACACTTCATGTTACTCCAAAACCAAAGTATTTCACAAAACCATTCCTAAACTCCAAAAAATACTCTGCATTCAATCAGGACCTTAGCAAGATTATTTGGCCGTGTGTAGAAGTCATAGAAAAGCAAATGGACTCGATACTAGAAAGAATGCAGCAAATATCGACTAACGGAATAAAGCACACCATGGCAGATCTACAAAATTAGCTCGCTTGGAGTCTGGGGTCCGGCCAATTTGCCTGCACCTTATGAATACTACATGTCTCTGGCTAGAGAGCGAAAGCCGAGGGAAGGAAAACAGAAAGGCTTGTCCACCAATCAGGCAGCTGCTGCCATTGGTACTGCCCTGTAGCAGGCCCGCTTTGCGGCCCGCACAATGTCATCGACCTGCAAGCAAGCACAGAGTATAATCTGTTAGTCACGGCAACAACAAAATCAATGGGGCCTAAAGTGATACAAATGGCAGAAAATCAGGGAACTTTGCAATACATGCACATAAGCATTCATGCAAAGTAAGGTATAGCATTGTAGCAAAAGTTTATATTCGCTTTTCATGAGCAACGCAAAAAAATGCTCCTCGATTATCTCCCGAATAAGTCGTTCCACTACCAAACAAGATCCAAACACAATTCTTACTAGTTTCCAGTCTTCTGCATAGCATCAAGCATTACAGCCAAGCAGCCAACCAATAATAGCGACATTATGCTGTGTGACCACTTTGACCACACAATGGCTACCTGGTATGCACAACTAGACAGACAAAGAAACCACCCAAGATCCAACTCCTAAGCATGGCAGGACAATCCTTCTGGCATATCCGGGTGGCAGATAACAGCTACACAAAGTGTGCAAAAATGCAGCAGCTGACAACAGTATCTGATTTGTGATTTAGTGTGGCATGCACATTTGATGGTTCTAAAGGAAACAATATTTTTATGACTACTACTGACCATCTTTTACACAATTAGCCACTGGTGGGATTTCTAAGGATTGGACATACAATTCATAAATGAAGTTAAATAAATAACTAGATGAAACTAGGGATACAGGACACGACATGTTATCATAAAATAGCATAAGAAGCATGGAAGAGGGAGCAGTCTTGAGCAGTGTATACAAGAGGAAAAGAAGAGGACCTGTGGAACAGCCATTCTCTCAAGGTTGGCAGCATAAGGCATAGGTACATCAGCTCCAGCAATCCTCTCAACTGGTGCATCAAGGTACTCGAAGCTTTCTTCTACAACAGACATGCTGCAACAAACATGTGTTAGAATACTAGATACCACACACAAATGTTTGAGAGGGTAAGGACTAGAGAGAACCATATCTCGGCACCAATCCCATGTTGGGGGAACCCTTCTTCAACAGTCACCAATCGGTTGGTTTTCCTGACAGATGCATTAATAGCAGCCCTGTCAAGTGGTCTAATCGATCGAAGGTTGATCACCTGTCAACAAATTGAACCAAAAGTAAGGTACTACAGATGGCATATGGAGAAAACTAGATGGCTATACTGAACAAGTGAAACTATAACGTCTACAGAAGGAATTACCTCAGCACTGATTCCTTCCTTGGACAGTATCTCTGCAGCCTGTAGACAAACTGAGCATGAGAATGCACCAAAATAACAGCCCACTATGATGAAAAATGAAGACAAACAAGTGACATAAGCACTATTAAAACCATCTGTCACCTAAATATCCCTCTTACAACAAAAATCAAAATTACAATTTTCAAACGGACAACTTTGTTGATCAGTTTAACAAGTAACAGAAGTGCATTCATGCAGTACATCCAAATCCCTACAGAAGTAAACATATATTGGGAAACACAGATCATAATTATTTGTCAACCTATAGGGTAATAATGATTAATGAATAACAAACTAATAATTAATCATCCTTTACATTGTTTACAAAGTACATCATGACATACCTGGAGAGCATAGCCAACCATCTTGGAGTAGGTAGTAATGGTAACATCTTTACCTTCACGTTCTATCTACAGAAAGATGAGGCCCACAGTAAAGTGCACATAATATCAAGTATAATCTGGAAATGGAAATGGAAATGGAAATGGGGGAAACCCGTTTTGAAAGCATTCTTCCATATATATATAATATATACCTACAAGTCTATATCTGATCTCTACACCCAAGGTGGTTCATCAACAGGAACTCCACTCAAAACCGTCCCAAGGTAAACTTATTGAAACCTAAACTAACCTCCTTCCCATACATCCATATGCACCCAAGACACAACATACCTTAGCTTTCCCAATCGGTAGGCAAAAACTAGAATCAAGCACTTCAGCAGAAACTGGGAAAGATTCTCCATAACTGCAAATGGTACGGTACCATCTCAGCAAAATGATAGGTAGCTAGGAAAATGACTCAACAAGATGAAACTGACATACAGCAATTCATTTTCCAGAAAAATAACAGGATCAGGATCCCTAATAGCAGCTTTGAGCAAGCCTCGGGCATCTTCTGAAGAGTATGGTGTGAGAACCTTAAGTCCTGGTACATGTGCATACCAAGCTGCATAACACTGCATACAATTGAGTTAGTAAATTCATGTTAGTACAGTTATAATCTCATAATCAAGGTGCTAGCAAAAAGATGTATGAAAACAGGTACTATGTATCATTAAAGCTCATGATCTTAACGAAACAATTACAAAACTACTGCTCAGCTCCTGCATTTTTTCTGTAATTTCACTCAAAACTTATCATTTTATTTTACGCCTTTAATTTATAAAAGTGCTGCAAACTGGTTAACAGAGCATCAAAGGATTGACATCTTGAAGTACAACTGATACAAACAAGCACAGAAAAGGATGGCAATAACATAAAAATGAAAAATTAGGAAGTAGAAGGATGATAATCGGACACATAAGTACATAACTACATGAGCAATTCCATCTGACAAACCTGTGAGTGTTGAGCACCAACTCCAGCAGCAGCTCCGTTTGGTCCTCTAAAAACAATAGGAACAGATATCTGACCAGCTGACATATAGTTTGACTTGGCAGCTGAATTGATGATATGATCAATAGCCTGAAGATGCAATATATATTACTCAGGGTTTTTTTCACAAAATATGGCATGTTGAATTCAGTGGATGACATTAATGGAAAAAGAATCAGTACAACTACTACTTGTCCCAGTCACATGAATTAAGCATGCACAAACAATTGCCTTTTGACAGTAATTCAGGGAAAATAAGCATGAGGAATTGATGCAAAGCAGCAATCAATAAAATTTCTCGATAATTATGGATCATTTGCAATCAATATGGGAGAAAAGGTACGCTTGTGCTAGGGAGCACTTGCAAATTTGGAGCTACTTTGAACCATTATTGCAAGCTTACCACTAGAAAATGGCAAATGTGCAATAACTAAGTTGACATTGATTTTCATACCCCCAAAAAAATACTGTCATACTACAAGTAAAATCTTAATTTGTTACCAATATCAAAATCTGACCTGCATCGAGAAATTAAATGTCATAAATTCTATAATAGGCCGAAGACCATGATAAGCTGCACCAACACCAATGCCAGTAAAGCCAGCCTGAGGGTACAAAGAGAAAGCAGTAAGTGTGTGCCTGTGTGATCATGTTTACACAGCTTGAAAGCAATGGTTTCAGGATTTTAGTAGTGCACCTCTGTGATAGGTGTGTCAAGAACCCTATCAGGACCATATTTGTCAAGCAAGCCCTTAGAAATCTGCAACAGGACACCGATGAATATTATAACAAAAATGGTAGGATTTAAGATTTCAGTGTTAAGTTATCGATAGATAAAAGCAAACGCATTAATCCTTAGAAATTTTACAAACCTTGTATGCACCTTGATACTCTCCAACCTACACAAATGAGTAGGGATATGAATTATAAATTAGACACTGAACAGGGAGAGAAAAAAAAGACCAGCAGAAAGATTTTTTTCCAGGTGATACCTCTTCTCCCATCAGAAAAACTGAAGGATCAGCAGACATCTCTTCATCCAGTGCAGAGTTCAACGCATCACGGACATTCATCTGAACATGTAGAATAATAATGTATATGACTTGTCACATAAAGATGTAGAAGGTTCAACATGGGAATAAAACACTAGCAGGTGCTGACATAGAGATGAACGAAATAAAGTAAAGAAGAAATAAGAAACAAAGCATAATATGCATAACAAATCCATGTACAACTTTAACATTTAGAAACTGTGAAGCGTGCTTCATTTTATATAGAAGGCACAAAGAATTGCAAAACCAGGACTTTGCTTTTCCCACATATAGCTTGTCGAGAATCTCACATAAAAAGTTACTTCGATGAATATATTCTAGTAGCATTTCTCAACTAACATGCACCGCACAAATCCAAAGTGTATCCCACTAAAATGCACTTTGGTTTTGTGCAACAATAGTAAGCCATAAATTAAAGCATTAAACCATTCCCTTGGCCCACAAACCACTACCATAACAAAGCGACCAACCCATCACCAAACTATGAACAATCTGCTTCATGGGATCATGGCAACTACTGCAATAACTAAACTCGCATCCACACGTCTCCACCGCTTAAACCACCTACCCCCGGTCTACATTCTAGCCGCCAGTCAACAAACAAGACAACACAATTACGATTTACATGACGTCTAATACCAACACAACCTCCTCGCCTCCACACGGTTAAACGAAAAGGTAGGTAGGTTTCGGTCGAGCGGCGCCTCACCTCCTTCGCCGCGGCGGAGTAGCCCCTCGCCACCTCAGCCGCCGCCGCCGCTGGGCGGAGCCTTCGCAAAACCTGTCCCAGCATCTGCACAAACAGCGACCAAAAAAAACAACAACCAATAACACCGTTACAGATCGAACCTCGCGAGACGATCAGAAACCCACGGAGGTAAAGCCTGGTTCGGCGGCACTCACGGGACCGGATCCAAGCTGCCTCCTCGCGGCGCCCAGCATCCTCCTCCTGGAGATGGAGGCGGTGGATGGAGAAATTCGACGCGGCCTGGAGATGGAGGCGGCGATAGAGGCGGGATGGAAAGGAGGGAGGAGGAGACGCCCTGCCGGGATGGGAGGATGGCACGCGGGGAGGAGGAAGGTGTGGGCCGTAGGGGGGATTGGTTCGTTGGCCTTGGCCGCGACCGCGATGGAGGAGGAGGAGGCGAAGGAAAGCGTGGATTTGTCTCCTGCGGGAGATTTTTATTTGCGCGCTTTTTGCAAGTAAAGCCCCCGCGTGGTGTGATTTTACTGAGGCTTTGTTTAGTTCATCCAAAAACTCAAAACTTTTTAAGATTTTCTGTCACATCGAATCTTGGAGCATATGTATAGAGCACTAAATATAGACAAAAATAATAACTAATTATATAGTTTACCTGTAAATCGCGAGATGAATCTGTTAAACCTAGTTACTCTATAATTGGACAATGTTTATCAAATAAAAACGAAAGAGTTATAGTCCCGAAAACCAAAAAAAAATAACTAAACAAGGCCTGAGAGCGTGTGCACGACGTTGGCCCAGGCGCCCAGCAGGCAGAAATGCAGAAGGCCGGGCCCTTCTCGGCCTAGCAAAGCCACTCGCAAGTTGGCCCACGTAAATAAGGCTTGTTTGATCCCAGTTCATAAGAACAGCACATATGCTAATATTGCTAAAAAAAAGCACATAAGCTAATATATTGCTTAAAATCACATTCGTAATCTAGATTATAATAATTCTATGTATATCTCATATTATAACAATTCAGTTATGATTCAAATAGATCCTTAGTGTTTCACCGTGGTAACGCACGGACACATTTGCTAATATTGCTAAAAAAAGCACATATGCTAATATTGCTAAAAAAAAGCACATATGCTAATAAGGACTAAATGTAAACTAATGTTAAAAATAATTGCATAAGCAGTCATTAATTTATGAGATAAATCTATTAATCCTAATTAGCTATTGATTAGTCTGTGTTTATTTTAGCACCTTATAAGCTAATCATGGCCTAATTAAGATTAATAGATCTGTCTCACTAGTTAGTCACCGCTTATGCAATTAGTTTTAAAATTAGTTCATGTTTGATCCTTCTAATTAGTGTCTAAACATAGTGCTATTTTTTAGTGCTAAAGTTCCAAACAGGCTCGTTTATTTCGGGCGGTTTGGTAGGGTTTTGGCTCTAGTTTCTTATGTGGAGCAACTTTGTTGATGGAGCTATAATTGTTTTAAAAAATATTTAACAAAAATAACTCTAGTTACAATTTTGTAAGTCTGTTTGCTTCGCTAAAACTTGACTTGTGTTGATGTTGATTTGTTGTGAGAGAACATTGTTCTTTTGCTGAAAAGTATTGCTGAAGTAGTGGTAAATAATAGGGTGATTAGTCTTGTGAAGAGCCAGGAGAAGCCACTTTAGTAAGATAAGGACGTCTTCAATACGATAGCAATGTCATTGGCTCACATCACCAATTCACCATACATCCAACGTGTAGAACAGATATTGCTAGCCAGAGAGGAATCGCTAGATTTGCTTGCTTCCCAAAAAGCTCACGCTCTCTGCTCTCCCCGACTCGTCTACATATGCCCATGAGTGGTACAAGTTTTTTTTTAATTTGCACTCTTTCCCAGCACCATTTCACCCAACGATTTCTCACTGGAGATGTCATGAGTCAAGTTGATGACTACTCGTTCTATCTTATTCTCTCCGTTCTAAAATAGATGTCATTTTCATTCTCCGCCTTATTCGTTTGGCTATTAAGTCATGGCAGAAAGTACTTTTGACCGATTTATTGTGAGAGGAAAACACTACTGAATGACTGACAGATTCGGCTAATAAGCCCAAACGATTTTATAAAAATTTATTAATATTTATAATATATATATAAATGTTGCACATATTTTTTACAAACATAATTAAAGTTGAAAAAATTTGACCTGTCCGCATCAATTTTGAGATAGATGGAGTAGTATACAAGTATATAAAGACTAAAGAGCGTATTAATTCTATGTACAATACTAGTACTACTGCTGTATGAATACATGTGAGTCTAGAGGAGAGAAAGATACCACGCCTTGGGTTTATAGGACTCGACAAATAATAATTACGCTTTATATATTTATTAGGATAAACCGATAGAGGGAGTATTATGAAATATATTCATGGTACGGCAGCCGTAGTGACCACGATTCTATATATACAATACAACCAGGATTCCACCTCAAATTAACCGCCATTTTAGCTTTTACACACTACTGGGCCGCCGCAGCGCCCATTTTCTAGCATCAAATCCAAGTGCATGCCACACCACAGATCTACCGTAGCAACTATCGCTCCTGATTCAAAACTCAGGTTGCTAAATCTGTTTGACATGGTATTTCGGGATCTGGACCATTCTTGCGCTGGGCTTGCCTTAAACCTGATTATCTGATGCTTAACGGGGCAAGAGAGAGAGAGAGAGGGGGGAGAACACTTAAAAATCCCTAGTAGGCCTCTCTTTGAGGGTCAGCTGGGGTATCTCTGCTTATGCCGCCGCCGCCGCCGCTGACTTCGTCGTCTTGGTCTGCCAAGTCGGTAGCGCCGGTGACACAGCTCGAGGACGACGACTGCGACGACGAGAGTAGCAACGGCTGCTGCCGTCGTCCTCCCACATCTTCCCGGTGCTGCGGTGGCGGCTGCGGCGGCGCAGCGGAGGCGCGGTGTCCCAGAGCTTTGCTGTTGGCATCCCGGTTCGGCCTGCTTCTTGCTCCGTTCTTCAGGAAGACCCGGCACACGACCCACTCTCCCGGCGCAGCAACGCAACCCTGCAGCCATTGGCACGCCAAGTTCTGGTCAAATGTAAGCTGCATACGGCAAATATATCGCGGTCGAGGTTGCAAAGCGGGTCAAGTTACTTCAAACGGAGGCTAGATTCTCATATCTGCATGTTCTGAAAACATATCATTGCATTGTGTAGTATTCCATTTCCATTTAGTAGTCGATGTTAAGCTGTCACAATCTCAAGTTGCTCGAAGATGGGGAACTTTCTGGTTTTTAGACTCGGTGTACCAATGCTACTGACTAACTGACTTTGCATGTCGTGTTGTGGGGAGGGTATTGTTCTTGTACCACCTGTAAAACCTCCGCCGCCAGCGCCTCGGCGCTTTTGTAAAAAACCTGCTTCTACTTAATACAAAGATGCGCAAACCTTTTGCGTATTCGAGAAAAAAAACTTCGATCTTTCACTTCTTTTGAAATGAGAGCCATTT
>Ga0182004_10003472_pt1 | contig 12526 bp, 11 predicted proteins | sample Sormic07211540_1_FD_120479 | JGI IMG/M metagenome (GOLD analysis project Ga0182004, IMG submission 120479) | Endophyte microbial communities from Sorghum bicolor roots, Mead, Nebraska, USA - 072115-40_1 MetaG | ecosystem: Host-associated > Plants > Roots > Unclassified | place: USA: Nebraska... | reverse complement strand
TAAGCAAACGCATGAAGTGAGCTACTAGTATTACTTTAATGCTGCCATTTCCACAATGATACACCACGACAAGACCTGCCATTCTACATTTTTATTGCCCTTGTAATAACTAAGGATGTAGGTCAGCACTGGATATGTTGTAGCTAGTATGTATAGTGGAAAAATGGTTGGAGTGTTTGCCTGGTCAGCCTAATTAAGCGTTTTCATAGCTTGTAAAGATGTGTTATAAATGATTGTTAGATCCTAACTAGCTCCATTGATCTATACCTTAGGCTTAGAACACCGCTCCAGCTTTTGCTGCACCAATGAGAGAAACCAAAGAAAAGGCGTAATAAGAGCCGGTGATCTGCCGTTCGGATCTGGGCAACCGATCTGTGCTACGGCCCTGGATCCAAGCAGAGTGCGTTGTGGAGACAGGAGCTATTGGAGGTACAGGCCTAATCATGCAAAGCGTTCAGGAATCATTAAACACCCTGGGGACCCCCTTCTCCTTCCTGACGAGATGAGATATCTGTACTGCATTACGGCTGGCAGAATCTGTTTTTGCCCAGAAATAATTGACAGCTTCTTGCCTGCTCAGCGCTGAGTGGCATACCAGCAGCGCTGTCCGGCAATCCGTCCAGCATCTTTATCACGCGGCCCCCTTCGCAGCTCGCGGTAGCTCTGGAGTCTGGACATGCAGACCTCTTGCTCATGAGCTTGCGTTGAATGACATAAATTGTGTTCAACTGTTCTTTGAATTTTGTGTTCATGAGCTGTGTACAGATGGAAAGTTATTGAAATTCCACACTGAGTTTGGCCTCCGTTTTCATGGGTTTTCTGCAGGAACGCAACAAACCCCGGCGAGCAAGCTAAAGACCGAGCTTTGAGCGACGATGGTAGATAGCATGTCAGGACAGCAAGCTGAACATTTGCTGTGAGGCGGCAGCAGCGACAGAATTTCATCAATTTGATCAAGCTACAGACGAGCTGCGAATGAATGGCGGCTGTGGCTGTGGTTGTGGATGGTTGATGTCAAGCGCAGCGAAATCAATCAACATTTTCAGAGGGGGGATGTGTACATATAGTGATAGGGATACTATTGGCGTTGAGCTGAAAACGGGGGATGCATGATGGGCGAGGATACCAGCTTTCCTGCCGCTGTCGTTGTAGAGATGGGCAAGCCCTGCTGCTATCGTTGAAGAGATGGGCAAGCGATACTCTGGTTTCGTTGCTGATATTCTTGGTGTATTTCTGATTATAATGGCCCAATCTTAAGGTTATCTGAGCAGCATTTTTTTTTATGAACGAAAACAGAAAGAAATATCATGGGTCATGTACCCTTCTCGATTGCATTTCAACAAGCATTGCAAAAGCTGACATTTTTCTCTTTCTATAAACACGAATGTAACTATATATAAAACATGTGCTTATTACAATCATGCTGTTCCAAGTCATTCTGCGTTTTTTAAGGTACGTAGCTTCTGTCACGCATTTGGATATGTAGTATGTTTAAAACAACTTATCGACCTTGGTTCAATTAAGCTATGTATCTAGAAAATACAAAATGATTTTATAATTTGGAACGAAGGAAGTACTTCAAAGAAAACAAATATACCATAATAAACAAAATAAAATGACGAAAGAAAGATGTGATCAGGCTCACGAGAAAAGTTTTTATCGACCTTGGTTCTTGTTTATGATTTATCACATCTGATTCTCAGGATGTACGGGATTTCGAACAGAGCACAAGATGACTGAATGACAACAAACTGAAGTGGCGGTAAAACCACAAGCTTTGTGTTCTCGCTGAATGCATACTAACCAAGTTGCCAAAAAATTTTGCAAATTTTTTAATTCCCCGTCACATTGAATCTTTAAATGCATGCATAGAGTATTAAATATAGACAAAAATAAAAACTAATTGTACAGTTTGGTCGAAATTAATAAGACGAATCTTTTGAGTTCAGTTAGTCTATGATTGGACAATATTTGTCAAATATAAACGAAAGTGCTGCAGTATCGATTTTCCAAAATTTTTTGGAACTAAACAAGGCCACGAGAGGAGAAGAGGAACTCAATGAATGATCTTCCAGAAATCCCCAACAATTTCACATTTCCCGCGGCCAACTTTAGTTTGCTGTAACAAGTTCTACATTAAACAGCCAAAAAGCGGTGTAAGCGCTCAAAAAATTTGATCCTCAGTTGAACTACTTGTGGAATGCTGCTTCTGCTAAATCTGGGGGTAACCTAATGGGCATTAACATTTTTTTTTTTGGACATTGGTTCCTTTGTTCAGGAACAGTTCTTGTTACAGATGAATTGATGGGATAAGAAGAACAAAGTAAAATGGAACCTTTTAGTAGTCTATGGAGCGGCTCAAGAAAACAAACTGAATTTCCTTTGTGAGTCAAGATTTTGCCCAAATGATGAACCAATCTTAATTGGCTCCTTCCGCCTTCCGAGGGCCTTGTTTAGTTTGCAAAAATTTTGGTTTTTGGCCACTGTAGCACTTTTGTTTTTATTTGACAAACATTATCCAATCACGAAGTAAGTAGGCTCACAAATTACAGGTAAACTGTGCAATTAGTTTTTATTTTCGTTTATATTTAATGCTCCATGCATGCGACCAAATATTCGATGTGACGGAGAATCTTGAAAATTTTTGCGAACTAAACAGGCCTCCAGTTGGATTTGTTTCTGCTCCGTGACCAGGTCACAGTGAAATGGTGACTGGGAAACAATATGAACCATTCTTTTAGGGCGGTTGCACCCTGAGTTAAGGGAGCAATGCAACCTAATATGTGAGAAAGTCAATAGTATGTTTCAATTTTCTCCAGACAGAGATACTATTCACTGAAAATGGGGGAAAATGGCGTGTTCTCCATAAAGTCAACATATAATGCAATAGCAGTGAATGGATCTGTTTTTTCATACAAATATATCTGGAGAAGGAAGCCCCCCCCCCCCCCCACCCACCCACACACAAAGATTTTCTTATGGCTTGTAGAGAATAATGCCATTCTAACAAAGGATAATCTAGTTAAAACAGGCTGGTGATCCCAAATGTACCTTTTGTGACAATGATGAATCCATTTCTCATTCGTTCTTTGAATATTCAGTTGCCAAGGTTATTTGGGGAATAATTGCTACTTGCTTTGGAGCAAATAATGTTCCAACTTCCAAGAAACCTGAATCGAGTTTGGGAGTGGGTTAAAGTTTGGATTCTTAATGGAATTAATGTTCACTCTCTTGGCATTTGCTGGGCTATTTGGAAAGCTAGGAATAGAGTTTGCTTTGAAGATAAATTTGTGCAAAGCCCAGTTGAAATCATGTGCTATGCTTGCGCTCATGCAATTTTGGTCAGGGCTATACATGGAGGACATGCAGGAGCTGATTGCAGATGAGGTTTGCCTTATGTTGCAGGCAGTGTCAACATCAAGATCAGGAAGCCAGGTAGTTCTGGAGATGGAATCACTAGGCTAGATGGTGCAAGCAAAGATCCACAGGATGGGGAAGCCTAAAGTTGACTGGTCGTTGATGGATCGAGAGGCAACTGTTGTGGAACTTGAGAGGCTCTGTAACCCCTCATGAATTCTCTGAGACAGGGGGGTCCCAAAAACTCTAAATGCTTGTATTTCTGTTATCTTGGTAATGGAAATGGGATGATCTCGTGTCAAAAAAGAAGAAAAGCTCTGTAAACAACTGAATATACTGATGTAAATTGCAAACAGCTGAAAGAATGAACATAATAAGTATAACAGTACAAGGCCAGAGGTTTTGCTGTTGATGTACGCTGTTATTCAGATGTCTCCTTTACATTTAAAAAAAAAAAGGAGAACTGCTTTCCAATGGTAGGTGGTTCACTACAAAATGGTCAACTTGATGAATCCACAAAAGGCAATAGCTGACACTGCATTCTATCTTAAACATATTGACAGTAGCTACTGCCTACCATCAATCTTAATCACACGATGATCACTTCCCCAACTTTAGCAGAAAATACAATTTATTGTAGACATCGCTACAATATGTTGGGGTGACCGAGGACATGCATTAAGGTTTCCTGCTACTTCATGTACTGCTACATTTCTGATTCAAAACCAATGTTCCAAAACCCTTCCGGTGTCAAAGGCGGCGCGTACCTGTACCGATGCCTTGATACACCATCGTGGTGCTCACATCTTAAGCTTGTAGAGCCAGCACCATTGTCATTTGCATGGCCACCAGGAAGAACAGCATCATAAAACTTCTTGCACTGCTTGCACTCAACACCTTTTAGGTTCTCCCGATCAGCTTTCTTTCTCACTGATTCTCTATATTTGAAATCTTTCTTTGGTGGCTGTACTGATATTGTGTTTTGCTGTCTGGGAACTGGCATATTGGAGATGTTCCGGAGGGCTTGAGTTGCAATATTCATATCTTGGGTTTCATCATCTGAATTGTTGAATTCCATGTCTTGAGGAGGAGAGGCGGCAAGAGCCTGTGCTTCTTCTGGAGTTGTAGGGTTCCTGATGGTATTCTTGACAGCTTCCAGAGGTGTATCAAGGAAATCATCATGTGGATCAGCAACACCTGGTTCTTTGCGTGCACGGGTCTCCCTCCAATTTAGACTTGGGGCAGCGACGCTGGTTGAAGCATGTAGTTTTGAATTATTGGCAGCATGATTTGGCAATGGATTAGTTGGGCGAGATGGCAGGGCATGGTGTGAGTTTCTGAATGGACTCCTCACTGAACTAGCATGTTGGGCAGCTTCACCTTTGGCACCTAGAGCAGAGTCATTCTTCAGGTCTCTTGTGTTGGAAAGAACCTGGATGCCCTCCTTGTTTATGTGCTCCAAATCTGAAAACCAAGCAGGTAAGAAAATGTAAAGGCATAGATCTAATCAGTAATTCAAAACATATTTAGGGGATAGGCATTTGGGAGTCAAAGTGTCCAAGAATGGCAGATCAATCAGAGCCAATTAACAATGATTTACTTAAGATTTTCATTTGAGGACATTGATCAGAATATCACACATAATTTACATGGGACAAGAATAGAAATCCCCAGAATTATTCCAGGTAGAGTAAATCATGAACAAAGATTGGTGATTCAGAAAAATTGAAGTAGCTCAAAGAAATTGATTTGCTAACAAATTCGGATACCTTTGAACTTCCTCTTACTTGGAGGACCTTCAGTATTTCTTGTATCTACAGGAATGTCCCCAGGAGGCTTGGAGCCTTCATGATGGTCAATCTTCCCAAGAAGAAAGGTGTACTGAGACTTCAAATGCTTGTAGTTTGTCTTCAGCTGAGTGTAATCCTCAATCAAGTCCCTCCGCTTGCTCTGCTCCAGAAGTAGACCCTTATCCTTCAGGTCAACCTGCTGCAGCAGCAGGTGATGTGCCTCTCTCACCCTGACCACCTCAGCGGCCTTCTCCTCAATCTCCCTCTGGAGCTGAGGTACCACCTCACCATTCCTGATCTCATCCTCTAACCTCCCCAGAAGCTGTTTCTTCTCAGCCTCATGCCTCGCAGCCAATTGCTCAACCTGCTGCTGCAACTGCTGATGTGCCTCTCTCTCCCTGACCACCTCAGCGGCCTTCTCCTCAATCTCCCTCTGGAGCTGACGTACCACCTCACCTTTCCTCATCTCATCCTCCAACCTCCCCAGAAGCTGTTTCTTCTCGGCCTCATGCATTGCAGCCAATTGCACAACCTGCTGCTGCAGCTTCTGATGTGCCTCTCTTTCCCTGACCACCTCAGCGTCCTTCTCCTCAATCTCCCTCTGGAGCTGATGTACCCCCTCACCTTTCTTCATCGCATCCTCCAACCTCCCCAGAAGCTGTTTCTTCTCAGCCTCATGCCTTGCAGCCAATTGCTCTGAATCCGCAAGCTTCCCCTTCATCTCCTCAAGAGAGGTGCCCAGTTGCAGTAACCTCTCCTCCGCGAGCATCTTACCACGGCTGGCCTCCTCCAGCTGGTTCACCAGGCCAGCCTCCCTCTTCCTCCACTCAGCCTCACCAGCCTTCACCGCGTCAGCGAGACGCGCCTGGACGAGCTTCGACTTGGCCTGGATGTGCGGGAAGAGCTGGCTGCAGAAGATGAACTCCATCTGGGAGACCTGGTCCTTCACTTCCTGGATGGTGGCCACGAGAATGGTGCTCAGCCCGGAGATGTACTTGAGATCATCCGCCGCGTCGACGCCAGCGCCACCGCAATCGACGGCCAGCGCCTTCCCCTCCATCTACACACCCAAGAACAGAATCGCAAACTCAGATTCGTGCGCTTGGCTAAACCCTAGAACTTAAAAATCGCCCAATCCGGCCAGAACTCCACGAGGGAGCACGTGAAATGCCGGTTCGAGAAGGAGATTAGGGGGCGGAGCTCACCTCGGGGACCCGATTTCACAGCGGGTTGATCCTAGCAGTAGCCTTCCTCGCCGCCGGCCGCCGCCCGCGCTCGCCTCAGTGCCTCACTCCGAAATGTGAAAATGATTTTCAAATGTTTCCCTCGCTGCTACTGCTCGCTTTGGCCGGTGCGGGTAATTTACAATTAGGACCCTGCTTTCAATCTATATTCGCCCTATACTTTGTAATATTTCCAAAATAGCACCTGCACTGTAATGCGATCAGAACCGTCCATTGATGATCTGGCGGCGAATCAGCGTTTTTAGTCTCAATAGTGGGGCCCCGTGAGCAGGGACAGGACGCCAACCTCGTCTCGAGGACGGCAGAGGCGGCGGCGGCGGCGGGGCGCGCGCGAAGTGGTCAGTGAAATGCCCGCGCGTGAGCTCTCGGATACGACGCCACGCTTCCCATGCTCACCGCGCGCGGCCTTCGTCGGCTCGCGGCGGCGGTCTGCCTCGCACGCCGCTCCGCGTCGGCTGTGGCGGCGCTCCCCGGTGCCGGCGCCGCGCGGTTCCACGACTACGACGACGCCATCACGGAGTGTGTCGAGAGGCGGGCGCTCCGCGAGGGGCGGCAGGTGCACGCGCGCATGGTGGCCGCGGGGTACCGCCCGGCGCTGTACCTGGCGACGCGGCTGGTGATCATGTACGCCAGGTGCGGCGCGCTGGAGGACGCGCGGAACGTGCTCGATGGGATGCCCGAGCGGAACGTGGTCTCGTGGACGGCAATGATCTCGGGTTATTCTCAGAACGAACGGCCTGACCAGGCCTGGGAGCTGTTCATCATGATGCTCAGAGCTGGTAGATCACTTAAATTATCATTTTGTCTAATGCTCTCATAGAGGTCTTCATTTCCAATGCTACTGGTCTGATGCTCTAATGGGCAAGTATGATGAATAAAACCATCTGATCTGCTTGTATCTAAACAAACTTTGATTTCCATGATGTCTCTAATGGATGCATGATCTGCTTGGCCAGAGGCTAAAGTCATTCTCTATGAAAATTTGTTGGTTATATACTTCTTCTGTTGATGCCTTATTGTTTTCCCCGTAGGCATGAATGTCGCACCACTATCTTTGAATTAAGTTATATAGCTTTGCCATCATAATTGTATCTAACAAAATATGTTAAGCCTGTCCTAGTAATCTGTTAGGTCTGTCCTTTTTCTTCTGCAACATGATATCCACTGGCCATCAAGTTTGCCAGTTTGTTCATTGGTATAGGATGCACCAAAATTTTGACATCCTTTCAGGATGGTATATGCAATGCTATTTTGTAACTCATGTCATATGTGTAATAAACTTTACTTGGCAGGATGTGAGCCTAATGAATTCACTTTGGCATCTGTCCTTACCTCCTGTACTGGCTCTCAAGGCATACACCAGGTCAAGCAAGTCCATGCTTTTGCCGTCAAGACAAATTTTGAGTTACACATGTTTGTAGGGAGTTCCCTTCTTGACATGTATGCCAAGTCAGAGAATATCCAAGAAGCTCGTAGGGTGTTTGATATGCTTCCTGCAAGGGACGTTGTTTCCTATACCGCCATTTTATCTGGCTACACCCAACTGGGCCTTGATGAGGAAGCCCTGGACTTGTTCAGGCTGCTGTACAATGAGGGGATGCAATGCAATCAAGTTACGTTCACAGCCCTTCTCAATGCATTGTCTGGACTTTCTTCCATGGATTATGGCAAGCAGGTTCATGGGCTAATCCTTCGTAGAGAGTTGCCATTTTTCATGGCTTTGCAGAATTCTTTGATTGATATGTACTCTAAGTGTGGCAAGCTGTTATACTCACGAAGGGTATTTGACAGTATGCCTGAGAGATCAGTGGTTAGTTGGAATGCTATGCTTATGGGATATGGAAGGCATGGCTTAGCACATGAAGTTGTTCAGCTCTTCAGATCTATGTGTGACGAAGTGAAGCCTGACAGTGTTACTCTGTTGGCTGTTTTGTCTGGCTATAGTCATGGTGGTCTGGTTGATGAGGGCCTTGATATGTTTGATCATATAGTTAAAGAGCAGAGCACGCTCCTCAATACTGAACATTATGGATGTGTTATTGATCTTCTTGGACGTTCTGGACAACTTCAGAAGGCATTAAATTTGATAGAAAAGATGCCATTTCAACCGACTCGAGCAATTTGGGGTTCATTGCTTGGTGCTTGTAGAGTTCATACTAATGTTCATGTCGGCGAGTTTGTTGCTCAGAAGCTTCTTGACATTGAACCGGAAAATGCTGGCAACTATGTGATCCTTTCTAACATTTATGCTGCTGCTGGGATGTGGAAAGATGTTTTCAGAGTGAGGAAGTTAATGTTAAAGAAGACTGTGATAAAGGAACCTGGGCGGAGCTGGATGATTCTTGACAAGGTTATTCATACCTTCCACTCCTGTGAGCGTTTCCACCCCAGGAAGGAAGATATAAATGCTAAGATTAAGGAGATATATGTTGCTATTAAAGCGGCTGGTTTTGTTCCTGATCTGAGCTGTGTACTTCATGATGTTGATGATGAGCAGAAAGAGCGCATGCTTCTTGGCCACAGTGAGAAGCTGGCCATAACTTTTGGACTGATGAGTACTCCTTCAGACTTGACCATCCAGGTTATGAAGAATCTTCGCATCTGTGTTGACTGCCACAATTTTGCAAAGTTTGTCTCAAAAGTTTATGGAAGGGAAATATCCCTCAGAGACAAAAACCGCTTTCATCTAATTACAGAAGGAGCTTGCACCTGTGGAGATTACTGGTGAAAGATACAATGCTGATAGGGCGAAGCTGTCCTTGTTGTGATTGTAGTGCAGATAATGATATGCAATGGTCCACTGAACACACTGAGATTAAATGATGGAAATGTATCATGTGCTGTACATTTTGATTTCAGATCACCACAGTACTTCCGTTTTGCTGAAAAACCATGGCTGAAAGTACTGTTTGTTGATTTGCTGTGAGAGAAAAACATTGTTGAATAGCTGGCTGATTTAGCTAATAAGCTCAAGTGAACTGCAGCGTAAGTAATTCTACTTAGCTCTCTTGTATGTTCAGTCTACTTTAATAACCTCAATATGCTTATACTTCACAAGATATACCACCGTGGTATTAAAAAAAACTGGGTGTTATTTCTCTTGTAGATACCTTACCTAAATCATTCTAATACTAATTTCACAGTTTATGCTTGCACACTCCCAGGGCTATGTGAAAGGTTTTGGAGCTTTGCAGATGTCAGCTGCCAGATATTTGAGCTCCCAGGGCTATTTCCACATGCAAAGCATAGTGTAAGCTATTGTCTACTTAGTCACTTGCCTTCTAGGCAGTATATCCATAGCAAACACAGAACAAAGCTTCTTCTATCATGAAGCAGTTCAAACATCCATGCAACAGTCAACATTTCTAAAGAGGTAGTTTTCAGAGCAAATGCCTTCAGTTGCATCTCGCTGTAGTTAACTTTTGTGTTATTTGTTTGCAAATGACATAAAAGTTTTATTTCATGCTATATACAAAAATTTCACCTTGGAACAGCCTGTGCTTGAATTTTAAAAGCTAAACCAGGTAGCTCCATGCATTTTTTCTAATCGAGCATATTTGTATCTTGTGCTTGCCAAAATGGAGATGTTTAAGTGTTTGACAAACATGGCAATCTGAAACCTTTTTTTGTTACAGGCACCATTGGCCATGCGCTCCTTGCAACCTTGTAGACCAGTGTAACCTTGCATCCTATTGAGCGGTAGAGCTCCTGCCATTGAGCGGTAGAGCTCCTGCCATTGTTTCAAAAAAAAAAAGACATTAGCAATCATTGGCCCCTGTGGTTTGTCTTGTCATGAAGCTACAGCAATAACAATGCCCCTAAGAATTTATCATTGTTGTCGATAGCTATTTGAGGAAGCATTTTCTGCATATAATTGGTTCTTCTTGTCTGTATTACTATTAACCTACAAGAATTCTGACAAGGTCCAAAAAATCTAGAATTACTGGGATTACCAATTGTGAAGATCTTTGTCCATATTACTCCTACACATATCGCAATAATTTATTCTTATCAGTATCTTTGTATGAATCTGGGAAAATGACAAGTAGTCAGGAAAGGTCACCATGGTTAGCTTTAGCTGTCACTGAAGCCATTTCTGTCTATTTTGCGAAAAGATGGTGAGCTGATTATTGGTACTGCCTTGCCAAGAATGAGAAAGCTACAAACAGAACTGAGCAGACTGTTTGCCTCCCTACAGAATCTGTATCCATTCAGTGCAAAAGACAAGTTGTAGGAGATAAACTTGGTGCAAGTTTACGTATGCCAGCCGTGTGGGCTACTATCTCCGAATTTTGGTATCTTATATAGGAAAAATGCATAGCTTTGGAATTATGTGGAACTCATGATCATCAAAAATAGATTTAATTGTTAAAGAATATTTTGGTTTTGTATTTTTATATTATTATTAGGAGGACGGAGGAGGATAGTTATCCCAAATGGTAATGTACTCCTAGCTGACAGCCTGACACCAAATTGTTTACAGTCCTTTGCATATGGATGAGCTCGTACATCAACCCAGCATAGTTGATACTCTGTTAACGTAACACTATTTTCAGATTTCTATTGCATTTTGACTGAGGCCCGTCCGTCCTGATTTTGGCCCAGGAGCGATAGAGGCTCAGTGGACGGGCCTGGGCACTGGTTCAAGCTCGACACGCAGACGAGATGACAAAGGAGGGAGTTCTGCCACCAAGGTTCCGAGGACGAGCTGATCGGGCGGCGCGGCGGTTGCGGAGGAGCGAGGGCAGTGGGCACGACGAGCTCGGGAAACGTGGCGACTATGCTGGGTGCGCGTGCGCCCAAACCCAGCCGGATCCAAGGTTTATCCATCTGGCCGTTTCTTCCACCATGCAGAGCTGCAGCAGACCCCGCGCACACTCCCGAGTTCGTCTCCCTTGACGCTTATCGACCCCCGTCTTCTGACACTTGACTCACTCGCCAGTCGCCACCTTCGCCGGCGGCCTATATATATATATGCGCGCGTTCCTCGGAGTTGTTGTTGTTGGATCATCATCCCTCAAACGAACTCGAACCGATGGCTCGAGCTCGGCCGGCATTAGCCATGGTGTCGACGGCGGCGGCTCTGCTGCTGCTGCTGCTGTGCGCGGCGGCGTTCGTGGAGCGCGGCGCGGCGCTGCAACTGTGCACGGACCGCCTCTTCAACAACACGCAGGGGCGGCACAACGACGGCCTGCCGCACCTCACCCCGACGGAGGAGGCCACGTGGATGGCGCTCCTCCCGCGCAGGCTCCGCGGCGGTGGTGGTGGCGGCGCCCGGGCCCGGGCCGAGTTCGACTGGCTGGCGCTCTACCGCAGCCTCACGCGCGGCGGTGGCCCGGACGACGACGCCGACGCCGGCAAGCCGGGCCCGGGGGAGCTGCTGACGCCGGCGTCCCTGCACGACGTCCGCCTCCACGGCGACGACGACGACGACGACCGCGTCCTCACCGGCTCGTCCTCCTCCTCCGCCGCCATGTACTGGCAGGCGCAGCAGACCAACCTCGAGTACCTGCTCTACCTCGACCCGGACCGCCTCACCTGGACCTTCCGCCGGCAGGCTGGCCTGCCCACCGTCGGGGACCCCTACGGCGGCTGGGAGGCGCCCGGCGGCCAGCTCCGTGGCCATTTCACAGGTTCGTTGTCCATCTTTAAATTCCGTTGCCGCTTCGTTCTGCTCGTGCGTCGATTGCTCATCGGTGGACTCTGCTCTTGTGTGTCTCCGCAGGGCACTACCTGAGCGCGAGCGCGCACATGTGGGCGGCCACGCACAACAGCACCCTCAGGGAGAGGATGACGAGGGTGGTGGACATTCTCTACGACTGCCAGAAGAAGATGGGCACGGGATACCTGGCGGCGTATCCCGAGACCATGTTCGACTTGTACGAGCAGCTGGACGAGGCATGGTCGCCATACTACACCATCCACAAGGTACGTGCAAAGATCAGACGTTTGTCCTTCCTTCTTTTTTTTTTTGGGTTGCATCCATGGTCCAATGCAACCTGTGTGTGATGTCAGTGGCGGATCTAGAGAAATTTAGAGGGGGTGCGACCATACATAATGCACCTAGCCACCGATCACATGTTTATTTTTTCATAGCGTGGTGTGTTGCTACTTGCCACCGATCACATATTTTTA
>Ga0182004_10003471_pt1 | contig 12527 bp, 15 predicted proteins | sample Sormic07211540_1_FD_120479 | JGI IMG/M metagenome (GOLD analysis project Ga0182004, IMG submission 120479) | Endophyte microbial communities from Sorghum bicolor roots, Mead, Nebraska, USA - 072115-40_1 MetaG | ecosystem: Host-associated > Plants > Roots > Unclassified | place: USA: Nebraska... | reverse complement strand
TGTCGGTGTTTTACCCACGGGGGGTCACACCAACGAGTGAAACTTGTGTGCGTGTTCCCTTTCCCAGATGGTGATGCAAGCAAGACACAAAGATTTATCCTGGTTCGGGCAAGAGAAGGCCCTACGTCCAGCGAGGAGGGGAGATATTTCTATTATTTTGCACCTAAGTGCTTGTACAGGGGGTGAATACAAGTCAGTATGGTGTGGATGGATGGAGATGAAGTATGGTTGTTCTTCTAGGTATGTCTCGTGTCCCCTATCCTTTCTTGTGCCTCCCCTTTTATAGTTCTAAGGGGGGACCTAGGTCACATGGCGTAGGTGATAGAGTAGTGGTCGATAGGGGCGTGGTGCGCTGACCTACTTGAGGCTTCCATACCGGCGTGGCCTCGAGCTGTCTTGTTACTCAGCACTTGGATGATGATTACGCGTGCCTCTGAATCCGGCTCCTACGCGCCGTCCTAGATTGGCTTTACCCTGGGCACGCCTGTACGTCGTGGCTGCAGTCGCGTCAAAGTGGTTGAGGTGCTGTCTTTCACCGCCGGACTGTTCTTTGGGAAGGAACGTGTTCACTCGAGGGTCCGATGCCGCGCAAAGCCCTACCGATCGGAGCGCTGACTTTGGGCGTCTCGAGGGGGGTCGTGACATGACGTTTCGACTGTCTAACAGTGCCCTGCCATACTCTGGCTCATCTGGTGGACAAGGCTTCAGAAAGGGGCAATTGGATGGGTGCTTGCTCCCTATCACGCTTCCCGTGACTGTCGGGTTAGGTGAGAACGTGACAGGCGCATCAAATGCCCTGGTTGCCGTACCCGCGTCAGGCGGTGGGCGGCGTCCTTGCGCTCGAGGCCTATTGATTTGTACGAGCCAGTTCCGTATTCGACGGTTGCCGTTCAGTCGAGATATTGCCGACTCGCACGACCATTTCTCCGCATTAGAGGCTATGGTCGTCGTCACACTCTGGCAGTCACATGTGGGAACAGGGGGCGTCGAGTCGGGGGCCTCGATTTACATGCGGGTCCTCTCGTTATGTGCATTGGCTAGGGTACCCCTTTGACACCGTCGACAATACTGTTATCGGTTCGGCCCTTATTCAAGAATTTGAAGGGCTAGAACACATGATTTATTATTTAAGCAGAAGAATGGTGGATGCTGAGACAACGTATTCAACCAACGAGAAACTATGCTTATGTTTATACTTTTCTTTTATTAAATTGAGACATTATTTTCTATCGGCCGAATGTACTTTCATATGCAAGGATGACGTGGTCAAATATATGTTCTCGGTGTCGATATCGAGTGGTAGAATCGGCAAATGGATTTTAGCATTGTCAGAATTTGACCTACGTTACAAATTGGCCAGGGCTGTTAAAGGGCAAGTTATGGCCAATTTTGTCGCTCAACATTGCAACACAGTGGACTTTCTAGAAGTTTCTCCTTGGACATTTTTCTTCGATGTGTCTACATGTGGTGAAGGAGCAGGTACCGACATTGTGTTAATTTCGCCTCAAGGAAGGAAGTATGAGTTTTCATTGGCGATTTTTGCTACATCGACAAACAATCCGGCTGAGTATCAAGCTTTGATAAAAGGCTTGGAGTTACTTAGAGAGATACGTGCCGATGCTGTCGAAATCTTTGGTGATTCTATGCTGGTTATAAATCAATTGGCTAGGATTATGAATGCCGAAATGAATTGATATCATATTATGAGAAATGTTTGCAATTGTTGAAAGAGTTTAAAGATTTTCATCTTGAACATATTCCTAGATTCTATAATGAAGAAGCTAATCGGCTAGCTCAGCATGCTTCAGTTGATGCTGATGACTAGAGAATGGAGATTGCCGATTACTTAAGGGATTCATCTAAGAAGGTTGAAAGATGAATAAGATATCAAGCTACTAAGTATGTGCTCCTCAATGATGAATTATATTATTGGACTTTAGATGGAGTTTTACTCAGATGTCTTAGCGATGATGAATCAAAAAGCTTGATGGGTGAAATTCATGAAGGAGTGTGTGGAGCACATCAATCGGCTTTCAAGATGAAATGGATGATCAGAAGGAATGGATATTATTGGCCAACTATTCTTGAAGATTGCTTTAAATATATTAAAGAATGTCATGGATGTCAAAAAGTTCAGCAATGTTCAAAGAGCGCCTGCATCGACCATGAATCCTATAATTAAACCTTGGCCATTCCGTGGATGGGCTATCGATCTCATTGGCTAGATTTATCCACCATCGAGCAAGGGGCATAAATTTATACTTGTTGCTACCGATTATTTCACGAAGTGGGTTGAAGAAATCTCTTTGAAAAAGGCAACATCAGCCAATATGATCAATTTTGTGAAAGATCATATTGTTTACTGATTTGGTATTCCTCAAACTATCACTACCGATCAGGGTACTATGTTTACATCGGAGAATTTGATGAGTTTGCTATTGGTATGGGGATTAATTTTTTTTATTCTTCTCCTTATTATGCTCAAGTTAATGGTCAGGCCGAGGCTTCTCACAAAGGAATTATCAAACTCATTAAGCGCAAAATTGAAGAAAATCCTAGGCGGTGGCATATAGTATTAAATGAGGCCCTGTGGTCATATCAGATGGCGTGTCATGGTGCAATCAAAGTGTAGCTTTATCAGTTAGTATACAGACACGATGTGATATTACCTTGGAAAATTAAAACTAGCTCTAGACGGATATTTTCTCAGGATCAACTGGCAGCCAATGACTATTATACTCTTATGAAATATGAGTTAGAAGATTTGGCAGGTCAATGGTTGAGGGCTTTAGTTAGCATCAAAGAAAATAAGAAGAGAGTAGCCAGATGGTACGACAAGAGAGTGAAGGTAAAGGAGTTTGCCGATGAAGATCTGGTTTGAAAATTAATTTTACTAATTGGGACTAAAAGTTTGAAGTTTTGCAAGTGGTCTCCTAATGAGGAAGGTCCTTATCATATATGTCGATCTACTCCTAGCAACCCAAATATTCTAGAAACCCTCGAAGGAGTTGTATTTCCCAGAGCATTGAACCGAAAATATTTAAAGATGTATTAGAGCAACTCCAACCTACCTCATAAACAAGTCCCTATTCTAAATCTAGGGATTTGATTCAAAAAAATCAACTCCAACCCACCTCCTACTTGGGCTCCCATTTTCCATGCCCTCCTAAATTATAGTTTCAACCCCTCACATCTAGAACCCCCTATCCTAATTGTTTAGGAGGTGGGTTAGAGTTGGTTCTTAATTTGAGCTCCTACTTTTTTTACCATAGCATGTAAATAAAAATTTAAGGGCTTAATTTAGGGACTTGGGTTGGAGTTGCTCTTACCCTAGTATTTGGATGGACGCATAAGAGTATAATGCCAATAACAATTTTATCGACCAAAATTAGACAAGCCTAAAGTTCTGGTACAAGGCACTAACGATAAACAAGGTCTACAAATTTAATAAAGATTGGATAGCCCATGTCGCACGCAGGTGAATCTGATTGGCTTCCTCTATCTCTTTAACGTATTCATCGGCAAAACCCTACACTGGCTTGAGCTTCTTCACCGCCAGGGCTTCACGAGCTTGGACATCTCTTTCTTGCTGGAGGGCCTTGATAGCATCGGGCAGCTGGCTTTCCTCCTGCTTGGCTTGAGTTAGAGCTGCTTCAACCTCCTTCAGCTCAACCAGTAGAGCTTCTCTCATTGCCGATTATTTTGAGATCTTCAGCTTGAGTTCAGCACCTGAGGTCTGCACACTACCGATGTTCTTGTGCTTCTCATCGGCGGTCTGCTTCAATTACAGCATTCCTTCCTTGAGCTGAGCTAGGGCAGCTCTATCGGCAATGCGTTGGGCAGCCCTCTGATACTGGAGTGGTCGGCTTTCTAAGTGGGCTGCCTAGAAGAGTGCCTCCTCGATGTTGACAGGGACTTGACCACGGATTGTTTTGATGATCATTTTTGTAGGGTCCAAGTCATCTACCAACTAGGCGGTGTCTTGCTACAACAGGTTCAATAGAGCCTCTAGTTTAGACTTAACCTTTGCTAATACTGTCCACAATGTGAGTGCAGAGCTTGCCTCTCCCCGTTCATCATCAGAGATGTCGATGGTGAAAGAGAATAAGCTGTCTAGGGAGCCTTGTTCCTGAAAGAAGAAAAGGGGATCAGTTGAGGAAAAGTATGAATAATATAAATCGATTAAGTCGGTCGGCTTACTTGCTTTAAGGCAATTTCTTACCTTTGACTAGAGGAAGCAATCTGGAGTGTGCCCTGAGAAGGATCGGTTTTGCCTGCTGATGGGATGTATTCAACTACAGCGTTAATTGGTGCTGTAATTGATGACAATACCTCTGCAGTCTTATTGGTAGTTGGTTCTTGGGATACAACTGCCGATGGCGTACCTTGCGCAGATGGATCGATCGCTTGCTCAGGTGCATCGACCGGTTCTGACTAGCTTGGTGGTGCTGGTTGAGATGTTGACATTGGCATAGACTTCTACCGTTTTGGCTATGCTTTGGTGCCTGTTAGAGCTTTGTGTTTTGTCTAGGCCTTGGCAATGTTTGGCTAGGGGGCACCAGCACTTGCTGGTTGTGAGGGTTGGACATCTGGGACACTTGCCGTTGTACCAGCTTATTGCTGCAAAATGGATGTAAGACATGATATTTGACAAGTTAAATATAAATTTGAAAGAATACCTCTGAGGGCTTGTCAGGGATGGTAGTGTCTAGTGCAAGAGGAGTTGCTGATGATGATCTAGTTGCAGTTCTTGCGCCCTAAAAGTTAGTGTCAGTACGATTTGAAATCGGCATGCATTAAAATAAACCGGGTTGTTACCTTGAACGCTTCTACCAGGGTTGCAACAGTCGCTGATGGAGTGACCTTTGAATGCTTGGTGGTGACTTTCTTGGAGCGGGCTCCTTGATGAGTCAGAACAGCCAAGGTAGGAGCATTATAGCCCATTGGCGATATCAGAGATACAGGTCAGAGGTCAAAAGTTTTCCCACTCTTGCTCCATGGTCGGTACTGGGTCATCGACCTATCACAAGAAAATTAGTTGCCGATGAAATTAAAAGTAAATGAAAAACTAGTGTTAAAGAAAACTTACTGCATCATCGGGGACAATATGCTTAGGATCGATCAGGTGCCGATATGTATGGGAAGATGCTGCAAACAATTGTCCCTTCCACTCTTGCCACCATGACTTATATGACTCAGTGATGAAGGAAGTTGGTACCCAAGGGGATAGATCAGTATCTATAGTATCAGTGTCAGGGGGAAGTTGCACTACCTTGTCCTAGTCCAATGTACTACTGATTGTTTCTATTGGCTTAATCACATCGGCATAGCACAGTTTGATCAACAGTTGTTTGAAGGCCAATTGATGTGCTACCGCCGATGGGTTGTAGAATTCATAAGTGATAATAGTGTTTTTCTCGCTCCCGAATGTATTCACTGGGATTGCCCGGGGAGTGATGATAGCCATTATAAGGTCATTATCCTTGTTTAGGGCCTCATCAGACAAATTGAAAAGGAGAGGGAATCTGGCTTCTTCATTAATGCAGGGCATCTAGGCCCGATTCTCATGGGAGAGACCATTGTAAAAGGTTTGGAAAAATCTGCCGATCTAGTCTTTATTGGCCTCTGTCCCAGGGAGTACTATTATGGCCTCGCCTAAATTGAGGGGCGGTCGTGTTGCCGATTCTTTGTCCTCAGGTTCATAATCTTCAGCAATATCTCGTGGAAATTGCTGAGTGAAGAAATCCCATTGCAAGCGTTTGTGCATGTGGGCATTCAGCCACATGTTAACAAACCACCAGGAGCCTCCCAAGTTGCCGATGGGTTCACCAAGCAGAAGTTTCTCACACACTTGGTGCAAGAGATGGATAAGTAAAACTCATAAGATATTGGCCAAGAGGGAATCTTACACCATTGTCCAGCAGTTCAGCTACAACGAGGTAAACACTGGTTAGCCCTACCCATCGACCACAAAAGATAAATTTTTCTAACCACATGTTTAGGAATGTGGCATGTTCCCTCTGACCAACTGACCCGATCTTCTTGTACTCTTGGATGTACCCTGTCCAACCACCGATGTTCCGAGTATTCGCCTTATACTCAGGCTTTCTGCTGTAAACGAGCGCATCATCGGCAGTTGAGATATCTAAGCCGGTGAGCATGTATACATTGGCAAGAGTGGGGGTGGCTGGACTATGTCCAAACATAAAAGCATTTATTTTATCTGACCAAAAATAAGTGGCAGTGCTCATCATCAACTCATTCTTTTGCATATCGGCAATTGATAGCCAGATGCATTGGTCTAGTTTTCACTCTGCCCAGTATACCTCCATCGACTCAATGATTCTCAAGTACTAGTCTTTCCACCCCTTGGTAGTTTTTGGCCAAGATCAGAACGTATCTTTCCACAGATCTAGAGAGAAGTTCTGGGCTCTGAAGAGAATTCTATTGGTCTCTACTTTGATCAAATCGGTTGGATCTAAATCACCTATTGGACCTAAACATTGGATGTTTGGTTGATTAGTTGGGATGACTAACTTGTTGCTTAGTTCCTAAGTTTAGAAGATCAAAAGGGCAGAGGAAAATAAATAGAAAATCATTAACTATATGAACTTGCAAGGGCAAAAGGAACTGCAGTAAAAAGAGACGAAGGCGAGACTAACTGCAGGGACGTTGAAGTTGATCACCATTATCTTGGAGAGGATGGAGACGTAGCTAGAGATCCGAGGCTGCTGCTGGGGAAGGTTGTTGCTGGTCGGGGTCGCACGGTTGCTCGTCAAGATCACCGCCGGAGAGAGGAGGTGTAGAAGATTGGAATCTGGAGGTAGAAGGCAGGCATCTGGGGGAAATGTATTTATAGGCTGACTGAAGCAGGGGCATTCTAGACTTATCTCTCTACCGCGCGCGTGTAGGTCGAGGTTGTTCAGATAGATATGGTAACTGTTCGCACGACAATCAAGGGATTGTGTAGGTGAATTGATGGCAAGCAATCATGACTCAGTGTATAGGATATTTTAGTTTTGAGGTCGGCAGTGTGATACAGTGTAAGGTACTTGCCGATGGACTATTGCTCTTGTATCTTAACCATAATCGGAACAGGGGTGGTTGAAGGTCGTGTGATATTTATTGAGGCGTGTGAATCAGGGCTGGATTTAATTGGATTCGGCAATAGATTTTGTCATGCGCTAGATAATTAAGGTGAAGGCAATCGTTATCTAGAATAAATTTCGAAGCATTAATGATTTTATACTCTAAAATTGGAGGCATTTGTTGACACCATTTTTGGCACATGTCAAAATAATCAGAGTGGACTAATCGGTAGAAGGAAAGTTATTGTATTATACTGACAGAAAGGTACCGATGAAGATTAGCCGATGGAGATTGTTGCCGATGAGTGGTGGTGATCGATGGGAAGGTTGTCTTTTGACTTAAACTCAGAGGCATTGCTGACAAGATTGGAGACGTTATTGCCAATGCTGATGAGGGAAGATCTAAAAACTACTGCCGATGAAGCCTATGATGACACATTGCCGATTGTCGATAAGGGGAGATCTGAAGACTACTGCTGATAAAGCCTATGATGACAGAAAGCATGCCGATGGAGCGGAAGCCAATGAAGATTTCATCGTAATTAAAGCAAACATGGAAGTAGATATGTGTTGTTTTCGTTTTCTGTATTTGTTAGAGCAAGACTCATGTAAGAGTCACGCTTTTTCTTAGATACAGACTCGGTGTGCTAGTCGTGTTTGATTATGTCTCTTCAAATTAGGGTATAAATATGGACTGAGGGACAATGTAATCAGGGAATCAATCAATCAATACAAACTAATTTTACTCCTATTTTGCATCTACTTACTTTTCGACGACTTTGTCAATTTGCATATTTTCTTTTTATGAGTTCTCATTGATTCGACGAGCTGCATCGCTTCAGTGCAACCTTCGACGATCCTCGAGTTCTGTGTGAGTACCTCTTGGCCATGGCTTCCAGGCGTATTGCTGTTGTTAGGACCAAAGTGCTCGAGTTATCATCCTTGTTGATTAATAGGTCAAATCAACTGACATGCTTTGGATATGGGATCGGGTATTAGCCCTTTGTGTTTTCAGATCCACTTTTGCATCAACACCACTCGAAACCAATGTGGACATATTGATTACTCCGTTTCCTCCTCTGACTTCTCCGTTCACCGGTCTTAAAAGCTAGGATTTCCCTCCATGCATCCTCAGTCAAAAATTCAAAACACACATAATTCACCAAATTTCCACATGATTCAATCTTAATACACCGAATCCTTCAACTTGGTGACTTTTGCTTCAATGGCGTCCATCGACACATCTCTGATGTATACCCCTTCCTCTGCTCTTCTGATTTTTTCTTACCATGTTAGCTTGCCCTTACTCTTTTTCTTCTTTTAGGATCTCTAGGGTCAAGTATTAATCCCACTTGATGGCAATTTGCACAAGATCTTCCTGGGCCCTATGGGTGATCCGACCCTAGCAGGAGAATTGTCGCTGAGACTAACAGGGTTCCTTTTAAGGAATCCAATATGCACCCAAATCTATGGGACAAAAGGGCCTCTATAAGGAACAAGCCTTCAATTATTCCAGACTGGAAGAATTGGTTGAGCAATGTGGTAGCCAAGAAGAGAACAACTTAGGAACTTTGGAATCTAAACCATTGTATCTCTCTATCTCTTTCTGATATAAAAAAGAATGAGCCTATGCCTAGGGTTGCCTGTTTCTTTTGGTCCATCACCTACAATGCTTTCCTCTTCAGACAAGGCCCAATGTTCCCAAAATTAGCCGATGTCCACATACTAACAGGCCTCAATATTGCAGGACACATTAACCCCTTCAGTGTGTTGGTGAGTCCAACTATATTAAGTTAGATAGCATAAGAACAAGGGGGTTGGTCCCAATACATCACCAATTACAAGACTGACAACAGGTCTGTGTTTGACAGAGAACACATAGCTTTTCTAAACATATGGCTGGACAAATATCTCTTTTGTGGATAGGCCTCCTCTCCAACTTCCAATTATCTTACTTTGGCAGAGGAAAAACCAGGAAACTCTGCAATTCCACTGGGCAAGATTCTCCTTGGAGCATTATATAGCCTTTTGAACAGAGTTTCCCAGCATCTGATGGAGAATAAGACTATCCCAACCATCACGTGCAAGAGTGGAGCTAGCACATCTTTAGTTACCCTATATCTGTTCACTACTCTTCCTTTGTTCTAGATTTCCAGGCTGCACCTGGTATGTTTTTATACATCGTATTTCCAAAATTTTGTTCCTCAGAATGTGTTTAGTTATTTTAACTATTCATAGGATCTTGCTGGCTTGGCCACTCCACTGGTGACCTATGATATTTGGTGCTCTAAACCAAGACTAGGCAATGATGCCCCTTCTCTAAAAGCTTTGATGAAGAAGCTAGCATCAGACCTTCCGAATGATCAGCCGATCGCTACACTTAAAAGGAAGCAACCGACTACTTCTCAAAAGTCAACATCAAAGAAGACCAGAACTACTTCTTCCAAGCAGCTTAAATCTTTAGCCGATGTAGCTATTGAGGTAACCTTTCTGTTAACTTCCCAATCATACAACATTCCTATGCATCGACTAACTCTTGATCTTTTCAGGACATTGTGCAAGAATCTACTACTAAAAAGGGACCTAAACTTCCTGATCCTCTAAAAGGCTTATCTTTCACCAGCAGTGATGTTGATGCTATTCCCAACCTAGGCGCTATCCCAGAAGTATCTTCAGGTAACACCATATAATAGCCGATAGGATAAACCTTCTTGCTTATATTAACTTATTTTTTTGAATCTAGGCCTTCAACTTCTTGAAGTTGCTTCATTGGCTATTCCCAGCTCTGCTATGGTCTTGTTGACATTTACTACCATCATCACTAAAAATAGAGATAAACCCTACTCATAGTAACAACACCAGAAATGTACGGTATATAATTAACTTGTCCATTAGCAACTAGCCACTTCCTTAATTACTAACATTCCTAAATATGAAGTAGGTTGTCATCCCTAATTATATTGCTAGGAAATTATAGATTCATATGTACTATTGTGACTAGGCAGAAATAAATGATATGAATATAATTGTAAACAAAATGGGTTCTACAAGCAGACAAATAATTATACCATTGTAGCATTTTATCCAGGGAAGTATCCAGGTTTTCGATTTATATTTATACCACTAGGAAGGCTAAGGGTTAAACTATATCTATTATATTGATAAGAATGAATAAATGATATTACCTAAGTCCTATAATCTACTCATAACAGGCAGAGGTCATAAGATAAATAATGATAAATAATAGTGATAGCATAATCATCAAGTATCATAAATAAGGATAATCATGAGAGCATCTACTAGTCATAATAATAGTTAGCCAATGGATAAATTAGGGAGTTGAATCTAAGGTAATTCTATAACTACACCAATGAATAACTCTAATTAGTGCAATTACATCTAGAAATCATTGTTAACCTAACCCTATATCATAATTACATGTAAAGAGGCATCAACTAATGAGGGTTTTAAGACGCAACTGTCACCTCCTTCATGACCGTGCCCATGCTAGCCCTACGTACGGAGGGCACTCGCAGACAAACAAGATATCTAGACACCACGTCTACATGTTGTCTATCATCTACCCAACGATCGATTAGGTAAACGCTATACGAGCAATTACATGAATTCAATAAGATCAAACCAACTATCCTAGACATATAATCAAACTAGACAATGACTAATATAATTAAGATCATATGAATCTATTAAGAATAAAGTCTCCCTAATATAAAATGAAATACTATAAAGTAGAACTAGAACTATTACCGAACTCTTGCGCTCTAGACCAACGCCAGGGGCTTCAGATCCCGATGAAGAACTAGATCTCCTCTACTTCTAATCTTACTAACTATAACTATGAACTAGAAGGCTCTTGATGAACTTGAAGGCGCGTGATGCTTGATGGCTTGAGGCCTTGATGAATAATGAGGTGTGTTCTCCCTCCTGGGGGGTCTACCCACGTATTTATAGTCCAGTGGGAATCACACGTGCCGTCGGATCAAACTGACTTAACTAAGGGCCGAGATGACTCCTCAAAGGAGATGGAGGAAGCTTCTAGAAGGTGGGCACCAAACCCTAGAGAAGGGGGCAGCCGATGCTAGGGTGGGGCCGGCCGTCCCCACCTGGTGGCGCTGGCTCCCCCCTCGCGTCGGGTGTCTTCTAGAGTATTCCTGAAACCTCTCACACTATTTCCCATGGTGGATATGTTTCCGTGTTTGATTTGCATTGGAGTCCATCTTTTGCAGCTTTCCTAAAATTCACCCTAGAAAATATAGAATATACAAAACTCATGGAAATTGTTAGTTTAAACCCTATACTAGTGTATTCATGATCTCCTCTAGGTTTAAAGTTATAATAAAGGTTGACATTATCGACCATCAACAATTCCAACAATCTTACCTTTTGCGAGTCCCTTGGCAAACTGAGCCTAAGTAGTATATGTATTTGGTTTAAGAGTTGCTATAATGTTTTCATTCTTTCCCAGTACACATGCACCCAAATAAAGATTCTCCTCCGGATTAGTCAATACTTGCTCTAGTCTTCAAACTTACCCATCTTACCTTTAACCATGGGGCTTTATAGCTTTTGCATGAGTCTTGACCAAATAGAAGACAAAACAATTAGGTCAAGCACTATGTCACAAATTCTTCGTAGAACCATTATTCTGGAGTTTTTAGAAGTTTTCAGAATAAAACTCAGAGCCTAATTGTATGACACCCTCAAATCTCTCAATATATGTGGTATTTATGGTTCTTTCTTGAGGCATTTATACCTCCTATAGCTAAAGATATATATATGGTGGAGCTTATAGGAGTGCTAACAACAAGGATAAGCATACTTGCAATGCATGTATTTGTAAAGTGAACTAATGGATCCATAGAGAATCAAGGCATACAATCAAACCAAGGTGTGCATGTGTATGGAATATGGTGGATAGGTGTATTTGTAGTATTTGTGGCTAATTTATATTTCTTTGGGAATAACTCTCTATTGAAACTTTTTCAGGAAAGACATGGGCTATCTTTATTATTATGTATATATTTTTTAGGGAGGTGGGCATCTAGGACCCATTATTTTCATTATTGGGACACTTGTCCATCTTTTACTCCCTTTTTTTTCTTTTAGATTTTTGCATAGCCACATGTATACTTTGAATATAATAAATGATTAGAGAGATAAGAATTTAAAACAAGGGTTATCCTATAGGTTGTGTTGACACCGTTTTTAGGCATGAGTCGAGATGGTTAAGAAGAGCTAATCGGCGGTAGGGAAGTTGCTGTGTCAAATCGATAGAGGAGTGCCGATAGCTGATGATGCCTGTTGGGTATTCTTAACATCATTACTAAAAGTAGACTAAGTTCTAAATCTAGCAACGGTGCCAAAAATGCCAAACCTATCCCTCACACCACTTAAGCCAAGTTGTCATCCCCAGCATGA
>Ga0182004_10003470_pt1 | contig 12528 bp, 13 predicted proteins | sample Sormic07211540_1_FD_120479 | JGI IMG/M metagenome (GOLD analysis project Ga0182004, IMG submission 120479) | Endophyte microbial communities from Sorghum bicolor roots, Mead, Nebraska, USA - 072115-40_1 MetaG | ecosystem: Host-associated > Plants > Roots > Unclassified | place: USA: Nebraska... | reverse complement strand
TTGTTTGTGACAAATATTATCCAATCATGGACTAACTAGGATCAAAAGATTCGTCTCGTGATTTCCAGCTAAACTGTGTAATTAGTTTTTGTTTTCGTCTATATTTAATGTTTCATGCATGTGACATAAGATTCGATGTGACGGGGAATCTTGAAAACTTTTTAGTTTTCAGATGCGAAATCTTTTTGGATTTTGCTACTGTAGCACTTTCGTTTGTTTATGGTAAATATTATCTAATTATGAACTAACTTGTATTAAAAGATTCGTCTCGTGATTTACAGGTAAACTGTGCAATTAGTTTTTGATTTCGTCTAAATTTAATGCTTCATGCATGTGCCGCAAGATTCGATGTGATGGGAAATCTTGAAAATTTTTTAGTTTTTAGGTAACTAAACAAGGCCTTAATCGGCACTATAATCACTTCAGAAATTGATTCTCATCTAGTACTTCTCACCTTGCTCCTCTACAAGAATCACTCTATTATTAGGCCGTGTTTAGTTCACGAATGAAAAAGTTTCGTGGCACTGTAGCACTTTCATTTGTTTGTGGTAATTATTGTCCAACCATTGGCTAATTAGGCTCGAAAGATTTGTCTCGTAAATTTCGATCAAACTGTGCAATTAGTAGTTTTTATTTTCGTTTATATTTACTACTCCATTCATGCGTCTAAAGATTTGATATGATAGGAAATTTTGAAAGATTTTGTGTTTTTAGATGGAAGTAAACAAGGCGTTACTCTGTCGGAGAATCAAGAAGCAAACCTCAAATGCTTTGAGACGAGAGAGGGCAGAGAAACCCGCGACAAAGTACGAGGGCATTGAGTATGAGGACATTTTGAATGCACAAAACATCGTGATTTCTATATATATTAATTGTAGTATCATTTAAGTATTTTGGTGATGTAGTAAGAAAGTTATTGAAAAGAGAGAGTAAAAAACATAGAAACTGGGTTTTTGTTAAAAACCATATCTATACAAAATATAAGACATGAAATAGTATGATTGGTTGAGAATGTAGAGAAAATAGATGTGATTAGATAAAAACATATTTTATTAAAATTATTATTGAAACCATAATTTTTATATATAATATCTATAAAAAATAATAGATCTAAAAACTATATATAGTTTTTAGCATTAGAAGGGTACCTTTACTCCCTTATACATCCACACCGTGCCCGTGCCCGTGTGTCCTATCTCCACGAGGACGTGGGCTCGCACGTCTGGCGCTGGCGCGGTGCCCGCTCGCAGACGCCTGTCTCTGGCTGTGATTGGCTCGGCGTCGCTACGTGCCGTGCGGTACGTGCCTCGTGAATCACACATCCACACACCCTGCTGCAGCTGCAAAAGGCCGGTGGTTTCAGAGTCGCCAGGTTTTCGTGGCCCGCTTGCCTGCACTACACTACTCCTACACATGCATTGATGTGCACATCTGATCGTAGGTTCAGAGAAGCCGCGCTGTGCATCATCATCTGAAATACTGCTATTTCTCTATTTCGCGTACCATCATCAGCAGTGGCCGTACTGCCGATCGCGCTCGCTCCATTAGACATTCGCCGCCCATTAGACATTGACGTTCACGGACGACGGAAGCCGCCGCGCCGATCGCCAGGGAAAAAGGACACCAAGAGCATGAGCTAGGCGGCAGAAGCTGCCGGGAAACAGAGACGTGGATCCATCGTACGATGGATCGCTGAGCCTCGGCGGACAATGCAAGGAACACAGCACGTACGTCCTCCGTGCATGTCCAACGCAAGCAGCATCCTACTAGCTAATAATCAGCAGATTGTCGTCACTAGTGCTGCTAGAGATTAACAAATACTACTAGCTAGCAATATAATGGCAGATCAGCAGATGATGAGATTTGAGATCGATGAAACAAGCAGGTGCAGGGAGCACACGGGACAAGCACACAGGCGAGATTAGGCAGCGCCAGTGATCCAAATCTGGCCCTGGGGGGGACGATGGGGGACTCTGCGTGCAAATCCATATGAAGATACGGGCAGGCGCAAGAGGACAAGCTGCGCACGAGGGCCGGATCGGCTTATGCGGCAACAGTTCGTCAAAGCTGCCCTGGCCTAAGCAAAGCAGCCCCCACATGCAGTCAGTCATCGGTCCGGTATAGGAGTAGTATGTTGTTCTCAGCTCCGATCTGCTAGCAGCCACGCTACTCGTTCCATCGTGTGACTAGCGGGTGAACACTGAAAATTACATCTAGTTTTTGATAATTTAATGTAACATCTATTCGTATGTTTTTAATCATTGGACAAACATAGTAAACACACACATTTTCGTGAAAAGAACATCATTTTTTTAATAATTGGACAAACTTAGGCCCTGTTTAGATTGGAGATGGAAAAATTTTGGGTGTCACATCAAATATTTCGGAAGGATGTCGGGATAAAAATTTTTGGGATAAATTATTTTATTTTTTTTATCTACATTTAATGTTCTGTACATGTGTCTAAAGATTCGATGTGATGGATAAAAATTTTTAGGCGAGGAATTAAATAGGGCCTTAGACCAACTAGTTGAGAATAAACAAGAGAGAGAAAGTCAAGCCGGACAGTATACACAGGGATTAGCAGGGGGTGTCAGAGAGAGTGATGCACCGGCCGGGGTCTGTGCGAGCTGAGCAACTGAGTCCGTCGCTAGCTACTCAACTTTTTATGTTCTCTATCCAGCCATGTAGACAAGATCGCTTCAGCTGGATGTAGTCGGCATAAATATTTCATTGTCCATGGACACACATGCATCATCCGCTGGATGTAGTCCATTTACACATTGTTTAAATTTGAACACTACTACATAAGAACTAGTTGTGTTTGTTTAATCGGACGCTTATCCTCTTATAGTGTCCCCCTCCATCTCTCTTTCCTTCCCCTCCTCTCCATTTGCCAAGATCCTTCCTGCCTTCTGCTACTATATAGCTCCCCCCTCACCTTCCATTCTAGAGAGAGGGGAAGGTGCCAGCGGCCTGTTTGTGTGAGCATTGTTGAGCAAAGCTAAGCTAAGAGAAGCAAGCAAAGCATTCATACTTACATATATATACATATATGTATATATATACTGTAGATAGATAGATCGATATATAGAGAGACAGGCGAGGAGAGATTCTTGCAGCAGGCTCGATCCGATGATCCATGCATGCGCTTGTGAGATGAGATGAGATATCGATGAAACTAGAACTAGGGAGGAGGAGTGGTGGTGGGCGAGGATGATGGCTGGGGAGCTCGTGCTGGCCGCTGTGGCGACCCTGCTCGCGTCGTCGCTCCTGGCTCTGGTGCTCAGCCACTTCCTGCCTTTGCTTCTGAATCCCAAGGCCCCCAAGGGAAGCTTCGGGTGGCCGCTCCTCGGCGAGACGCTGCGGTTCCTCACGCCGCACGCGTCCAACACGCTGGGCGGCTTCCTGGAGGATCACTGCTCCAGGTAATAATAACGTACTACTGCTGTAATTGTAAATAGCTAGCTACTAGTCGTCCAGTGTTCCAGTGTCGTCGTTTAATTACCATCCACCATGCACACAGCAGGCACAGAACTGTCTGGGTCTGGCCGGCCATATGAGAATGAGATCTTGTTAATAATCACCTCACCGTGCAATTAAGTATTGCGCCATTATTTCATGTGACAGCAAAAGGTGATGCTGTGCTGCCGCTGTCATGTCTAAGCAGCCTTTTTCATCTATCATGCATGCATCTCTCATGTTTTTGTTTTGGTTGCCTTGTTGGTTCCGAGCCCGTGACAGTCTGACTGACTCACTCACGGTGAATGAAGTGAAAAAGATAAGAGGTCCGGGAGGGGTAGTAGTAGTAAAGGTTAATAAACGTGGATTTACAAGCATGCATGGTCCTACTGTAGTATAGCTAATGACAGCATTGTTGTTGCCGGCCGTTGATGACGACGGACGGTATGTGATGCATGCGATCGATGCAGGTATGGGCAGGTGTTCAAGTCCCACCTGTTCTGCACCCCCACGGTGGTGTCCTGCGACCAGGACCTCAACCACTTCATCCTGCAGAACGAGGAGCGGCTGTTCCAGTGCAGCTACCCCAGGCCGATCCATGGCATCCTGGGCAAGTCCTCCATGCTCGTGGTCCTGGGCGAGGACCACAAGCGCCTCAGGAACCTCGCCCTCGCCCTCGTCACCTCCACCAAGCTCAAGCCCAGCTACCTCGGCGACATCGAGAAGATCGCGCTGCACGTCGTCGGCGCATGGCGACGACACGACGGCGGCGGCGGCGGCGGCGGCGGCGGCGGCGTCAGAGTCATCGCCTTCTGCGAGGAGGCAAGAAAGGTTAGCTAGCAGCTATTCACCGATCGAAAGAATCGCCATGTTGCCTCTGCATGAATCGATCGGTCTTTTGCCATGGTGACTTTGTTTGACTTACAACTTACAAGGGTTGTTTCTTCCTTGCCTTTCCTTCCTCTGGGTCGGCCGGCCGTGTCCTCTGCTCTGTCCTTGAGAAGCACAGTTCGCATTCAGTGTGATAGTGAAGCAGGTGCTGGGGCTGTCACCAGAGGAGCCGGTCACTGCAAGGATACTGGAGGACTTCCTGGCCTTCATGAAGGGCCTCATCTCCTTCCCTCTCTACATCCCAGGGACCCCATATGCCAAGGCTGTCCAGGTAATCATCCACCATGTCTTTAGTAGCACATGCCATGCTTGCATTAATAAAGAACCATCGATCTCTTCATTAGTATATATGTGCTTATTACATCAGTGAGGAATACAGTATATAGCTGTGGTTTATTTTGTTGCATTAATTATCTGCTGCTCCTAATAATATGAATCCTAATGGCAGGCGAGGGAGAGGATATCCAACACTGTGAAGGGCATCATCGAGGAGCGGAGGAGTGCTGGGTCATGCAACAAGGGTGACTTCCTTGACGTGCTGCTGTCAAGCAACGAGCTCTCTGACGAGGAGAAAGTGAGCTTCGTGCTGGACTCCCTGCTGGGAGGATATGAGACCACCTCGCTCCTCATCTCCATGGTCGTTTACTTCCTTGGGCAGTCTGCTCAAGATCTGGACCTGGTTAAGGTAATTTATGCCTGCTTTATTTTAAACTTCTGTGAAGGCACTCTGCTAATTTATTTTTATGCTGGTGGCCATCAATAAATTAAACTATCCATGAACATGCAGAGGGAGCACGACAGCATAAGATCCAACAAAGGGAAGGAGGAGTGCTTGACTTCAGAAGACTACAAGAAGATGGAATATACCCAACAAGTGAGATAGATGATCATTCATTCAATATGTACATGATAGTATTAGACACATGGCAGTAATTTGTAATCCCTCCACTCCAAGGATTTTGAATTTCTGTTAGCAGCAACAGCAACCCACACAAATACTTGAATCTCCAAAAACATTAGATTTTTTTTATTTTTTTTGCTGTAAGTAAATCAATATATACATATGTATGTGGAAATGCTGTTGTCATGCTGATGACGTGGTGGTTGCATGCTCTTGTTGCAGGTTATCAACGAGGCGCTGAGATGTGGCAACATTGTCAAGTTTGTCCACCGGAAGGCGCTCAAAGATGTCAAATACAAAGGTGAGATGAATGAAGCCCCTCCTGCATTTCGCGGCAGATTCCATTTGTGCTCATCACATGATAATGGATCAGGCAGAGGGGATGGTCGCACCTTTAAGCCTGATTTTTAAGCATTGTTATGCCCAGAATACCTCCTAGCTTTTGCTAAACGAAGATGCTCAAAAGCAAGTGGCTCTCCCTTTTGCTCTGTTGCAGAGTATCTGATTCCATCTGGCTGGAAGGTCCTACCGGTCTTCAGCGCTGTTCATCTGAACCCCTCACTTCATGGAAACGCACAACAGTTTCAGCCCTGTAGATGGGAGGTACGTACCTTGTTTTCTTTCTCACTGAGACTCCTTCCTAATCACTGTTCTGGCAATGATCCAATGATTCATGTTCCATAAATAGGCAAGCTTAGCCTACATATTCAAAACTGAAATATACAAATAAAAGGCTGAGGACCTATCAAACAAGCTTATCAGGGGCTTTTAGGGAATCTTCTTTAAAGTGTGTACTCTAACTAATTGCTACCTTTAATTAGTGTGTGTCCATCTGTGACATAATTACTCACAACTGTTCTGGTATCTTCAGATGCCAAGCATGCTGCTGCCTGATGTAGTGCTTGTTGTTAATGGTCCTAACCATGATTCCGTTCGTTGAAAGCCAGCCCTCTGGGCTTTGTTCCTTTTTTTTTGTTTAATGATGTTCATGGTTTCATTCATATGTGTGACTCATCTGATTGATATACCAGGGGACAAGCCAAGGGACAAGCAAGAGGTTTACACCGTTCGGTGGTGGCCCCCGGCTCTGCCCAGGATCAGAGCTTGCTAAAGTAGAGGCTGCTTTCTTCCTCCATCACCTTGTCCTCAATTATAGGTAAAAACAATGGATGGCCTTAGTCAAAGCATAGTATGCATCAACATCGTGCAAATTTCTAGCCAACATAAGGAAATAATGTCAGGACCGTTTTAATCCAAATAGAACAATATCTGTCAGGCCATGAACGTAAAAGCAAAATAATGCAGTAATCATTGAACATTTGAACCACATGCTAGGAAGTAATGGCAAGAAGGTTATGACAACACTGTTAAATACAAAAATATGATGAGGCATAAATGGACAAGGACCCAGAATAATGAGGTCATTTGTGTCAGACCAATAGTAAGAAAAAAATATAGCAAGTGATGGCCACAAGGTTAAGATAAGAACTGGTCTCTCTAATTTATGTTTTTATCGACAGGGACCACAAGTCACAGAATAAATGTTTAAGTAATTTTGGATCCAGAACTGTAGAACATATCAGACGACAACAAACAGAACAAACATTGGCAGCATTAGGTTTTCGACAAGTAGGTTTTGCAAGTTGAGGGGTATCATACGAGATATAGAATTCTGCAATGTGATCAAACTGTCAAATGTTGTCCATATAACCATCTGAATGTGACAAATGACTAGCTATTGTCATTTTTATTTCAGAGTAGTAAAATCACTTAACAGTTTTCGAAATGCCATTAGATGATCATCGCTTTTCGGTTCTTGAAAACCTTGCAGATGGAGAATTGATGGCGATGACATTCCGATGGCATACCCATATGTGGAGTTTCAGAGAGGTCTGCCAATAGAAATCGAGCCAACTTCACCTGAATCTGGACTGTCCTGAAGCTTGAGCCGCAGCGCGTTCATCAGTTAGTAGTACGCCAGAGAGAAAGGGGAAGAAGGTGCATGGAGCATATACATGAAGGATCAGTGACAAATCCCATAAATTAAGGAAACACTGAGCACGGGCTAGTAGCTAGCATGAGGCAGCTGAGACTGTAATTTGATGTACATGGTGTAGATATATTTTGTCCATGGCAATTGCTTGAGGTGGTTGATTCACTTCACCCTGTAAAACATTCTCCAGTGGTTCAAGTACTATCCTATAAAAAAGAAGGGCCCCTGGGTTTCGTAAGGTTCTCGTCATCTAACTTTGTAGGACTCAGCTAGATATCGTTACTAACAACTGGCTGTAGTTCCGTTCTGGAGTCAGGACGCGGCATACAGCTGCAAGATGAAAATGCCAAAAAGGGGGGCAAAGTTTGTTTGACATTTGATCAGCCACAAGTTCTGTTCTAGAGTCAGGAAGCGGTACACATCAAGAGGAAAATTTCAAAAAAGTTCTGATCTAGAGCCAGGATGCAGGATACAGCTGCAGGATTGAAAATGTAAAAAGAAGGAAAAGAAAAATAGCAGGATACAGCAGCAAGTTGAAAATGTAAAAAAAGAAAAAAATACAAAAAAAATTGGCCCATGCAGGTCTCGAACCTGCGACCTTCGCGTTATTAGCACGACGCTCTAACCAACTGAGCTAATAGGCCAACTTGTGAGTTATACACTTATACAGTTACTTATTGGACACTTGTACAGTTATTTATTGTACTACATGTCATATGTGGCGATCAACTGCTAACGAAAACAATGTTGTTTCATTCAAAGTAAAATCATGATTTCATCCCAAAGCATCGTTTATTCATGAGAATGATAATATCAACATATGTACAAGCACAACGATTGCTACGGACATATTCTCAAAAGTGTTCCACAAGCACAAACTGGAGAGCATAAAAGCTACCACCTTATTGAACAGAAAATAACTAGGGAGGCAGGCAACTGGATCAGAAGAAAGTCTAATTCAATGGTTCCAGGGAGGAACAGCCGCTGGACTTTAGGTACTATGCTTGGGATTTGAGGAAATCTGGCTGATTTGTAACTGATCTAACCCATGCCCATTTGTGATCATTCACATCGACAGGGTTCTTTGCCACAGCGACATCTTCCAGTGGTATGTAACTGTAGGTCCCATTTACTGGACCAGGTACAAAGCCAGTAAACCCAGCCATGACCCCATGGATGGCAGAATGTGCCAGCAAAGTGCAATACAAATTGTCGGTGGCATTTGCAGGAACCGCTCGAATCATGTATGTAGGGTCAATGTACTTCACAGTGAACAGCTCATCAGGATGTTCTCTCTTCCACCATCTGCCCAGCTCGGATTTCAGCCAGGGTCCCACATCAAGAAACACAATGTTGCCAGACTCATCCTGCTCTCGCTTCTGATCATCAGTCCGGGGAATCAGTTCCTGACCAGCTCCTTCAGCAACCACGATGACAGCATGCCCCTTCTTCTTAATCCGTTCATACAGAAACTCAAACAGGCCACCCTTACCTTCCAGGTGGAAATCAACCTCTGGGATCAAGCAGCAGTCAACATCGCGACTGCTCAGAGTGGCATGAAGGGCGATATGGCCAGTACTCCTCCCCATAAGTTTGACAAGGCCTACACCATTGACAGCGCTAACAGCCTCCACATGAGCAGCGTCAATTGCCTGCTGAGCAATCTCCACCGCAGTTTGGAAACCGAATGATCTGTCTATGATGCCAATGTCATTGTCCACAGTTTTTGGGATCCCAGTGATGGATATGTTCAAACCGCGGCGTTTGAACTCTTGAAAGATTGCCACAGCTCCTCTCATGGTTCCATCCCCACCGATCGCATATATCTTCAATAAAAAAGAAACATTTGGAAGTGATCAGTTTAGTTTATATATACTTGATAATGAAGCACAGGCATTAGCAAAAGCACTCAAAACACATGTAAGAACTATAGGGAAACAATTGACCGCTATGAGTAAGGCCTTGTTTAGTTGTGAAAACTTTTTGGATTTCGCTACTGTAGTATTTTCGTTTGTATTTGACAAATATTGTTCAATTATGTACTAAGTAGGCTCAAAAGATTCGTTCGTTTGTATTTGACAAATATTGTTTCAATTAGGTACTAAGTAGGCTCAAAAGATTCGTCTCACGATTTACAGATAAACTGTACAATTAGTTATTTTTTTATCTACATTTAATGCTCCATGCATGTGCCACAAGATTCGTAGCGAACAGGAATCTTAAAAACTTTTTGGATTTTGGTGGGAACTAAACAAGGCCTAAACAGCTCAAAAACTCATAGCCTACTTAGCCTTTCTGGACCCTGAAACCTCGAACTAAATAGTGTAGCACTACTTCTCTTCTGTTGTACCCATGAACTGCCCAGATTCACTATTGGTATTTAAGTGTGTAAACTGTAAATGGCGCAAAATCCCAATTTTACATTACGGTGCCTGTGCTCTTAGTGTTGCTCTCACCTGCGTATACCCGCGCGCGACGATGCCGTCGACGATCTTGCCGAGATCGAAGCCACCCCTCGTGGTCTTGAGCACGGTGCCGCCCTTCTTGTGCCAGTCGTCGACGGCGGCGGGGTCGAGCCTGACGTGATCCTCGTCGGTGCCATAGAACCCTCGGTATCCCGCGGCGACGCCGAAGACGTGGCGGACGCCGTAGAGCTCGTGGAGCCCCACGACGAGCTCCCTGAGCACGGTGTTGAGCCCGGGGCAGAGCCCCCCGCAGGTGACGAGCGCGGCGCGCGCCGCGGCCGGGTCGACGGCGATCTCCCCGCGGGGCCCCGCGCGGCGGTAGGCGACGAGCGGGGACGGCGCCGCGGAGGCCAGGTCGAAGAAGGCGTGGCGGAGGGTAACGTCCCCCGGCGAGATGTAGAAGGTGGCCGGCGGGTGGAAGTAGGGGTGGCGCGAGATGGGGTTCTGGACCGCCGGGGTCGGGGACGGGGATGCGGCGGAGGCTAGCGCGGAGGGGAGGCGCGGCACGTCGCGGAGGGTGAGCGGCGGGAGCGTCACGGTGGTGTTGGTCGGCGCGGTGGCGTCGTTTTCGGCGGCGGCGGGGGTGCCGCCGGAGCTGCGGGCGGCGGTGGGGTCCATGTGTCGGTGAGCGAGGTGGGTGCGCGGCGGGATGGGAGCGAGAGATTGTCAAGAGGGGTGGGGGCGGGGTTTTACTGGCGCGACGTGTGGCGGTTTCAGCGGGGAGGTTTTTGAGCTTCCAGAAACTAGGGAGGCGCGGGCCACCGGCCACCTCAACAGCTCGTGGCTTTTTTTAAAGAGAAAAAAATGGCCACGTAAACAGTGTTAGGCACCGCACGGCGTAGCCTCGAGTCGACACGTCGTGTAAAGTAAGACATTGTTTAGTTTCCAAAAATTTTCAAGATTCCCCGTCACATCGAATCTTGAGGCACATGTATGAAGCATTAAATATAGACGAAAACAAAAACTAATTACACAGTTTACCTGTAAATTGCGAGACGAATCTTTTAATCCTAGTTAGTCTATGATTGGATAATATTTGCCACAAACAAACGAAAGTGCTACAGTAGCAAAATCCAAAATTTTTCTTAAACTAAACAAGGCCTAAATAAATCTCGGTTTATCCAGGGTGATGAAGGATTTGAGGTGGTTGCTTTGCATTTCGCAACTCGTGGAGCTGATGCACGGTCGGCACACCTTCCCCGGGCCGGCGCAGTTGGCAAGGAGGCCACCGCATCACGGATTCATTCATGGCGGCCACGGTGCTCGTTTCATTTGCCATAAGGACGGCGTGCTCCAAATAGATATTCGTAGTTCTTTTTTAGTCTAATTTAATACTAATTAGATAATTTATTTTTTTATTTTTTCATATAATTTATTAAATTAAACTAATAAAAACCATGAGTATCTATTTAGAGCACTAACATCATCTTTAAATTCGCCATCACCAGCGGTGCAATCAAGTACTCCGTCGTTGCTAAGACCAGTCTCAATGCATGTTTCATGATAGTGTCATACACATTAAATAGGATGTCACATAAGCAAAATTGCTGACTTGGTAAGGTTATTTAATGAAGGAGTTTCATCAGATGTGAGAGGAGTTTCATCCCCATAAAACTCTTGTGGCTCGGTTAGCTAGTTTATAGTCTGGGTAACTATGTTATGAAACTATGCATTGAGACTGACCTAAGACCCGCATGGTCACAGAGGGATTCAGGGATGCGGTGGCCTCGTGGGATTGCAAGAGAACCTAATAAAAATGGTGATAACTCATACATATGTTGCTAAAAAAATTACAGTAACATATACACAGAGGATTAATGGTGTAAGAGATGATATTAATCATCTTTTTTCTCCGTAAATCAGTCTACTTATTAGTGACCACTCCATGAACAACTATGGTACTCCCATGAGAACACGCTATTAATCTCGTCAAAATTGGGCGCAAACTGCTAGATGCCTTATAATATCAAATATCATATTCGTTTACATTAATTAGAAGTATTTAGGTAATTATCACATTTTATATAATGTAAAATAACAAAAAACTTTCTCTAATAATTAATCATAAAAATTTCAGTCCGCCAAAAATTTGTCCGCCTCCAGTCCGACACTTTAGACTTTTTCTCGCTCTTAGTCCTCATTGCTTGCTTGCTTCTTCCCTGGTTCCTCGCTCTGGGCAATGAGTTGATGTCCGTGGATGTCCCTAACTTGCCCTGGTCACGTTCCACTGAATTTTAAGACAACGTTCCATCATGTTTCCGTTCCGCGAATCGGAACGATGTTCCCGGAATGTGGAACGTGGCCACATCCCCGTTGAAGGGTCGAGATGGCGGACTAGAGAGGGGGTGAATAGTCCTTTCTAAAACTTATTACGCCGGCTAACCGAAACAAATGCGGAATTAAAACTATCTGTCTAGCCAAGACTACACCCCTCTATCTAAGTTCTCTAGCACCTTGAAAAAATCCTAAACAAGCAAGCAAGGTGGTACCTTAGCAAGAGCTCACCTAACCAATTCTAAGAGTAAGGTCACACAAACCTATGCCACTAGTATTTTGCAAACTGGGGGAGCTCCTACACAAACTAGTGAGGCAAAACGCACAAAGCCTAAGCTCACTAGCATGCTCAATAACAAGGCAACTAATGCCAAATTAGAGAGCGCAACTTACTTAGCTACACAAACTAAGCAATGTGGCTAATAAGGTTACACAAACCAAATTAGTCACGCAAGGAAACTACTTCTAGCTACACAAGCAAGAAGGTAACTAGCAAGCTACACAAGCTAACTAATTACAAGAGCAACTACACAAGCACAAGT
>Ga0182004_10003469_pt1 | contig 12528 bp, 17 predicted proteins | sample Sormic07211540_1_FD_120479 | JGI IMG/M metagenome (GOLD analysis project Ga0182004, IMG submission 120479) | Endophyte microbial communities from Sorghum bicolor roots, Mead, Nebraska, USA - 072115-40_1 MetaG | ecosystem: Host-associated > Plants > Roots > Unclassified | place: USA: Nebraska... | reverse complement strand
ATATTCGACAACGATTATCTTTTTTATCTTTATCTAGAGTTGACTTTCTAGTTAATTTTCTCTATTTTAACGGCCTCTCGAGGCCATACATCTCGGAACTGTCTGGCAACAACCGGCAGGTTCAATTATTTGACTTTTGTACCTCTAACTTGTCAATTTCAGGTCAAATTGACTGACACGCCCTGGAATTAATTTATCAAGCTCGTGCGTTTGTGACTCAGGAGGTTTAGGACTACAGCTCCTGCACTCCCTCTGAGAGCCCCCGAGATTGTTGGTGTGAGAAACTAATTTTTGCACCAACACATCTTTTGGCACGCCCGGTGGAACAATCAATCAACAACATGGAGAACGAAAATATGCTCAATGTCACTCTGGATGAACTCCTAGATCAGTTGAAGGAATTGGTTGTGACTGCTATGAACCAATAGCAGGAGAAGTGCTTGCTTTCTTTCAGCAGGACTAGAGGGTGATTCTGGAAGGAGAACGTGACCTTGCTGTTCAGATCCAACATCAAGCTATGAGTGAAACTATTGGCAAAGCTATGGCAACAACCTTGGCTAATCATAATGAAATATTATTGAATTGTATTACTAATGCCATTAAGGAAGCTTTTAATCTAAATACACAGAATAGGGGTCCAACATATTCTGTTTCTGCTGGGAATAGGCAAATATTTATTGGTCAGACATCAAGAGATCATGTATCTAGAGAACTTGCAAATAGGAGTCAACACCGCAACACTGTTCAACAGTCAGTGCAACAGCCGGTATTGGACTATGGTCAATCGGCTATAAAAATTGCTCCTCATAGCAGAAGACTGGCCAGGGATTTTAATGCTCCTCCGTACCAAGGAAGATTAGCACCTAGAGAAGTGCCCCCTGGCTATCATTATGTTTCTAAGCATTACACTTTGAATGGTTGTGAAAACCCTGGATATCAGCCAAATAATCAAAGAATTCAAAATTATGGGTATCCAGAGCCAAACAATCAGCAAGGGACCCAGTTTCAGATAGATCAGCTAATGGGCCAGGTGACTGATATGGTTCAGCGACAGTTTGGTCTAAAGCTCAAAAATACGACAGTTTCATATAAGAAACCATACCCAGAATGGTTTGATCAAGTCCTGTTGCCACCAAGATATAGGCTGCCAGATTTTGTTAAATTTACTGGAACAAGCTCGACATTGACTATGGAACATGTTAGTCAGTATTTGGCTTAACTTGGTGAAATTGCTGATGAACCTGCATTCAAATTGAGGTTCTTTCCTCTTTCTCTATCTGGATCAGCATTCTCATGGTTTGCATCTCTGTCACATAATTCTATCGAAGGATGGAAAGATCTAGAGACCAAGTTCCATCATTACTTTGATTCAGGAATTATGGAAAAAGGTATCACAGATTTAGTTGATGTTAGGCAAAGGAATAATGAATCTACACTTCATTATTTATAAAGGTTTAAAGAAGTCAGGAATCAGTGCTATATTTTGACACTTTCAGAGATTGAGTTGGTTAGCATTACAATTTGAGGGCTAATACCAGCTATTAGAGAGAAGATTGGGTTTGATTGTCCCAATTTAGCTGCTTTGGCCAGAAAATTATCCAGCATGGAGACTCAGTTTAAATATGCACGCTTTGATAGGTCTCAGAAGGTAGGCAATGTTGGCTATGAATCTGATCCAGAGCTAGTCGATGACAGTGATAAAGAAGTTGAAAGTGATGAAGTAGCTGCTGTGGATTGGGTGTGGAAATATTCTGAATATATTCCATGGACCAAGAATAAATCTACAGAAGAAGAAAGAAAGAAGTTCAACTTTGACATCACCAAGGTCGACAAAATCTTTGACTACTTGTTGTAGAAAGGGCAAATCAAGGTGACAGAAAATCATAGGATACCTTCGGCTGACGAACATAAGAAAAAGAGGTATTGTAAGTACCATAATTCTAATACTCATAACATAAATAATTGCAAAGTTTTTAGAGATATTATCCAGCAAGCTATCAACAAAGGGAAGATAGGGCTGGAGAAAGCTAAAAGTGGTATGGGTATAGAAGGTCATCCTTTCCTAACAAATATGGTTGCTCCTTCTTTTCCGAAAGGAAAATTCAAAGTGCTTACCTCTGAAAGAGCCAAGGAATCTAAGGCAGTAGACTCTACAAGACAAATATCAGCTGCTGAATATCAAGAAATGAAGAAGAAACAAGATCGGCAAATTAGTCGATCGGATTTTCATGAAACCTTCAAAAGTGGTGAGATGCGCAGACGTCCTACTGTCAGGATTTTATTGAATAAATGGCAAAGATAGAAGGAGAAGGAACCAATGCATCAAGAAAGGGATTATTAGAGATATCAAGAGGAATATGAAAGAAAGAGAATTCAAGAAGAAGATGAGTATCATTGGAATTGTCCCTTCTTTCGACATTGCTGGAATGTAGGCCTAAAGTTACCAACTCTCAATAATTGTCCTGAGTGCAGCGATCAATATTGGGAATATTGTCAAGCAAAGGTCAGCTGCCGACCTGTACATGAACGATTGAACTTTGAAGGAATAAGTCGGTGCATAAAAATGAAAAATATTCATGATCAGCTCAAAACAGAAATAGCTGATCAGAAAATAGTTGATAGAGAACATATCTGGCAGGAAAATCAATGGTGCCCAAGTGGACTTACCAGAAGTCAGAAAAAAAGGGTTCAACGTCTGAGAAATGATGAATTGCATCAAAAGAGACATAAAAGTATGGCAAGTTAAATAGATAGTTGATAAAGGCAAAGGTAAGGCACCAGTTGAAGTTTCTGCCATTTTTATGTTACCTGCTGAGTTCAGAGCTAGTAATGATGAAGAAGGGTCAGATGAAGATGGCTATGGCTCAATGGGTATGTCAAGCAGAAAATGCAATTTTTGAGAAACCTGAAAAGCATTTACATCTCAAAGCATTGTATCTCAAGGGGTTCATTGATGGGAAACCATTAACTAAGATGTTAGTCAATGGAGGTGCAGCTGTCAATCTGATGTCATATTCTACATTTAGAAAGCTCGGTAAGAGGACATAAGACTTATGTCGAACTGATATGAGATTGACAGATTTCAGTGGCAACATTTCAGTAACCAAAGGGGCTATATGTGTCGAGTTGACAGTTGGTAGTAAGAGCTTGCCTACTACTTTCTTTGTGGTTGATGCTAGAGGCACATATAGTTTGCTCTTGGGAAGAGATTAGATCCATGCTAATTGTTGTATCCCATCTACTATGCATCAGAGTTTAATTCAATGGATTGGGGATGATGTTGAAGTGGTTCTAGCTGATTCTTCTGTTAGTATTTCTTATGCTGGAACAGATGAGTGGAACTTTGAAGGCATAGAATGTTTCTCTGGAAGGGTATACGAAGGAGATGTCATCAAAATATTTGATGATGATCAACAGCTGATACATGTAGTCGGCTCTCATAGTTTTAATTAATGGATTCTCTAGTCGATGAAGACGAAGGCAAGATGGGCAAAGGATTTATGTCGGCCGATGAGCTAGAGGCAGTAGATATAGGTGATGGTGATAAACCTAGGCCAACATATGTAAGTGCTAAATTAGATCCTGAGTATAAACAAGAATTAGTAGCTTTGTTAAAAGAATATAAAGATTGTTTTGCTTGGGAGTATTATGAGATGCCTGGTCTTGATAGAAAGTTAGTTGAGCATCGGCTACCGATTAAACCTGGGTATCGACCTTTTAAGCAAGCCTCAAGAAGGATTAAAACAGAGGTAATGGCCGATGTCAAAGCAGAAATCACTCGATTATATGAAGCAAAATTCATTTGGCAGTGTCGATATGCTGAATGGATTTCTAGTGTGGTTCTTGTGTATAAGAAAAATGGTAAAGTAAAAGTCTGCATTGATTTCAGAGATTTGAATAAGGCTACCCCTATGGATAGTTATCCTATGTCTGTTGTCGATATGTTAGTTGATGCAGCAGCAGGACATAAAGTGATTAGTTTTATGGATGGTAATGCTGGATATAATCAAATATTCATGGCAGAAGAGGATATCCATAAGACTGCTTTTAGATGTCCTGGTGCATTGGGTTTGTATGAGTGGTTAGTTATGACTTTTGGACTCAAAAATACCGGTGCAACTTATTAAAGAGCAATGAATTATATTTTTCATGAGTTGATAGGCAAGATTGTTGAAATTTATATAGACGATGTAGTTGTAAAATCCAAGGGTTATCAAGAACATTTGAAAGATCTCAAGAAAACTCTTATGTGCGCCAGAAAGCATGGATTAAGGATGAATCTGCATAAGTGTACATTTGGGGTATCAGCTGGACAGTTCTTGGGTTTCATGGTACATGAAAAAGGGATTGAAGTTGGACAGAAGAGTTTTAAAGCAATTAGCAAGACAGTGCCTCCAACTTCAAAAATGAGTTGCAATCTTTGATCGACAAATTTAATTTTGTTAGAAGATTTATTTCAAACTTATCAGCTAAAATTTTGCTGTTCTCTGTGTTATTGAAACTGAAGAGTGATCAAGAGTTCAAGTGGGAAAATGAGCAGCAAAAGGCCTTTGAGGAGATTAAGGAGTATATGAAGTCTCCACCAGTTTTAGTCCCTCCTCAGAAGGGAAAGCCTTTTAAGTTGCACGTAGCAGCCGGTGACCATACTATTGGATCGGCTTTAATACAAGAATTTAAAGGAAAAGAAAGAGTTATTTTTTATTTGAGTAGAAGATTGTTGGATCCAAAAACCAGATATTCTCCCATTAAAAAGATATGTTTATGTTTGTACTTTTCATGTACTAAACTTAGGCATTATTTGTTGTCTTCAGAATGCACGGTGGTGTCCAAATTTGATGTGATCAAACATATGCTATCTATGCCTATTTTGAATGGGAGGATTGGTAAGTGGATTCTTGCATTATCATAATTTGATTTAAGATATGAATCGGCTAAAGCAGTTAAAGGTCAGGCTATAGCTGATTTCATTACTCATCATCGAGAAGGGGAAGTAACATTGTTGGAACTAACCCCTTGGGCTTTGTTCTTTGATGGATCTACTTGCAAACAATGAGGAGGTGTTGGTATTGTGTTGATTTCTCCACAAGGGATGAGTTTTGAATATGCTATTCCCATAAAACCGATATCTACTAATAATCAAGCAGAGTATGAAGCTATTCTTAAAGGTATTCAACTTCTACATGAAGTAAAGGCCGAGAGCATTGAAGTCTTTGGAGATTCTCAATTAGTAATTAATCAATTACTCAGCTTATATGAATGCAAAGATGATATCCTGAAGAAATATTATGAAGAATGCCGAGAACTTCTTAAACACTTTTCTTCTGTTATTATGAAGCATATCCCTAGGAATCAGAATCAAGAGGCTAATTGGTTAGCTCAAAGTGCTTCTAGATATTGGCAAATTATTGAAATTTTAGCCGATGGAGTTGTTGCTGATGAAGATTGGAGGAAGAATATTATTGAGTATTTAAAAAATCCATCACAACAAGTATCCAGGAAATTGAGGTACAAAGCTTTTAAATTTGTTCTTTTAGATGATTAACTATATCATAGAACAGTTGATGGTGTACTCTTTAAGTGTTTTAGCCAAGAGGAAGCTAAGGTTTTGATGGGAGAGATTCATAAAGGAGTTTATGGTGCTCATCAATCTGCTCATAAGATGAAGTGGATGATTAGAAGAGCAGGTAATTTTTGGCCGACCATGTTGGAGGATTGCTTCAAGTATTATAAAGGATGTCAAGAGTGTCAAAAGTTTGGCAATATTCAAAAATCTCCAGCATCAGCTATGAATCCTATTGTGAAACCATGGCCGTTTAGAGGTTGGGGAATAGATCTAATCGGCCAGATTTTTTCATCATCAAGTAAGGGGCATAAGTTTGTATTGGTAGCAACAGATTATTTTACTAAATGGGTGGAAGCTATTCCTTTAAAAATAGTATCATTAGCTAATGTGATTGAGTTCATCCGAGAGCATATTATTTATAGATTTAGAGTCCCTCAGTCCATTACAACTAATCAAGAGAAGATGTTTACATCTAAGGAGTTTAAAGACTTTGCTGCCAGTACCAGTTTTAGATTGATCAATTCGTCTCCTTACTATGCCCAAGCTAATGGACAAGCAGAAGCTTCTAATCAAATTCTTATAAAGATCATCAAGAAAAAGATTAAAGAAAATCCAAGGAGATGGCATTCAATACTCGGTGAAACTCTCTGGTCTTATAGGATGGCTTGTCATGGATCAACTAAATGTTCACCTTATGAATTGGTTTATGGGCATGAAGCTGTATTGCCATGGGAGATCAGTTTGGGATCTCGAAGGATATCACAGCAAGATAAATTGGTAGCCGATGAGTACAAGAATCTTATGTTGGACAATTTAGATGATTTGAACTTTCATCGGCTAAAAGCTTTAGAAAATATTAGAGTTAACAAAATTAGGATTGCCAAGTTCTATAATCAGAAAGTGCGAGAAAGGAGATTCAGTGAAGGTGAACTGGTCTAAAAGGTAATTTTGCCGATTGGATCTAAAGACAGCAAATTCGGCAAGTGGTCACCTAATTGGGAAGGACCATATCGATTACTAGGGTTACTCCTGGAAATGCCTATTTTTATGAAACTTTGGAAGGAGAAGAGTATTCTAGAGCTGTTAATGGAAAATATTTTAAGAAGTATTACCCTAGTGTCTGGGTTGATCTGCTTTAGCTGATCAAGTCATACAGAGAGATGTTTTGATAGCCGATACACCAAGTGTCGCCTTTTGCATAAAATTCAGAGTACTAAGTCATCAGGAATATAGCCGATACAGTGAGTATCGCCTTCAGTTCAAAAATTAAGGGTTCTGGACAATGAAGAAATTGATGCAGTGACTATTATGTTCAATATTCAGAACTGTAATTTTATAGCCGATATGATGAAATATCGCCTTTAGTACAAAAAATCAAAGAACACAGCAAAGTTTTGTTGGTTCAGGATCATATTAAAGTTGCCTCAATGGGCAATATCACAGAGACAGTAAAAACCATGGATCAGCAAATACAAGATAAGATAAAACTGCTTCAAGGGCAGTGTTCTTCATTGATTCGGAGGAATTTTTACATTAATTAAAATAAAATAAAAAAAATAAATTAATCCTCATCATCAAAGACGCGGCTGATAATGTCTGCTGATGATGAGACCTGCGCCATTGCGTCGGTGCAGGGGGCGAACTCCTCCACTAGCTCATCAAAGTCTCTGTTGTTGCATTCCTCGACGAAGTCCGGAGCAAGATGCTCCGAGAGCTGGGCTCCGTGACGGAGCTGGGTAGCTGCTAGTGCGCCCGCTGCTCCTGAGCGGATGCCATGAAGCACAATCTCCCAGACGTGATCAGGCATGTCCTGGAGGCGCTCCACCTGGGTCTCCCCGCGAGCGTTCACCACCCCGGTTACCGCGGCGATAGCGGGGGTGAGGGTGTTGAACTGCTCCTGGAGTCCTGCGATCGACAAAACAGATTGTATCAGCAACTTAGTCAATCAACTGAAGAATACAGAGAGGATGAACTTACTAGCAATGGTGGAGTCAGACTCTGCTAATTGTTCCTTAGATCGGGCCAAGGATCCCTCGATGTTCTCCAACACCGTCTCTAGAGCGTTGAGCTGCTCCTGGAGGCGGTGGGACTTCTTGCACTCCTCGGAGTAGAGGTCCTGGGCTACTCTAAGATGCTGGAGGAAGCCTCAAGCGTCTTCGTGCCCAAAGACGGCATCATAGCCGGCAGCGTCTTCATGGCCAACCGGCTCCGAGCCTGCCTGGCTCTCTTCTGCTGCTTGGTTCGCAGCAGCCTCCTCAAAGGCCACTGCTACTGGAGGCAGGGAGGATGCCGACGCCCCAGGAGTAGGGTTGCTCGGGCCTGCCTCAGGATTGACTTGGGGGGCAGGGTTGCAAGAAGAACAGGGGATGAGTAGATTCAGAGATGAGATTGAATAAAGGGTTGCACTGATTTACCTGTTCAAACGCCGGCGTTGTGCGGAGTTCACCTCCTCAGATGAAGAAGGTGATGCCGGGCGCTTGCCTCTGCTATCTGCCATTGATTGGAAAGTTAGGGTTTTTAGGAGAAAAGGCAGGAGGCTTGGAGATTAAAAGGTTGAAGACACAAGTCTGATGGCTGCGTGCTCTTACCCTTAGAGTTTTAGTGTTATTTATAATGGGATAAGTCGAAGGTGAAACGACATGCAGTTAATCCCCTGGAGAAAGTGGATCGACTATCGTGCAAGACGGTTCCTTGAATTTGGAGTGAGTGGATCGGCTAAAATGAAAACGTCTCCGAAATCCTAGGAACGTGGGTGGCAGAGAATGGCTGATCAACTTAACTATGACTGCGGAAGACCTGAGTAGTGGATCGGCTAACTTTGCTGATGGAATTCTATTTTACTTAGATTTGATTGACATTACCGATAAGATTTTAACAGAAGTATATAATTACTGAAGGAGGAAAAGAATCTAAGTAAATAAAAGTTAAGTCTGAGGATTACAAAATGCAAAAAGTAAATGCAGAGAGTGTTCAAATTACATGTTTAGAATAGACTTAATGGAGTTTAAAGCTGAAAGCCTAATGTTATCTACTTTGTCTATCTGTTGTTGATCTTCTTCAGCTAATCCTAGAATCTTGACTTTCTTGTTTTGCTTAATTTTGTCGAGCTTAGTCTTCAAGGTTGCTATGTTCTTCTTTTGATCAGCTAATGATGCAGGAATCTGAGACAAGGCTTCTTCCTTCTGTTTGATTGCATCTTTGACAGTTTTCAGCTGGGCTAACAATTGTGTCCTTTCTTCGTTAAGAGCAGCCAGGTCTTTGTTGATTTTAGCAGGGGATTCTTTGAGGAGATCGACTATTTTCTTGACTAATAGGATTTCTTGGATGCATTGTTCTTCAGTGGCAGCTGAATTTTTCTGAGCTTCTCGAGCTGTTAAACTGGATTGAGCACCGAAGAATTTAGGGCCATTACCTTCTAAGAATGCAGCTGGCTGAATCATCTCTTTCAAGGAGGAAGGAAGATCATCTTTAATCTGGTTAAAAATCTCTCTGATGGACCCTATATCTTGAACCAAGGCTGAAACATCTAGCTCTAGGTGGGTGATTAACCTTTGAAGTTGAGCCTTAATGTAATCAGGTATCATTGAGGGAGTATCTTCTGAGATCAGAATTGGTTCTTCATTGAGATATTCATCTAAAGGGAATGGCAGATAAGGTGAAGAAACCTGTTCCTGTATTGGGATAAACATATTAGTGTTTATCAGAAGATATCAGCAAGATGAAAATAAGTAGTTTGACATACCTGTTCTACTGAAACCATGGTAGAGCTAGGAATAGCCGATGAAGCAATTTCAAGAAGTTGAAGGTCTGGATTCATAAAATAAGTTAGTATAAGCAAGAGGATTTATCCTATCGGCTATTATGAGATGTTACCTGAAGAAACTTCTGGAATGTTGCCTGGGTTGGGGATAACATCATCATCACTGCTGGAGAAAGATAAGCCTTCTAGTGGATCAGGAAGTTCAAGTCCCTTTTCAGCAGTAGACTCTTGAACAACGTCCTGAAAGGGTCAAGAGTTAGCCGATGCACAGGTATGCTGTGTGATTAGGAAGATAACAGAAAGGTTACCTTAGTAGCTACATCAGCTAAAGATTTAAGCTGTTTGGAAGAAGTAGTCCTAGTCTTCTTTGAAGTTGTCTTCTGAGAAGTAGCCGGTTGCTTCCTTTTCAATGTGGTAATCAGCTGATCATCAGGTAGGTATGATGCTGGCTTCTTCATCAAAGCTTTCAGGGAAAGTGCATCAGAACCTAGTCTCGGGTCAGGGCACCATATATCATAATTCACCATTGGAGGTGCCAGGCCAGCAAGATCCTATAAGCAATTAAAATGAGTAAATGTGTTCTGAGATATGAAAATTTGGAGATACAGTGTACAGAAACATACTTCAGGGGTAGCTTGAAAGTCTGGATCTAAGGAGGAGCAGTAAATAGATACTGGCTCATTGAAGATGTGCTGGCTCCACTCTTACCACCAATGATCAAAAGCTATAGAGGTAAAAGGGGTGCACTCCCATCTACTAATGGCTTTTGGTAATAGAGATTGCTCAAAGTGAAGGATTCTGTTGTACTCTATTCTAGTGGTGACAGTTTCCCTCGGCTTCACCTTATCAGCAAAGAACAAAGCTAGGGGCAGCTGACCAAAACCCATTTGTCTAGCCACTATTGAAGGACAGAAGAACTCATAAGAGGTTGGGGGTTTTTCTCTACCATGCCTAACTTCCACAGGAAGAAGACTTGGCATTACCAAATGGCTCAAAATTTTGAGTTCCTCAGGATCACTATAAATAATTTGAAATCTGAATGATGCTGGGAGTTCAAATTCTGGAATATCTGAGTAGACAAACCACTCTAAGGCTGCTTCTATAGAATTTTTGTAAAAGAGTTTGAAGAAATTAGTAGTTGATCTGTCGATAGTGATTGCCAATGCTGCCTCACCAAAAGACATACGTCGGTGAAATTTCTGACTTCTTGGGAGTTGTTCTTCTTGCTCTTCTAAATATTCCAAGGAAGGGAAAGATAGGTTGATTAGCTCTGGAGCCACTAATTTATGTAGATGTAAATTGAGCCATAACTGCAGTAACCATCAAGGGCCTGTGATTATTGGAATACTCTCATTCTGCATTAGATGCTGAGAAACTCTGTTCAGAAGGCTATATAAAGCTCCAAGGAGGATCTTGCCAAGTGGAATTTTAGAATTGCCCGATATTTTCTCTGCTAGGGTGAGATAGTTAGATGTTGGAGAACAGGCCTGTCCACAGAAGACATATCTGTCCAGCCACATGTTCAGAAAAGCTGTGTGTTCTCTGTCAAACACAGATCTGTTGTCAGATTTATGACTGATGATGTATTGAGACCAGCCTCCAGTTCTTATGATGTCCAGCTTGACAGAAGGTTTCACCAGCAGGTTGAAGGGGTTGATATGTCCTGCGACGTTGAGGCCTGTTAACATGTGGACATCAGCTAATGTTGGAGACATCAGGCCTTGTCTAAAGAGAAAGGCATTGTAGGTGTTGGACCAGAAGAAACAGGCAGCCTTGAGCATAGGTTCATTCTTCTTGATATCGGAGAGGGACAAGGAGATGCACTGGTTCAAGTTCCTAAGTGTCCAATCTGCTCTCTTCTTGGCTGCTACTTTGATCAGTCAGTTCCTCCAGCCTAGAATAATCGAGGGCCAGTTCCTTATAGAAGCCCTTTTATCCCAAAGACTTGGATGCATGTTAGATCCTTTGAAGGGGACTCTGTTAGTCTCGACAACAATTACCCTGCTGGGATCTAGATAGTCCATTAGACCTAGGAAGATCTTGTGCAGATTGCCATCAAGTGGGATGAATACTTGGCCTTGGAGATCCTAAAAGAAGAAGAAGAGAGTAAGGGCAAGCTAACAGAGAAAGAAAATTTAGGGGAGCAAAGGAAGAAAGCATACCTCTGGGATGTTGTCGATGGACGCCATTGAAACAAAAGTCGCCAATTCGGTGTGTTGAGATTGAATCGTGTGGGGATTTGGCGGATTATGCGGGTTTCGAATATTCGACTTGGAAAACTTGGAGGGAAACCCTAGCTTTTAAGGCCGATGAACGGAGAAGACAAAGGAGAAAACGGAGTAATCAATATGTCCGTATCGGTTTTGAGTGGCAATTTTAGAATAAAACTAATTTTATCCCAAAATTGGGGGGCATGTGTTAATATCAAATTTTGGTAAGTCAGGAAACCGCCAGTGGGCCTGCTTTGCAGAAGGAGGGACAGCCAGATAAGTAGATCTACTAAACAAGAGGCAAAGTGAAATTAGTCGATTAGAAGGGTGTCGGAACAAGGCAAGACGAAGGAGACGTGTCGGATTCAATTAAGAAAGGAAAAGTCAAAGCCCAGGTTACCTTTTTGAGGAAAGAGTCATATTAGGACATGAAACTAAGACTCCGAACTATAAATATTAGGAACCCGATCCTTGTAAGAATATACACAATCACAATACAAACCCTTTTCGGCTTCGGCCACCAACCTTAGGAGTAGGAGTAATAGTAGATCTCAACGAGACCTTCAACGAATCGAGCTGCATCGGTTGATTTCGACCTTTGGTTTGCTTGTAAGTTCTGTCATGGTACATGTTTAGTTTGTCATGGCTACATCGTTTGAACTCATGTCAAACTTGATTATGAACTAGTTATCGACTTGAATTATATTTGTAAGGCTGTATTGTTTCGATCTCTTATGAATATTGGTTCAAGTTAGTTATGGGCTCTATTAAGTTGGTAATTTAATAGATTCATTAAGTTATCAATATTATTTAAAGATTAATATTTTATTTATAGTAACAATATTCTGCCCAATCAAGATTTGAAGGGTTAGCTTGATTTTCAAATCTAAACGTTTATTATAAACCTTGAGTAAATAACGATTATTAAGCAAAATTAAGATAGCTAACTTGTTAATCTTGATTGTTACATGTTGTGCGTTCGAGATATTTATTTT
>Ga0182004_10003468_pt1 | contig 12535 bp, 5 predicted proteins | sample Sormic07211540_1_FD_120479 | JGI IMG/M metagenome (GOLD analysis project Ga0182004, IMG submission 120479) | Endophyte microbial communities from Sorghum bicolor roots, Mead, Nebraska, USA - 072115-40_1 MetaG | ecosystem: Host-associated > Plants > Roots > Unclassified | place: USA: Nebraska... | reverse complement strand
TTTTTTTTATTTTTTCTGATTTATTTACCGAGGCGGGCAACAAACCATCTCGGTTAATTCTTGATTAACTGTGACCTTTGTTTGGAGGTGGTTTTCTTTGCCCGTCTCCAAAAATGAAAAACAACCGCCTCCGTTAAGTTTATTGTAGTAGTGATTTTCTGATACTCAAAGGAAGACCGAAATAAGTGCAAGAAAAATCCTTTATCTGTCAAGCCAAAAGATTGGTTATCAACTCCCGCTCTTCGGTGGGTGGTAAACTGAGCTCTTAGCAATATTAATTATGCCCAAAAATATCAAGCAACTTTCTGATGAGAAAGAGATCATGGGCATTTGGCTGAAGGAACGTCACCACATCATCAGCACAGAGGATATGTTGCTGAGGCTGCTACATTGCAAGTGGCTGTAGAAAACCTTCTGGCCGGATTCACTAGAGAGTTGAGAACATCCACATCACTAATTTTTTGGGATATATATACAACCCCTCGGCAATTCTTATAACGCTTTTGGAGAAACATCATAAATCAATGACTTATTTCTCAATTATCATAAGGAATACATCGGCATATTTGTTGTAGTGTATTCTTAGCTGGTAAAACTAGCCACCTCTACAAATCGATTTGTAGGGCGGTTTGGGAATCGCCCCTACAAACCGGCCATTTGTAGCAACGATTTGATAGGGGCGGCTGCCAAAACCGCCTCTATAAACCATCTTTAGCCGCCCCTATAGATCCTGAAGGTAGTAGTGCAGTTTAATCAATTTTATGGAGAAGGGTGTAAACATTTATGTCACTAAATCTAGCTAATGACACTTATTTTGCATTATAATCATTCATATACTTTTTTAAAAATTTGACCTAGCAAAAAATAGAAGAACTTCATTTTATGGAAAGAGTGCATAGTCAGGGGCAGATTTTGCGGTGGGTGGGTGGGCCTCATGCCCCTCCTACCACCTTCATGGCAATGGATCCCCTCCCTGGCCTCCTAATTTTTGGATTCATGGAAGAGAAAAAGGAGGGGCTCTAGAGATTGAAGATGACTTCAGTCCCCTCTTCCATTAAATCCTAGATCGATCCGTCACTATGCATAGCTTTTTAACAGAAATAATTGTAGACAATGACACATATATGTTGACATTCATTGTATTGTTTAGAGTTTGCAAAAGGTACAACTATTGCATCTTACATTAAGTTTGATTTGGTTAAACCACAAGCACTACTACATATATTACATTCTACTACAACTTTGAAGCTAACATTTTGGAATAAAGTAAACCGTATACACAATATAGATAGCTACTCAATGCATATGGTTCCTCGCTGATATCCTAGCTCCTAGCAGTGATGGATGCCCTGGACCATCCAAAGTTTAGTTGTTCCAGCTGTTGCTCGGGATGTACTCGTGGAGCCAGATCTCACGCCCCCGTATGAAGATCGAGGCATGTTCGACGCCGTTGAGTAGCAGGCTCACGAACCCTTTCCTCTTGAAGATGACGCGGCCGTACATTGGCTGTGCACCACCAGTGGTCTTCTCCATGAGAACGCGGACAATGCAGTCACCCCAGATCCTGCATGCATTATTTGATGAGGTTATGCAATCATGACAAGTATATATATATATATATGGCATTGAAAAAGCATGTGTCAATGAGTTGATGCAGAACATACTCCCTGAAGTAGCTAAAGATCTCTTCTCGTTCGACTGCCTGACCCAGTGAGAATGTAACGAACATGGAGCGGCAGTCCTCTGGCATGGTGGTGATCACGCCGGCGTAGGGTGCTTCGAGCTCTGGGTTGCGGCTAACTAGGCCCGTCTGATGGCGGCGCAGCAGGTGGTAGAGGCGATTGTCAAAAATCAGTGTGCAAACACCATCGAGGAGGTCGGTGACGCCGCGCACAATGAGGTCCCGGTTGACGGGGAAGAAGAGGGGGTCGTCCATACGGCTGTCCTGGCACAGCGCGGAGAGGAGTGGAGTTGGAGGGCCGGTGAGGAGGTTCCTCATGTTAAGGCAGCGGATGATGTGGCTGGCCTCAGTGACCAGGTGGTCTAGGCCGGTGGTGCTCATGCCCTGCAGACGAGAGATGACCTGGTTTGTGCCCCGATCGAAACAGAGAAGGAGCGCGACGACGTTCCGTGCCACCTGCGGGTGGCAGCTGCAATCGACAATCAAGCGCTCGTATACGGCGTGGGCAAAGGTGTAGCGGTACAGCACGTCGCGGACGGTGGTGACAGCGGCCATCAGTGGAGGGTGGAACTAAGCAAACAAGACAGCTAGCTCTAGCTAATAGCAATTGAAGAGCTTACGAATGGGTGATTGGTTGATGTGATGGAAGGGAAGCTCCAGGCCGGGGATTTATAGGCCAAGGGGAAGGACACGATCTAGCAGGTAGTTTCTAGGTTGGATCATTGACGAGAAAAAACCTTCCATACAAAGCTTCCTGATAAAGAAATAATCGCTTGTATATGAATAGACATCTTCTGTCTATATTGTCTAGTTTAGAGGACAATGATTATTGGCTAAATTTTCTATTTACTGCCTGATGGCTACTTCGCTTCAATTTTGGGACTACAGTAATGCTTGAAAATCTTTTGGCTATGCCTTCTACTGCACACTTTCTTGGCATGCAGTCAATGCTTAACAAAAATTATCAGATCTTCTTTTGGCTATGCCTTCTATTGCATACTTTCTTGGCATATAGTCAATGCTTACCAAAACTTATCCATGACTGAACTTAGTCACAGAAATATATATAGGGTAATAATTAATCCATTCCAAGCCCATTATCAGGTACAACTGATACGTTAACCAGCTAGTAGCTTTAATTTGCTACTCTGCATTCAAAATTATTTATTTATTTCATGCCTTACAAACACATGTAGCTATTATATGCACTGCCATCAATCCAAGCCACATATTATACAGAACTTCATTATCATTCACAAGCCATTCCAATTTTGAATTGGATGATGAGATGAAGTCCGCAAATGGATGCACTGATCCCTAGGCCATTTGACTATGATGAACTTATCACTGGTTGTATCAACATTTTTTTTTCTTTTCCACATTCTTACATAGAGGCCCTAACAAACATACAAATTACTCTCTCTGTCCTGAACATAAAAAACGCATGTATCCTTATTTTATTTTCTAATCAGACACTATCATCAACTTGATTGATGGTGATTGGTTGATAAATAGAAAATATTTAATGCAAAATTGATTTTTGTTCTTTAGAATGTATTATATTTGAGGACAAATTTTGAATGATAGAATACACTGTATTAAAGGAGAGGGAGTAATATATAAGCTCAGAGAGGTCATTGACACAACCATCTCCATTTCCAATCTATGTATCCTGCCACTGAATCATTAAGGGGACAACGAACAAAATAAAGATGGTAGAACTGAGAATTTGTTTTCAACCTAGAAAAATGACTTAGAACCTTAGCAAGTCACAAAAGAGACAACACCCTATCATCCTCTTTTTTAAAAAAAAGAATACAAAAACTCCAACACTACTTTATCTATGTCAACCAAATGGATGGTGCAAAATTAAATCTACAAAAGTATTTAGTGGACAAAGGAATAACTTGCTACCTTGTCACATACCTCGTTAGAGCTAAGAATACCCAGAAACAAGCTTAAAACCTTAACCATGTTCCATGTTGTAATACCTATGGAGAGAAACCTCTTAAAGTAGAATTATTGGAGACGCTCTGTAGATCGACGATGAATATGGCGAGTTCCCTTTCCTCCCTATCGCTGGGGAGGTCATCGGATCTGGAGAAGAACAAAGACTAATGTCAAGTAGCTAGGACCTGAGTCATAAGAGCCATCACATTAAGGAGTGGAACAAAGACATTGGTTGTAGGCAGAGGTTGATTCTTATATATAGGTCACATCTTTGTAACGACAATGACTGTTACGTTTGATCAATTTGTGCCTATATTGATGTCATCTTAGCAAAAGACCCAACATAAACAAAGGCAGCATAAAATCCGCTGATGCAAATAAAGGGATACAAATATCCAACATAGTTAGACAAAGACATATGTCCATAGCTAGTATGCATATATCATTACCTAGCTAGAATTTTGGAAACCTAAACATTTGCCACGTCTTTACCATGGAAGGAAAACTCACAAAGAAGAGATTATTTGGACACTAAGACTAGCATAGCTTAGATATATGAATATGATGAGTCTCCCCTCTTCACCACCAGCGAGTCAACAAACCCTAAGGAGGGTTTGACCAATATATGAGTTGGTCGAGACCCAAGTCATGAGAGCCATCACATCAAGGAGTACCATTATAGTTTTTGTTCTAATTGGTTGATAATTATGTATGTTTTGTCTTTATAACCACAATTGCCATCTCTTAAGAATCTCAGTTTGCCTAGTCCTCAAGGCAATGTATTGATTTATTGAAGGTGCAATTGTTGATGTGTTGCAATTGTTGTATTCCTTCCTAAGGAATCTCTTAGGAATCTTGTCAACTAAATATCCTTGAGTAAATAACGCCCATGATGGAACCATAAAAAAGGATAATGCAAGCTTGACATGTATGGTATGTGTTAGGATTAATCACCAGCAGTATTAATGGCACTCTCGAGTGTAGGCATTCTTTTCCTTCCTCTTGAATCTCGAGTTTGATCCTAAAAATAGATGGAAAAAATGTTTAAGTATATAATGCTCACTAGTGCATCTTGATCATGGTATTTATGCAAGAGGTATGTAGAAAACCAAAGGCACATTTGACTGTTGGAGAATGCCACCCTTTGTTGTGGGATGCGACGATTCCATGTTGATTTCTCTATGTGAAAGACTCCCACATGTTGCTTTTACTAATAAATAGAACCAATCTAGGGATGCCAGGCTAGGAGATGCAACTAAATACAACAACAAAATAGGTCGTTATAACAACTTAGAATCTCCTGATCTAATAAAACCTAATGACTATCAGGGCCGTCCCGGACAAAATGGAGGCCTTGTACGAAACTTAGGGCCTCAGCGGGGGCACCTCACTATGTGTTGGCTGTTGTCGTCAGTTCCTCGTGGTTGATGATCGCGGCCGGTGCCCGGCGGCAGAACTGGTGGTGATAGGAGACGACAGACGACAGACGAGACCTAACTGCGCGCTGTGAATTTAGATCGTCAAAACAAATTGATGCCAGTGCCCACCGTCCAGACAGACTTAGACTAGCGCTAGTGGCAGGCCAATAAGTTATTGGGCTGTAGTGCTGCATAATTTGGCTTGCTAAATGCCGTAGCTAATGCTGTGCTTATCTATATAAAGTATTATATATTTGGAGGCCTACAACATTTGGAGGCCGTGCGCCGTCGCTCATGCTGCACTTGCCCGGGGACGGCCGTGATGACTATTATACAGATTTATGTAGAAAAGGCTATCTAACAAGGGACACCAAGAGCCAAATTAGACTTACACCTCTAACACCAACCTAGAGATATGTTATCAAATCTAGCAAGGACAACAATGAGATTAAGATTTTCACAATTGATCATTTCCTCACTCTTAGTGTTAGAGAAAATAGTCTGTAAGCAAGTACTTATTAACTGCAAAGGAAATATATGGTCCTATCAGAACCCTCATATACTTAGTAGCATAATTGGAGCCAAGGAGAGAACACTCATATAATTATGAAATGGTGGAGCAATGGATATGGAAATATATCATGTATGGATATATAGTGACTTTCATCTCATGAGGACCTAGACAATGATGCTCTCTACCCTAGCCCACTTGAAGGAGGAGATGTAGCAATGGTGATGGTGGAAGTGGATTTGGCTGTTGGGAAACCTAGACAACATTTTTTATGTTGCTACCCTAAAAGATAGGACTCGATCTTGATGCTCGGTGACAAGCTTGTTAGGTTAAGCGGAAGGGGAGCTTCTGGGCATATGGGAGGAGATGGATAGATAGGCCATCGATACATAGTTGGTTGTCCACCTCTACCTCGACATAGGCTAGAGGTCTCTAATGAGGCCCAATATGCATATTATGTTCAAGTCCACCTTGGACTCTAGGAGCAGTCTGTACTAAAATAGATGCCTAGGACCCAAGCAAGCTTTGTTTTTGTGTTCTACCTATGCACAAAAGATAAAAAAGATAACCTAACCATTGCTGTTGGTTTCATGTCAAAATTCTTTCATAATTAAAGGGAATCATTGAAACAAGTTGACATTCAGAATCAGCTAGAATGCTACATAGGGATGCGAATATGGGATCCTTGGCCTCCCATTAGACTATATATTCAATAGTCATCGCCTCAGTTAGAGTTTGTGTTTTGCTTTATATCAATTTGTCTTAAAACAATCGTTGTTCATTAGTTTGTGAGACCCCACATTCAAGTGCTTAATCATTCATATGCAATTGTCACTTCAATTGAGTTCGAGTTCTTGCTTGTGTTGTTCGATTGTCTTGTAGGGGTTAGCCTTCTTGGCAAGGTCAACTAGACTGTGACACTGTTGATAACTCGAGGAGACATGGTGATAAGGGTGCAGTGTTCAGGTATTTTCATCCAAAGTCGGAACCATGAATCAAAAAAGGCATGTTGCATTTTAACCTCGAAGATTTGATCACTACTTGCTAGTGCTCCTCAATGAATAAAGAGAGAGGAGGATGAATTTTTTAATGAACCACTACTTGCTTCTACCTTTTCTTATCATTTTGTCATTGGTATTTCGGTGATGGTCAAGGACAACAATGCAACAATGACGTTTTAGATCACTTTGAACTCTACAATTTTGGTATAATGAATGTCTTGATTAGACTTCATATGAAAAAGTTATGATTTTTTTTTTGCGAAACAATTGAAACCTACCTATTACTCTGATTCATGGCTACAACGCTAGTAATATAGTAACGACCAGGGATAGATAAGGTTTTCATTGCCGATTCATGGCTACAACAAGGAGTGGTATATCACTACCGATTGTAGCTATGAATTAACAGTGATACATTATCACTGCTGGTTTCAAAGCAACGATTAGTAGTGTTTTTAGCTTTGCCCCTTTGATCACTCCAAAAAGGAGGCTCTGCACAAATGAAACTTCTTTTCTGTAGGTAGCCATTGGTCACACCAGGCCCAACATTGAGCGAAGGATGTAGGTACATTATTATCTCCAGTTCCTTTAGCTACCACTGCCCAAATCACTTCTGCAATTGGACAAGTCAAAAAGAGATGGCCAATCGACTCATCCAGATCACAAAAATGACATGTTGGACTTCCAGTCTATTTCCTCCTAATAAGATTATCTTTTGTTAACAGGCATCATATTGGTCATAGCCACATAAAGAATTTATCTTTCGATGAGCTTTACCCTTCCTAATTCTTTTCTGGAAGGTCCAGCATCATTTTTCTAATCAGATCACTATACATAGATTTCAGGGAAAAGCGGTTGTTTTTTCAAGTCTCCAAATAATCACATCTTTATTCTCTTGGACTAGAAAAGTATTCACATCAGACTTAATTTTATCCCAGCTTGTCTGTAGTTCATCAGTAACCATCTTCTAAAAGTGATTTGAATTTTGCCATTTTTCACATTAGCTACTAGTAGCTTCTTTTTGTTCGCATAGGATGAACAGAATAGGAACAACTGTGTACAAAGGTTTTTCATATAGCCCAGGATCAGACCAGAATCTAGCATAATCCTAATGCTTCTGCCCTGTCATACAATATAGGGGAATCAATGCTTTGTGAGTTAGAGAAAAGATGGATTTATCCAGGCGAGGATCCACCCGCTAGGATGGTCAGGATGAACATATATAGTTCCCCGCTGATCTCCTAGCTACCATCCTAATGGACGCTCTAGGGACACCGAAGTGTTCAGTTGTTGTTGCTGTTGCGCGGGATGTACTCGCGGAGCCAGATCTCACGTCCGCCTATGAAGAGCGAAGCGTGCTTCACGCCGTTGAGCATCAGGCTCACGAACGCTTTGCTCTTGAATATGACGCGGCCGTACATTGGCTGAGCGCGACCAGTGGTCTTCTCCATAAGAACACGGACAATGCAGTCTCCCCAGGTCCTGCATGCATTATCCATTTATCCGATGAGGATTCAACCATGCACATGTGGCATTCACAAAGCTAGAGAGCAATAATATATGCACGTGTCGATGTAGAACATACTCCCTGAGGTAGTTAAAGATGTCATCTCGTTCCACTGGCTGGCCCTTCGAAAATGTGACGAACATGGAGCGGCAATCCTCCGGCACGCTGACGACAACGTGTTCGTAGGGCGCCTCGAGCTCCAGGTTGCGGCCGACGAGACCTGTTTGGTAGCGGCGCAGCAGGTGGTAGAGGCGGTCATCAAAAATGAGCGTGCACACGCCGTCGAGGAGGTTGGTGATGCCATGCACAATGCGGCCCTGGTTGAAGGCGAAGTAGTGGGGGTGGTCCATTTGGCTGTCATGGCAGAGCGCGGAGAGGAGCGGGGTCGGCGGGCCGGGGACGTTCCTCATGCGAAGGCAGTGGATGATGCAGTTGGCCTCGTCGAGCAGGTGGCCGAGGGCGCTGGTGCTCATGCTCGGCAGGTGGGAAATAATCTTGTTGGTGCCCTGGTCGAACCAAAGGAGGAGTGCCACGACGTTTCGTGCCACCTGCGGGTGGCAGTCGCAGTCGCTGATGAGGCGTTCATAGACGCCGCGGGCAAAGGTGTAGTGGTACAGCACGTCGCGGACAGTGGTGACAGCGGCCATTGGTGGAACAAAAGCAAGCACGAAAGCTAACTATTGATAGCTAGTAGCTAATGCACTAATGATCGAAGAGGTGATGGATGGGTGTTTGGTGGGAAGCTTTGAAGGCTGAGGACTTATATAGGCCAAGGGGAAGGAGCTTCTGAAACTAGAACACCTTCCATATCAGCCTCCTGATATAGCAATATATGTTTGTTCATCAAAAGACATCTCCCGTCCATATTATTTAGTTTAGATGACAATGATTACTGGTTAAATTTGCTATTCATTGCCTGGCTACTCCGCTTCAATTTTGGGACAATAGTAATGCTTGGAAATCTCAATTTCAGACCTTCTTTTGGGCTTTGGCTATGCCTTCTATTGCATACTTTCTTGGCATGTAGTCAATGCTTACCAAAAAATTATCGATGACTGACCTTAGTCATACAAATATATATAGGGTAATAATTAATTCATTCCAATCCAATTATCAGGTACAACTGATACGTTAACCAGCTAGTATAGCTTTAATTTGCTCTCCGCATTCATAAGTATGTATTTATTTCGTGCCTTACAAACACAGATGTAGCTAGTATATGCACTGCCACCAATCCAAGCCACATATTATACAGAACTTAATTATCATTCAGAAGCCATTCCAATTTTGAATTGGATGATGAGATCGAGTCCGCAAATGGATAGCACTGATCCCTAGTCCATTTGACTATGATGAACTTATCACTGGTTGTATCATTTTTTTCTTTTCCACATTCTTACGCAGAGGCCCTAAGAAACATATAAATTAATGTATAAGCTCAGAGAGGTCCTTGATGCAACCATCTCCATCTCTAGTCTATGAATCCTGCCGCTGAATCATTAAGGGGACGCCGAACAATACGAAGACGGTAGAAGCGAGAACTTGTTTCGAACCTGGAAACATGACTTAGAACCTTAGCAAGCCAAAAAAATGACACCCTATAATTTCAAACAAGGCACATGGAAACCTTTCAGTGATCATTACAAATCTTCTTATATTGGGGAAAAAAGAATACAAAAACTCCAAAACTAGTTTGTCTAAGTCAACCAAAAGGATGGCGCAAAATCAAATCTACAAAAGTATTCCGTGGACAAAGGAATAACTTGTTACCTTGCGAGATACCTCATTAGAGCGGAGAATACCTAGAAACATGCTTAAAACCTTAATAATCCGCCAAATTGTAATACCCATGGTAAGAAACCTCTTAAAGCAGAATTATTGGATACACTCTGTTGACCAACGATGAATAGGTTCAGTTCTTTTTCCTCCATATCGCTGGTGAGGTCACCGGATCTGGAGAGGAACAAAGGCTAATGTCAGGTAGCTAGAACCTGAGTCACGAGAGCCATGACGTTAAGGAGTGGAACAAAGGCATTGGTTGTTGGCATAGGTCGATTCTTATATATCGATCACATCTTTGTAACGGCAATGGCCGTTACATTCTATCAATTTATTCTTATATTAATGCCGTCTTATCAAAAGGCCAAACATTAACAAAGGTAGCATAAAATCCGCCGACACAAATAAAGCAACAAAAGCATCCAACATAGTTAGACAAAGACATAGTTATGCTATATCATTAGGGGTGATGAAGTCACTCCAAAAAAACCTAGCTAGAAATTTGGAAATCTAAACATTTGTCCTGTCTTTACCATTGAGGGAAAACTCACAAAGAGGATATTATTTGGACACTAAGATTAGCGAAGCTATATCAATATGACGAATCTCTCCTCATCACCAGTGATGTCTCCAAATCCCGAGGAGGGAGACCAATATATGAGGTGGTTGAGACCCAAGTCATGAGAGCAATCACATCAAGGAGTAGAATTTTAGTTTTTGTTCAAACTGGTTGATACTTATATATGTTTTATTTTTCTAACCACAATTGCCATCTCTTAACAATCTTTGTCTAGCGTGCATAGTCCTCAGGGCAGTTATTGAAGGTGCAATGGTTGATATGTTGCCATTCTTGTATTCCTTCCTAAATAATCTCTTAGCAATCTTGTTAACTTGTTACCATTGCATAAATAACACCCTTGATGGAACCATAGAAGAAGATAATGTGAGCTTGATGAGTCTGGCATGTGTCAAGATTAATCAATAGTAGTATTAATGGCACTCACTCCCCATGTGCAAACAGAATTTCGTTCTTCTCCGATCTTGAGTTTGATCCTACAAATAGATGGCAAAAAATGTTAAGTATATCTTGATCAAGGTATTTAGCCAAGGGTTTGGCACATTTGAGTGTTAGAGAATGCCACCCTTTTATTATGGGGTGTGTAATGCATGGTTGCATGCTAATTTCTCTATGTGAAAGATTCCCACACGTTGCATTTACAAATAGTTAGGAGCAACCTAGCTTGGAATGTCAGGTTGGGAGATGCAACTATGAAAGGTCCATGGCTAGAGGGGGGTGAATAGCCTATTTAAAAATTCTACAAACTCACTAGAGCAAGAGGTTAGTAAATAACAAAGCGAAGCTTTTTGCTCTAGCTCTAATGGGGCGTTTGCAAGCCACTTATCCGACAATTCTAGTTGACATGATCACTAGGCACACAAGAGCTATGTCACTATAAGCTACACTAGTGAACTATACTACACAACGCAAGACTAGCAACTAAACTAGTTACACTACTTTGCGGTAAGTAAATGGAGAGGAAGAGATATTTATACCGCCATGTAGGGGATGAACCAATCACCAATATATGAACAATCAAGCACCGAGAGAATGCCAATCAAACACAATTGAGACACCAATTTTTCTCCCAAGTTCATGTGCTTGTCGGCACGCTACGTCCCCATTGTGTCAACCAACACTTGGTGGTTCGGCGGCTAAGAGGTGTAGCACGAACCTCGTCCTCGCTAGAACACCGCAAGAACCTATCCACAAGTGAGGTAACTCAATGACATGAGCAATCCACTAGAGTTACCTTTTGGCTCTCCGTCGGTGAAGGTACAAAACCCCTCACAATCACCGGGAGATGGCCACGAATAATCACCAACTCATGCTAATGCTCCTCCGCTGCTCCAAGCTATCTAGGTGGCGGCAACCACCAAGAGTAACAAGAAAACCGTAGCCAAAACGATCCCCAAGTGCACTTGGAATCACTCCCAATCTCACAAAGATGGTTAATCTATGAAGGAGATGAGTGGGAGGTGTTTGTAAGAAAACTGATGCTTGCATACATGCTGACGTCATGCTCCACCGGACGCTGGAACAGTGTCCTGCCCGTGTCCGATGCGAGCGTCCCATGCTCACTCTATACCCGCGCCAGAAACTAACAGTACACCGGACACTTGGGCTAGCGTCCGATGTTGCCAATACCTGTGTCCGGTGAGTGTTTCTCACACTCCTGCAACTTCTCTAAACTTTCCACCGGCGCTATAGAAAATATACATTTCAAATCCCACCGAGGAGAGAGGAACCCAAACCCCTCTCTACCCTTCAAATTCCACCTTCTTCTTAAAGTGTGCCAACACCACCATGTGTGTACCAACTGAAGGGTCGAGATGGCGGACTAGAGGGGGGTGAATAGTCCTTTCTAAAACTTAAAGCGTCGGCTAACCGAAATAAGTGCGGAATTAAAACTATCGGTCTAGCCAAGACTATACCCCTCTATTTAAGTTCTCTAGCACCTTGTAAAAGATCCTAAACAAGCAAACAAGGTGCTACCTTAGCGAGAGCTCACCTAACCAATTCTAGGAGCAAGGTCACACAAGCCTATGCCACTAGTACTTTGCAAACCGGGGAGCTCCTACACAACTAGTAAGCAAAAGCACAAAGCTCCTAAGCTCACTAGCAATGCT
>Ga0182004_10003467_pt1 | contig 12535 bp, 9 predicted proteins | sample Sormic07211540_1_FD_120479 | JGI IMG/M metagenome (GOLD analysis project Ga0182004, IMG submission 120479) | Endophyte microbial communities from Sorghum bicolor roots, Mead, Nebraska, USA - 072115-40_1 MetaG | ecosystem: Host-associated > Plants > Roots > Unclassified | place: USA: Nebraska... | reverse complement strand
GACATCGAAGCACACAAGAACAAGCCTGTTCTCAGATATGAAGAACCACAGCATAAGGACGACAAAGCAGATGAAAATCAACAGGGTGCTGTGTCATGCCTTCCACATTTCACCACCAACTATGGAGGCCGTGGCGCGGAGCTTGGGTGCCTGGGCAGCCTCGCCGTGACGCCGTCGCCGCCAGGAACAGGAAGAGGATCGGAAAGCCGCTGGCCAGGCAGGAGCGGGAGTATGGATGTCTTGGGCTGCCTTGGGCTGGCTTATTTGGGCCTCGTCTCGGGCTGCAGCACCCAGCCCAGGGCCCATGAATGTAAACATTAAAGATTTATATGTGAAAAATATAGGAAAAAATTCAAATTACTCCCCTCAAGTTTGGTATATGTCCAGATTACCCCTTAGACTTATAATTGGTTCAACTTACTTCCTCCAACTATTGTAGTTGGTCTAGTTTACCCCTTAACATGATTTGTTATTTCAGTTTTTCCACGTATTAGTTGAGTTTTAATATCAACTTTTGTGATATAGTAGAGAACATCATAAGTTATGTTAGAAAAAAAATATCTTAACATTTTACCAAAACTTTGATAGCTTAGGAAATTCAACAATAAATTAATAGTAGGGATACAATATCATAAACATAATTATGAAAAAATCATAATGCATTTTTCTAACACAAAATACAATGTCCTCTATCGTCTCACAAAATTTGAAACTAAAATTTACTTTGTACATAACAGAAACAAAAATAAAAATCTCTTTAAGGTGTTAGTTGGACCAATTTAAATAGTTGGAGGGAGTAAATTGAACCAAATGTTAGTTTGAGGGGTTATTTGGACATAGACCAAACTTGGAGGGAGTAATATGGTCATTTATCATAGAGCAGAAAAATAAAAGAGGAAGACTCGAGAGAAATGAGCAGTATTCTGTGTTTCCCTAATGTTAATGTATGTGATTGACGTACATATCTTGTCTCCTGTAGCATGAAACTACCTGAACAATCGCATGGTTTTGAAAGCATCTGCATTGATCTTTCACGGTATGGTCCTAGCATAAGTGTAGCATGGTGATGTTTTGCATAGTCTGCCCAACAGTTGCTACTTCAGCAGCAGCTGGATTAGGTACCATGCATGGTGTGTGGTTGTTGCAAACCTTGAAGGTTAAGAACAACGTACCTGTCCTACGTGTCAATGGACATCATGGGTTTGGCATTCATTAGCTGAAAATAAAACGCATGACCATCGTGCTGTAACTTCCTACGACATCAATATGAATTAGGTACCATGCATGTACGCAAGTCAGGCTGGCTGGGCTTGTAATAGGCTTTGCCATCGAGTAGTGTGTGTGAGATATTATTTATCTTTGTGCCATATATTTGTACTAGTTGCTAACCTTGAAGTTCTTAAGAAGAAACCTGAACTTAATTGGGCATCATGGGTTTGGCAATTCATTATCTGAGAAGTAAAGGCATTAGTGCATGATCATCATGTTATATTATTTCCTATGGCAACAGAGTTCGCACCATCTGTCTCCTTCCTATGTGCATTATTTTGCATAAAACTCCCTTTTTGTTTCGAACAATCAACCCTCAGTCCATCTAGCAATAAATTCACGTGTTCAAGCATTTTATGTATATCCTTTTCACCTAGAGTATATTTTTGTGTGAAGAAGAGAAAATGTATGTATGTATGTATGTATATTCCTCATTTTTACAAAAGAAACCCCCTCCTAGCCCTTGCCTCCCCTCCCCTCATTTCTTTATCTCTTTTTCACTTTTCTCGTCACCGCCGCTAGAAACCAAGGATAGATTCTCCATTAAGATTCCTATGACATCTTTTTTAAAAGTTTTCTATATATGTGTTGTTGAAACTTGCAAATACCTCTTAGTTTGACCCCATGCTCCAGTTCTCTTGTCCATGTAAATAAAATAAAGTATCTAAAAGTTTTCAGTTGAAGCCTTGCTTTCAGTGCTGTAAGAACATGGGTGTGCCTCCTCTGTTTTCTGCTCGTTCAATTGGATTCAATGTTGAGCATCTAGACATAGCTGTAGCTTTCTTATTTTGATAGCTTCCATTTAAATGACCAAACTAAACACTTTGTTTCAAGCTACCAACGAAACAAATGATCGTGAACTACATAGACATTTTTTCTTTCTATACATCACTGACCCACACCATTCAAAAATACATATTTTTTCCTAACACCGACAACAAAATCATATTTTAAGGAAGGTGTCACATGTACTATGGTGAAGCTCTCCTGTTTTGTCATGGAAATAGCATGCAACCCGAAGGTAAATGTTGCACGATAAGGATGAAACTAGTAGCTGATGACTAGAACATATTTCTGCATACTTGCCTTGTCTAGTTCAGCTTTTCTCAAACATCTCTTGACTAATCAGAAATTTGAATGTTCCCCTTATAAAAATGTTGATATACCTCCTCTCCTTTATAGAGGGGGTTGGGGGGAGATGTGATATCTCTGTTGTATCTGGCGTGGCTCCTTTTGCACTTCATATATGATGCTTGTTGTCCTAGTCGTCATGCATTTGGCATGCATTACATGCAAACAGAACAAATTGTGAGCACAACACCATGAATGTGAGGTGTGTTACCAAAGCCAATGTCTTTCCCGGATCTATATATGTCTGCCACAAATTCCTATGGTTCTCAAATAAATTTGACTTTACATAATTGTGATAATGCAAGCAGGGAAATGTAAATGTAAGGCCATGTCCAAGCATTCCATTCAAATGCGCTTCAGAGTTCCCGTTCACACCCTCTGATCGAGGCAGGACAAGCCCAAGCGTGCGTGCAGCTGTCGCTCAGGGCCCAGTGACTCGATGGACTCGGCCATGACCCCAGTCTCTTAGCCCGAGCCTGAGCTTCACCCTAGCCATCGCCCAGGCACAAACCGATGTCCCGAGCCATGACTAGAAGTTGACTCAAGAATCTATCAGATACCTAGAGCCTAGTAGACACATAGGTGTTGTACCATCTACTCGTTCCATAGTCATGAGGCACTATTGGCCACTCCCTCGACAAGGTCACGCAATGTGCGTGACACATCAGGACATGGGACTCCCCAAGTTCCAAGGGCAGAGGGCTCTAGGCCTGATTGTCAGTCACTCTAGGCACGGGAGGCATGCTCCTGACAGTCAAGCACCGGACTACGATAGTAGCATCAGGGAGTGGTTGCAACATTGTTGGCCACCTCCAAGACAAACAAAGGAGTACCAGACGACACCAGGACGAAGGAACTATAAGCACCCAATGGAGAAGCCCTAGACTAGAACAAAAGTGTGCTTGTTCACTGAATCTACAATTCAGCTCTTGTAGTTGTTGATCAACTGCAACCATGAAAATATCATAGCAGTAGTGATGCTTGACTGTGATCTCATTATTTGAACGAGATCAAATGTAATCTGCATAAGAGTGATTCATATTTGGAATTCTAATTCCCTGTTTGTTGTAAATTGTGTCACATCACTGAATGCAAATGCGTGTGGCCCTACCGCTGCAGGGTTGAACTATTGGGTGGTTGGGATAAAAAAAATCATCAAGGAAGGAGCTAGCGTGACACCATGCGACTGCAGGGTTGAATAAATTAGGGTCACTAAAATGGCACGGCTAATTTTAAGCGTGTAGAAATTAATCTACACCAAATCCAAAACCATATATGTGCACTCGATGTTCCTTTGTTGCTATCTCTACGCAGTTTTGCACTCTTGCAGCTAGCCTATCAATATTGGATGCTAATTCTTTATATTATTTTTAATTTAAATCTTTTGTTTTTAAATGCAAATAAATGTACAGAAACGTGCAGCTCTAGCTCCAAATTTTACTACACATGTGCATGCATTGGGGTATCTTAGACAATTGACCTCTCTCAGTCATGCATGATAAGACAGGTTAAACCTTTTGGCAAATGGTTTGCCAAAACACCTCCAACTGTAACGGTGGAGCCGTTCTTGAAGCCGGAGACAAAAAAAATAGCTTCACTAGTGAAGTAAAGCTTTGCCAAATGGAGCCATAAGAGATGGGTTCCAATATCAGTACTAGAGTACCTTTATTATCACTAGTACAGAAAACTTATTGGAGGTGGGCATTATGGCTTAATGGAGACGGGCATTGCAACCGCCTCCAATGATAGTTCACAATTTATCGTGATTGAATGAAGGTGGTTGCAACGCCCAGCTCAGTTAATCGATTAATGGAAGCAGTCGCATTAAGTTGTCCGTCTTCGTTAATCGATTTTAAAATATAAAAGCTAGCGAGTCCAATTGAGCCCGCTGCCGCCACCGTGTCCATTGGAGGAGGGCCCATCGGATCTGGACACGGCCTTGCCGGATCTAGGTGCAGCCCTGTGCAACCGCTATGGCAGAGGAAGGGAGGGAGCTGATGCTACAGTGGAACGCTGCAATCGGGGGAGCCGCCGCCATGGGAGGGAAAGGCGCAGCAGGCCAACCTTCGCCTAGATTCGCTGCAGCTGGCCATGGGCGCGCGGATTCCACCTCTGCCTCTTGCGTTACTTGCCGCCGCTGGGCCTCCGCCGCACACATCATCGCTAGCCAGGTTTTAGTTCTCAAAAATTTTCAAAATTCCGTATCACATCGAATCTTTGATCGCATGCATGGAACATTAAACATAGATGAAAATAAAAACTAATTTGACAGTTTACCTGTAATTTGTGAGATGAATCTTTTCAGCCCAGTTACTCCGTGATTGGACAATGTTTATCAAATAAAAACAAAAATGCTACAGTAGCCAAAAACCAAAATTTTTTTGAACTAAACAAGGCTATTTTAACTCCGACCAATACTAGATAGGACATACACAATCGCAGGCAAGATGACGACTTAGGCCTTGTTTAGTTCACCCCGAAAACCAAAAAGTTTTCAAGATTCTCTGTCACATCGAATCTTGTGGCACATGCATGAAGCATTAAATATAGATAAAAATAAAAACTAATCACACAGTTTAACTGTAAATCGTGAGACGAATCTTTTGATCCTAATTAGTCTATGATTGGACAATATTTACCACAAACAAACGAAAGTGCTACAGTAGCGAAATCTAAAATCTTTTCGCATCTAAACAAGGCCTTACAAGACGCGAAACAATATAAGGAATTGAAACATGGGCCTTGTTTAGTTCACCCCAAAAACCAAAAAATTTTCAAGATTTCCTGTCATATCGAATCTTTCGCCACATGCATAAAACATTAAATATAGATAAAAATAAAAACTAATTGTACAGTTTAACTGTAAATCGCGAGACGAATCTTTTGATCCGAATTAGTCTATGATTGGACAATATTTGCCACAAACAAACGAAAATACTACCGTAGCGAAATCCAAAATCTTTTCGCATCTAAACAAGCCCATGGCTTTGGACACTCCATGCATGAATCATATGTACAGTTTATGTCGGAATTGCATTGTATACAAGGGAGTTAGCTGGAGTCACATGCACCAAAGATGTTGGAGTTCCATCCACTATAGTTGGTCAAAGGATCAGACTGAACGCAAATGCGCGTGGCCCTACCGCTGCAGGGTTGAATAATTAGTGGGGCTTTGTTTAGTTCCGAAAACTGAAAAGTTTTCGGAACTAAACAAGATACCATATCGCACGCACGACTGACTTACAACACTCGAAATAACACAAGGAACTGAAACATGGCTTGGACACTCCATGCATGCATATGCATCTTGTTGTAACTAATTAATCACAGACCTTTTCCTCCGTGTGTTCGATTGTCACGTCATAGCAGTTGACACCATGGTAGATCCCATCTTCAAACCTTGTTGTCACCTTCTCTCCTGTGCACAAAGTATCTTCCTGGGAGTAAGAGAATCGAACGTCACAGACGCCCTGTGTTGCCACCACGCTTACTACTCCCCTGGTGCCTGGAGACACTTTGACACTATACTGCTTGGAGTGCTCCATTTTTATCTCCATGGATTTGCCCCATGTGAACGACTCACTAGACTCACTTTCCATCTCAATCTTGGTGCTTGCAACTTCTGGAACTCCAGCTTCAAAGCTGGTTTTCACACCAAGCTTCATGGTGACACTAGAGTCCCATTTCCTTTCCTTGGCGACAGTGTACGTCAGGGTTACAGTCTCCTCGTCGATTAGGCTGCTACGGTTTACTGCCGTTGTAGTAGAAGCCAGAGTGATGACCTTCCTGTCATGGATCTTAGCATCCTGGGTATTGTATATGACGTCGAAAATCCTCCGAGAAAGAACGGCTTCTTCCACCTTGAGGTGTGCATAAAGGTCGATGGAATGAACACAGGCGCTGAGGCAACTCTCCTTGTTGTCGGACGTCAACCTTTTGCAGAAGCTGCCGCCATTGCCCAGGCTCTGCAGTGCATACGTGCCTTCACTGATCTTGACTGGTCGGAACACGGTGCGGCCGTCGTCGCCGGTGTCCGCCGACGGCCGGATCCAGTTCTCGCCGGGGCTAACCTTCCAGTAGGTGTTGTTGCTGGCACACTTTATGTGGATGGTGTCATCCTTGTCATTGGTGTATTCGATGATATGTCTGCAGCCTTCATCAAGTGCACTGTCAGAAGAAAACTAGAATAGATGTTCGCCCAAATTTTTGACAATTTGTTTGCCGAAATATTCGGCAATAAAACCGAAAGGCGGCAACATGAATTGGTTAACTGGATTGTCAAGTGGATTGTCAAGTGGACGGTAAAAGGGCTGCAAGTACTTTCCGTTGTCTCCTTTGAAAACAACATACTTAGGCAATCGCTTATCCATGTTCAATAATTGCCTACACACATATATCATCAGCAATAATATGGATCAGTTTACATTACTGCTGAAAACAGACTCCGAAACAATCTACTGCTAATAATATATGAAGCACTAATAAACTGCAAGCTGAAAACTCAACAACAACCTGAAGGGATACACGTAACAAGTACGCATGATATTTTGAGATATTTGTTACCAGTGCAGTATATATGATCTGAATAATAATCCTCATCTTGTGTAAATAGAATAATTTGTACCCATAAAAAAAAATCTTACATTAGCATGAGACTGGATGCCTCCTATTTATGTCACGCACTCAGGTGTTGGTGGTTCTACACACATCATCTACATATGCCAGTATAAATGCATTTTTACTGCATGTTTTTTAAGGCTACCGTTAGTAGAAATTATGTATTTGTACTGGTGGAGTGGTGGTAGGCTTAAGAAAACAGACAGTTAAAATGCATTTACACTAGCGGTTTATCGCCTGGACCCATAGTTTTATTTCTACTTGCGCCTATACATTATGAACTGCCAGAAATAAATTTACAACCAACAGAAAAAAATCGATTGTGTACTAGTGAAACCCTTAAGCTATAGTTCCAAATATCATTAATGGCGTAAAAATGAAATACGTCATATATATATAACTATTACTCAGTAGCTGACTACAAAATAACTTATTTTGTAGCCACTTTGAGTTATGATAATTACTATATTAATTTACAAGATTATAGTAACTCTTTATATTACTGAGTGGTTTATTATAACATTATGGTAAATATCCCAATGTGTTATAGTAACCCAACTATCGTAAATATGTATACATATTATAGTAAATTAGTATATAAAATTATCGTAAATGTGGAGGTGGCTACAGAATAACATATATTGCATGTTATTTTATTGAATTGGATTCGATAAAAAATGGTAATAAGCTAATGGAAGAAAAGTCAATAGTATACTATATCACAATATAGAAGGATATAATAATGTAGCAAATAGCATATATAGATGACTTGTGCATTGGTAGATTAAAGATTAAAAGTATAGCACATAATAGAGATGAAGTTGACAATTCTTTTAATCAATAAGGTATGATATTGATAACTTGTATGACAGGAATATACAAGGTAGTGGGACACTCCGAGTGGAATGGTATGGACAGTTGTATGAAGAGATAGAACATCTAGTGCTAATTAGTTCTATTATTAAATTATATATATACATATTATTAACGACAAAGCACATTCAGGGAGTACATGAAATGTCCGTCGTTTTCTATACGTGCCCGCTTGATATAACACACAGGGGCACAGAGATTAGCAAAAAAAGAAAAAGAAAAGAAAAAAAACTTGTTATTATACATACACGTACGAGTGTAGCCACTTGACTACGGCAGGCTGAAAACCTTGACTATTTCTAGAGAGATGGTATCCTCATAGTAGAGCATAAATGCATAATAACAGATTAACTAACAGTATTTGTGTAAAATGGGTTGGAATATGTACCTTAGCTTGCTGCAGCACGCGCGTACGCTAGCTGCCGCAGGTTATTCCAGCACGTAGTAGTATATATGTAGTTATACTTACGACGCTCTCTAGCTACTATATATTGAGTGTCCACCTACTATCGTGGTCCTCAAACTCCATTTATAGGAGAACGTACGCGTGGTGCTTCGTCGTCTTCGTATGTACTAGAACACTGGTGGATCACTAGGCACCTAGTACTATCGCGATGCATGGCTCCGTGGGTTTTGTCACGTGTGGATCGTTATAATTCCAATAGAAAAAAAAACTACTTCTATTCCAATTTATAAGTCATTACAAGAATCTTGAAGAGTCAAAATATTTTAAGTTTGACCAACATTATAAAAAACTAGAATGATTTATGACATCAAATAAATATTACTATAAAAATATAACTAATGAAAAATGTAATGATATTTAGTTGGTATGTTATTATGTTATCATATAAATTTGGTCAAAGTTAAGATACTTTGACTCGTCAAGATTCTTGAAATTACTTATAATTTGGTACAGAGAGACTACCTGTGATTAGGCTGCCCGCGTAGCTGGCGAATTAAGAATCACCAGGTATGTGTCTCGATCAGAGTGTGCCAGTTGAAATCAAATACTAGTTTGAGCAATGAGCCTTTTGTGTTTATTATTAGAATCTCATCGGCACGATTCCTGGATCAGAGCCGTTCTTACACATAATCGGCACGATTCCTGGATCAGAGCCGTTCTTACACATAATCGGCACGATTCCTGGATCAGAGGCGTTAATCATCACGATTACTGGATCAGACGCATTCTTAGACATAATCGGCACAATTAATTCTGGGATCAGACACGCTCTTAATTAGACATAATCATCCCGATCGATTCCCATGATCAGACGCGTTCTTAGAGATAGTATATAACTTTTTCCAATTATTCACGAGATTTCAATGCAAAATGGCCATCGTATGTATACACTAGGGTAGTAGCGTTCATGTGACGAATCTTCTGCAGTTATATATAACGCAAATCGAAGCAGTAATTGTGGGTGTCAGAGCGCAAAATGTGTTGCCCAATTGATGTTTATATATACTATTATATAGTTTCACGTGAAACATCGTTGGCAACAGCACATCTCTCCATGTCCATATTCAAACCTATAGATTATGTCGGTGTGTTACAATGGAAACAAAGTAATGGTATGGTAATTTAAGTTTGAACTTGTGTTCTATTATATCAAACATCTTCCAGCTCAGCACAGGCCATGCATGCTCGCTCCGTCTAAGATAATATGCTTGCCGATGCTTCTTTTTTTTTTCAATCCATGTCTTAATTCTGGAGTCATTGGAGCCTCTGGTGCAGAGTCAGGTGACGAAGCCAAAGGCCTTCTTGCAGGAACTCCAAGCCAGCCCCATCTCTAGCGAAACACGAATGTTCGGTTGAAACAACCCCATCTTGGAGGCAAAGGGATAGCGATACAACTCTCTCCAATCTTCATCTTTCCATGTATAACTTGAGTCAAGTGTAGAAGCAATGGAGGTGCCAATTGTTACTCCACCTATTCCGCCAAACGTAAGACAACTCGATCTTTGTGTATCCCCAAAGGGCTCGCTTAGGAATGAAGGTACGACGAGCATACTGCCCGTCCATCACTTCACCATTGTCACCTGTCACGACCTCTTTCTGCCATTGGTTATGAAGCTCATAGTGCATGCAGAAGCAATCTATGTCAGCATAGGACCCAAAGGTTCAGCATGCTCAATAGAACCTAGATAGGTTTAGAATCCCATTAGGGTAAGATGATGCAGCTACACATCAGAATTCACTTGAACCTCCTTGAGAAAGGCAACCCTAGGAATCCACAATCCATAATGAAACGGATCCCCAAAGACAACAAGTTCATCTGACGTAGGCTTCAAGAAAGTTTCACCTTTCGAACACCTCCTCTTCTCGTTTTGGAAAGTTGTCCCCGATAGGATAGGAGGTTAGGCGCGGAGCGGCCCAACATTCGTGAGTGAAGGTCATGCTTGGGGGATGGGACCTTCACTGAGACTAGCATGATTACAAAGGGAAAGCTCTCTAGGGTTTCGAGCCTCAAAGTAATCTCTCTTTATTGGGATCTAAGTCCCCCTTTTGTTGGTACAATTACATGAATCTCCCTGTACATCTTTGCCCCTTGCCAGCTGGGGCATATCCCAAAACATTCCTTATCTACATAGTTCCCCTGTAAGGGCACTAGGTCCTTCTCCCGTGGCCATGGCCTCCACTCATAGACCCTTGTCGAGCCAAAGGAAGTCCCATGGTGCCACCCGTGGGCCGCCTAGGCTCTTCCTTTTTTGGTGTTCCTTCTTCATCCTCGCCATGTGTCCATCTGAATGTCGAGTGTGGTCGTAGAGGAAGTAATTGTTTAGAGCCTTTAGTGACCTTGCAAAGGCGTCATACGAGGCTAGCCATTTGGTGCATCACCCTTAGTCTAGACCTTCATTGACTCCATCCTTCACTATCTCCTTGTGCCTAGCCTCCTAGGGCTTTAGGCCATGAGGGTGCTTCCTCTATTCCTGGTATCATGTAGGACTTTCTGGATTTGCATTATCGTTAATTAGTTGGACAAACATCGAGTCCAAATCATAGACCCCCAATAATTCCTTGATGTAGGCAGTCTTGATCCTCATGTCATGGCATTAGGTTTGGGGACCGAGGGTTCTCCTCCCCTAGGCTCACTTGTGTGAGGCCTGTGATGCTTTCACTTTTGACATGTGATTCATCGGCTGGTCTTCTTGGCACACTGTAACTAAAATGATTGGGTGGGAGTTTGATTGTGATGAGGAAGAAGTTGGACCATCGTTTGGTGACTTAAAAGGATAGGGTAAATGTATGTATCCCTAGTTGCTTTCCACGTGGTTAAAGAGTCATTCACTTTAGCATTTTGTAGCTTATATTCGAGAGAGTTATTGTTCGCAGGTTTGAGCTCTTTAGTTGGCCATGTTTTGCGGTATGTGGTCTCATCTATTTGCCATTAAAGCTGAAGACAAACATTTCTATTACAAGCAGTCGATGATGGCGAGTGTTGACGGTCCTTAATGCCTATTTTATACCATCAACTATGGCTCAATATAACATGATATCAACCATAAAGCATAGTTGTAGGGTTTTATTCTAACGAGTTCCATGAGTTTTGGTGTTCTCACTTGTTTTGTAGGAATATGCAATTTTCCATCAAATAAAAATATGTCAAATGATGATTTGGACTACACCATTATGACGGGCTTATCGAGACGATCAAAACAGACATATTATTTGCTATATTTGTAGTCCAGAGTGAAAATATATTAATTTTACAAATAAAGGAGAATTACCACTAATGGGCTCCACACCTAAGCAAGGCCCATGACGTGAGAAGAGGCTCATATGGCAGATAGAGACCCAAGAGAGGCGCCCCAAGCTTCTCCCTTGAGTGGGCTCACATGAGAGATGATTGGAAGGCCCAAGTTGATGTATAATAGCCCAACAGAGCAAACAGTGGAAGAATTAGTCGCACATCGTCTGTCCAAAAGAGGTGGGAGGCTTTTCTAGGCTATAAATAAAGAGGCAGACCCCCTCCTTGAGGGCACCACATTATTATGGAGATGTAGAGGCGTCCCTCGAATGGATAACCTCTCACCTCTAGAGAATTAGGGCTAGACATTCTAATGTAGTAGATTAGTTCTACTTGAGAGTTAGGGAGCGGCGCTACGCCCGGGTTCCAGAGGAGTCGTTAGAGTTCTGGTATATCTTTATATCTTTTATTGTAAGACTTATGCTTTAATATATTTATCTTCTCTACTTACTTTTATGCATTACATTTGATTGGTTAGTATAGTTATACTTTAGCATAGGATCTCCGCCCGCATCGGGTGCTTTAGTTATTAATTGTGACTAGATCAAGTAGTAATTTGTAGTAGAGACATGGTGTCTAGACTATAGGTTACCTGGGATTGCACCTAGTTCTACGGATAATTGTGGTAGCCCCAGGTGGTGACAGCCCTGATGGCCGACGTATTCCACCATGTTTGGATTGGTGTTGTAGGACCGTATTCAGACCATCCTAGCCCCCTTCTCATCTATTTGTGGCTAAGTGCTCTGATGTCCCGAAGTGTTATTGTATGATTGCTTTACCTACCATGAATTAGTTATTATAGAACCCTAGTAATAGAGAAGTATTTAGGAACCTTAAACTCTCCCGTTGTCCTCTCACTTTAGCTATCTACTCTTTTATCATAGAATTCT
>Ga0182004_10003466_pt1 | contig 12537 bp, 7 predicted proteins | sample Sormic07211540_1_FD_120479 | JGI IMG/M metagenome (GOLD analysis project Ga0182004, IMG submission 120479) | Endophyte microbial communities from Sorghum bicolor roots, Mead, Nebraska, USA - 072115-40_1 MetaG | ecosystem: Host-associated > Plants > Roots > Unclassified | place: USA: Nebraska... | reverse complement strand
TGGGTGGGGGAATTTCCCCAGACCCATACCCGGGTGGGTAAATTAGACCCGGCGGGTCACCCATACCCGCCAAACATCAACAATTCACAAGCACCAGTCACGTAGTAGCAATTCACAAGCATCATCACATAGCCATTCACAAACATCGTCACATAGCCACCTCACCATATACCTAGCAAATAGCAACATAATAATTTCTGCTGCAACCACTAGTCACAACACCATAATAGTTTATTGTCCATACAAACCACGTAGTAGAGAGTAGTACTTTGCTAGCACTACATAGGGTTTCTGTGTATGGGCTGCCGGTGGACTAATGGCTGGTGGGCTTCTTTAGTTTTGGGCTGGGTATTTTTCACCCATGGGTAAATGGGTATGGGGACTACTAGAACGTCCCCATACCCGCGTACCCAATGGGTGAAGGGTTTGCTCCGTTTGTATACCTACTGGTTTCACTCCATATTGATACCCTAATAGAGTAAATACCCATCGGATCGCGGGTCATGGGTCCCCATTGACATCTTTATCTACAGCTGATATATAATAATGTTGCTGGACAGTTGGACAAGTGCATCGTCACATTGTAACGGGTTTGTCATGACCAACCTACCATAATGTAAGCAATCTTGCTTGGCATGCCTTGTGCCACGATGCTGGATATTCAGCAGAAAGTTCCCGTTCCCACGCACACGGCACACTTGTTTGAACTTGTCCGGATCACAAGTAAATATACACTATCTTTGTGCTACTTCTGTGTTTTTGAAGGTACATCTACACATATGTTCTTGATGTTATCAAGCTGAATATTTTAAAAAAATCCTTATATTGGTCAAACTTTTCAAAAGGTGGAGCAAACATTGATATTTGTGATCGTCGGACACGGGGGAATCAATCCTGTTGCAACTCGGTAATCTCGGTGTAATTCACACGTTTTGTGCCATAATATAATACGTATACAATAAGAAAGAGTTCTGAGATCATGACAGACTTATCAATTCATCATAACAGCTCCTCTTGCAACGACGATCGGTCTCGCCGTCGTCACGGACAGCCCTTTACTTCGGAGCATGAACTGGTGGCGGTGCATTGGCACGGAATTGCTGTCCAGCAGGTAGAGCACGGCGACGGTGAGCACGGAGCAGGCGAGCATGGCAGCCGCCCCGAAGGCGACCCACACGAGCAGCGCCGTGGCGAGGTAGAGCGCCCGGAGCCCCGTGTTCCAGAAGCCGCCGCCCCGGAGCACCGCGCGCTGCACGTGGCTCACCGGCGCGTCGGAGCCCAGCGCGCTGATCAGGAAGCTTGCGTGCACGTAGCACCCGGCGGACTGGACGAAGCATGTGAAGGACGCGAGGAAGCACGCCAGGAGCGAGGCGTACTTCGCCGTCGCCGTCGCCTCGCCGCCGCCGGACGTCGTGAGCGCCGGGGACGCGCCGCTGCTGCTCACCCACGCGCCGATGAGCGAGGCCAGCGCGATGCAGAGCGACGCCAGCGTGGTCGACGCCGAGATGCCGTCGGAGATCACACTCAGCGCCAGCGCGGCCTCCTCTGGCGCCGTCGTCGCCCGCGCCACGCGTTCGACCCACGCGAGCTTGTTGTGGTTCTCGTAGCCGATCATGGTGGTGTGCGGGCGCCGGAAGATCCGGTAGAGGAGGAGAAGGTGGTAACCCAGCATGGTCGCCACCGCACAGGGGACAAGAACTAACTCCATGGAGCTCTTGGCAATGGCAGGCATCATCTCTTCCCTTCCCAGCTTCGATAATCTCTCTCTGTGTGTCGATCGATCTCGGAGTTTTTCTCGTCCTCTTATATTGCGCTCGGTTTGGAATTGGAATGATTTCTTGTATATATATATATATCCCCTTCTCTGTACTGCGGTGGCAACATGATGAAAGATTGCAGGATTGTACTTTCGCCATAGCTTTGATCTGTGAGTTTTGTTGCGTGCAAATTTATGGGACCTCGTTTTCTGAATGTTCATGTCATAGTTGCTTGTGGGTTTCGGTGCAAAACTAATTGTGGCTTTGTTTGCAAGCGATGGCAATTGACATGACCAGAATCAAAAATGGGTCCAAGGCTGATTCAAAGAAATAGCCGGCAGACACTCTTGGCGGGTTGCTGGGTTCTCAGAGTTGAATCCGCTACAGTTTGGGTTTCCTCTTCGTTGAATTCTTTTCTTTTGTGCATTGTTTAAAAATTTAAGATTGTTATAACAATTAAAACAGGACAAAATTGCTTGATTTAGGGTCATCACAGTTATTTCACTTCCTCAAAAAATTTTCCAAAAAAAATAGAGTCCTTATTTTGAGATGAGATGGAGTGAGTAAGCCAATAACACCAACTATAAAGCTGAGTGCGAGGAACAGCTTAAGGCCGTGTTTAGTTTCTGTACAGAAAAATTTCACGACACTATAGCACTTTCGTTTGTGTATAGTAATTACTGTCCAACCATGGAGTAACTAGGTTAAAAAGATTCGTCTCATAAACTCTGACCAAACTGTGTAATTAGTTTTTATTTTCGTTTATATTTAATACTTCATGTATACGTCTAAAGATTCGATGTGACGGGGAATTTGAAAATTTTTAGATTTTAGAGCGGAAGTAAACAAAGGCCTAATAATAACTTTTTAGTATGAGGGAAAAAAGATTTTTTTCATCGAAAGGCACTTGTAAGAGCATCTCCAACAGTTATGCAATTGGAATTTGTCAGTCCCTAAACGTTTTGCCAAAGGAAAAATAAGTCCATCTCTAAGTGTTTGGCATTTTTGACTTAATATTTCCCAAAATGGACCCACTATTTTTGTCCGAGATCTTTTTTTTTGTTTGGCACGCTTCGCGCGAGATTTTTCCTCTGCGCGGGAATTTGCGTCGTCCGTCGCCGCCAGTCCACGAAGTCGCAAGTCACCGCCGTTTCTGTGAATCGCGGCCTCCCGGTCCGCCAGTCCACGAAGTCGCAGTTCGCCAGAGTTCCGTCACGCGCCAGTAGTCCACGAAGTCGCAGGTCACAGAGTTCACGTCGCGCGCGGCCTCCAGACCGTACCCACAAACATACAAGATCAAATTACAATGGACATATGGCCACATATGTATCAATCGCCAAGGACACGTATCTATCAAGCGCCAAATCAATGACCTCTACAATATGTACTTGAACCAGCCGGCCAAAACATCCTCGCAACCGGCCATCTTCTACCCTAAGCCGGCCAAAGATTGTAATCCAAACCGCATACAAAAGATTGGATCGTAGGGAGTACATCAACCATAGCTGTGTCGCGTCGTGTGAAGGAAGGAGAGGAGGCGGCCTCACGTCGCGTGAAGGAAGGAGAGGACCGGTGATGGATCGTATGTCCTAGTTGCACGCGGGGAAAGAAAAGAGGTGGCGTGAAGAAAGGAGGCGGCGGCGCGGGAAAAAGAAGAGTTCACGTGGGGAGGAGGAGTCCTCGTGAGAAACTACCGCAGCGCGTAGGGAGGTCTCGCACGACAAGGAGTCCATAAAACTTGAGATATCAAAATTGTCAAGCCATTGTGCTTATACAAAAATACCAAGTTTAGTTCATTAAATGTCAAGTTTGTCAAAATACGTAGTCCAATTACTGTTCAAGATGCTGCCCCATTTGATTAAACCCCGTCTGTTGGCCACGACCGTACCTTTGCCGAATTCGCTCCAAATTCGTCATATCAACCGGATCTATTAATTCTCCGATCCTCGGCCTTCATTACCTTTGTGTATTTGTGATCGCTAGACCAGGTCCACCGTCCATGTGTTGTGCAAGTTTCCATATATTTACTGGATTCACAGCTACGAAAAAGTCCCATTTACATTCCAAGGTCATCCGACTTTCCTCTCTAATTTATAAATTTAGTTTTTTTTTTAACCTTCGTCAACTTTTAAAAATAGTTCACTTTTGCACCTCAAGTGGTTTTAATATTGGTTTTGCTCGTGCGGCACCACGTTAGAGGGGTAAATCAGATTAAGTCGAAAGTTCAAGAAAATAAATTAGGCTATAAATATTCTTATAAAAATACCTAAAATTTCATAAAAATATTCAAAAATTATCCACCAAAAGGCTTCTGGCTGCTCAAGACAAAAAAGGTCCAATTTACCTCCCTCAACTATTATGGTCATATGATTTTCTTCCTCATTTATAAAACCAGCTTTTTTAATTTTAACTTTTGAAAAGCATTCACTTTTTGTATCTTGAGCAGTTTTGATAGTTGTTTTGCTCATATGACACCACATTAGAGGCAGTACGAACCAAGATTTAAGCGCACCCAGTTCGCATATGAACTTCATTTTGGAAGTTCTACCTATGCATGGAAATATAAGAAGATAAGCTTTTCAATACTGGGCCTATGTCAAAAGTCTTCGGAATCAATGGAAATTATTGAAACAAGTGGATGTCCAAAATTTATCAGGGTGTTGTGGTGCTGTCTTTTTGGTCGTTGGGCCTTGTAACATGCCGAAACTCAAGTAGGGGGTCCTTGGCTGCTCCTTAGACTCTATATTTAGCAGCCTTCACCCAAGTTAGGGTTTGAGTTTTGCTTCAGATTAATCTATATCTTTGAACAATCATTGTTTGTAGGTTATTTTTTGAGACCCCCAACTTCGAGTACTTAATCATACAACCATAATTGTTACTTGAATCAGATTGCATTCTTTTTTGAGTTATTGCTTGCATTCTTTGATTTATAACAGGGATTAGCCCTTTCAATGAGGTCAACTACATAGTGACATGGTTGATAACCAAAGCTGACGTGGTGCTAAGGTTGCAAGATTCAGGTCGGATCGACATGTCGTGAATCCACCAAATCGATAATTACCTCCACATGATGGAAGACCGAGGCCACGTTCCAATAGTGGTAGTGAGCACCGCTAGTGTCTTGGTAACGACCGTGATGCCTAAGGGGAGGGTGTGAATCAGGCAACTTAAAACTCTATTTCTAAACTACGACCTCTAATTTTCAACCTTAACAAAACCTATGCAATCAAGTAAACTATCTAATTGTAGAATTACCGTTTGCTAGGTGTGTTGCTATCTCCACCGCAAAAGAGTTATACAACCTGCGTTCCAATCCTATCAACTTGCCTATCAACTATGCTAAGAAAGATAAAACACACAACCAAGGTAACAATGTAAATGTGAAAGCTTAAGTGTGGTAGAGATGCAAACTTCCTTCGATGACTCTGATTTTTACCAAGATATCGAGTAGCGCACAAGTTTTCCCCTAGTCCTTGTTGGAGCCCCTCGCAAGGAAGGCCTTGCAAGGGTCGAGCTTTCGATCATGTAATTCCGTCGATAGTCCCGGACCTTTCCCACACGCAAGTGGGTATGTGCCTCTTCGATGTGCCTTCCGGTAAGCCTCTTCTAGACCGCTCCATGTCATCTTCACTATCAGGCTTCTAGCAAAAATGTCGTATGTCTTATTCCCTCTGGTACACGATGGTGACCACACCACAAATGCAGTTGATGTATACTACAAGCCCCACCGAGTACAAACACAGTGCGCACAAGCACCTTATGGCAATTGGGGTGCAACCTCACTAAACACTAGGGCCAAACCTAGAGCAAGCACAATAGTAGTGGTCTAATCAACCTAAGCACTTTGCAAAAGCACCTAAGCCAATCATCGAGTGATTCTTTAAGCACTTTGGTGTCAAAGCTCCTAGAGATGAACCTCAGCTCATACACATGTTCCTTGAGCTCCCACACTTTCCATGTGGCCGGTTGGGTCATATTTATAGCCACCCAAAGTGAAGTAGCCGCTGGCCTCCTTGATGGGCAACTCTACGCACTATCGGACAAAAAGGACCACACCATCGGACCATTACATGTTAGGGTCCGACACCTTCCAACAGTTAAATTCTAGGAGACCGTTAGTTGACTATTGTTGCCGCTCCCTCGCTGATAGCTGGGCCTAAATGTTGGACGATTTGATAACTGCATGTCGTCCTGAGCTTGACACCAAAAACCCTTATTGGAACCTTTCTAGATACCATGGGACTGCACCTCTAAATGGTCCATCCTCCATGTCTTAGACTATGCTTCTTCAAGATCTTTGCATCTAGCTTGGTTCCATCCTCCATGTCTTGGACTATGCTTGTCTTTTAGGTCTTCAACAAATCTTCTAATGTCTTGCTTGTGGTTAATCATCACGTTGCCTAAGTCCAATCCACTTTTGCACCCATGTTGAATGACAAAATAAACATTTGCAAATTCATTAGTCTAGCTTGGTCATGATGGTCATCAAACACCAAAAATCCAAACTAAATGAGCCAAGGTTCCATTTTTCTTACAGTCTTCGACCACTTGCCACTATCCATCATGTTACCTTCCATATCCTTGCCTTGTCGTCAAAAGGAGGGGTGCACCTAGGATTTGAAGAAGCTTCCCTACCGCATCTTCCCCAACCTTATAGCCTCACTTGGACCAAGAGGATGTGGGCTCGATGCTCGACAAAATCTACCTATTTGCAGTACACACAATAATCACCGCTAACGATACATATATTGACTAGAAAACATTCATACATTGTACTAGTATGTACATCTTGTTGCAGTATCATACAGATAAGATGTGCCTCAAATTTAGACACGTGATTTGTTATATACCCTAAAAGACACATAAGGGCGTGATTTGTTCCAATATGTTTAGAATTAGGCTCCATATCATAGCTAGGGCCTTCTTTAGTTGGTGAAAAATTTTGCAAAGTGCTACTGTAGCACGTTTGTTTGTATTTGACAATTGGTGTCCAACCATGGACTAACTAGGCTCAAATGATTCGTCTCGCAAATTATAGACGAACTGTACAATTAGTTATTTTTTTACCTATATTTATGCTCCATACATATGCCGCAAGATTCGATGTGATAGAAAATCTTGACCATTTTGCAAAATGGTTCAGGAACTAAACATGGCCTAGGTACGTGTAATTTTAACTTGTATAGGAACCATGGTTGTGAGTTCAGGTCATGGACGAGATAGAGAGGGATGTGACTATGTGAGGGCATTATGGGAAGTAAAAGAAGATGGACAGAGGAATAATTTTTGTCTCTAATTTTAGTATAAGATATAGATATTGATATAGGTACAAATATAGATATAGATATAGATATAGATATAGATATAGATATAGATATAGATATAGATATAGATATAGATATAGATATATATTTGTTCAGGCTGTGAACAATGATTAATCTTTTAGTTAATATTGAACCTTTTGATAATAATTTATTACAGACTAAAGAAATGATATAAATATAGATAGATTTTGTATGGATTTAAGAAATAATTTTTTTAATTAGGCCTTGTTTAGTTCCGAAAATTTTTTGGATTTTGGCACTGTAGTATTTTCGTTTTTATTTGACAAATATTATCCAATCATAGATTAACTAGACTCAAAAGATTTATCTCGTGATTTACAGGCAAACTGTACAATTAGTTTTTATTTTCGTCTATATCTCATGCTTCGTGCATGTGCTCCAAGATTTGATGTGACGGGAAATCTTGAAAAGTTTTTGGTTTTCAGGATGAACTAAACAAGGCCTTAGTATTGGATTCTTGAATTAGGATAATACTTCCATTGATCCTTGCTGGAGCCCCTTGTAAGGATCAAGCTTCTGGTTAGGTAACTTCGTAGATAACCCTGAGGCCTCTCATACATAAGTGGATCTCCGTGTGACCTCTCATGGACCTCTCCTTATTGAGTTTCTGACCAAAACATCTCAGGTCTTGTTTCCTCTGTCAGGAGGTCATATTACAAAGGTGGTTGGCATGATCTCACAAGATTACACACAAACATGGTTGGCATGATTCACAAGTTTTTTTACAAAAGCTAATTACTATAAGGCGATCGGAGATAAAAAAATTTTGGGTGTCACATCGAATGTGTCGAAAGGATGTCGGGAGGGATTTTTAGAAACTAATAAAAAAACAAATTACATAGCTCGTCTGGAAACTGCAAGACAAATCTATTAAGCATAATTAATCTATCATTAGCACATGTGGATTACTGTAGCACTTAAGGCTAATCATGACTAACTAGGCTTAAAAGATTCGTCTCACGATTTTCAACCAAACTATGTAATTAGTTTATTTTTTATCTATATTTAATGTTCCATGCATGTTTCCAAACATTCGATGGGACGAATGAAAATTTTTTTGGATGGAAACTAAATAAGGCCTAAGCGAAAAGTCAAAACGCTAGCTTTTGAGTCAAAAGCACAAAAACTGCATCTCAAACAAACATGCATGCCTTGGAAAATGTAGGTTTTCTTGTCCTGTTTGGTTTACGGTGATAACTTTTATGATATATCACATCGAATATTTAGATATGTGCATGAAGTATTAAATATAGACTATTTACAAAACTAAAAACATAGCTAAAGAATAATTTGTGAGACGAATCTTTTAAACCTAATTAGTCTATGATTGAATACTAATTGTCAAATAAAACAAAAATACTACGGTGCCTATTATACTTTAACACCCAACCAAACACCCTAGTGCTCTTCCGGCAGTAGAGTAAAATGATTTCAATAGGCTTGTCACTTGTTTTCTATTCCAGAAGTAGTCTTCCACATGGTGTACACCTACTTTCTCTTGTTAGTATCTAGGTTTCTGACAAAGCAAATTTACCATACCCAAGTAAATTTACCGTACTATATATTCCTCCATTCCATACAAGGATAGCCTTTGCTTCCTGGTTGAAAAACCATACAAGCATTTTATTGAAATTTGAAGATTACCTTAGGCCCCGAAAAATTTAAGAGATTTTACCTCTTATTTTTTTGCACAATATACATAATTATATTAAATAAATATACAAAGGAAGAAAAGATTTTCTATACTAATTGTATACCATAAAAAAAATATGAACGCTTTCGTCGCTGCGGATAGTTTATTCGTCACTTTGCCAACATGAGACGCGTGCCCTTGTCGATATATAGTGGTCGTGAGCACCGCTAGCGTCTTCGACCATTAGCCACTACCGTTCGTGTTACCTTTCACATCCCTGCCTTGCCGTCGAAAGGAGTGGTGCGTCCAAGATTTGGAAAAAGCTTCCTTGCTGCATCTTCTCTAACCTTATAGCCTCACTTGGATCTAGAGAACGCGGGCTCGATGCGACACATGCTCCCTTGATGAATTATCGGTATCAAGTTTCTTGATATTTTCTTGTTTATATCTCAACACATATAGATTTATATGATGCAATACTTTTGTAGATTTATTCTCGCTCTACTGTTTATATAAACAATAATTAAGAGTTATCTTTTTTTGTAACCACACAGTAAAAATGTAGATGTTTACGTTGATGCGGGCATATCATTTGAAAAAACAAGCCGACAAATCTTGAGATTGACGAAATTATTACACCACGCCGAGAAGGAGGATGAGTATATGGATACAGATGGGATCTCCTTGCTGCGTGGTGTTTCCAAAGGTAAATAATTTGTTTTTCTTCTTTTAATTAGATTCTGTTTTGCGTTGCTAGCATGCGAAGTTATTGACGACGGCTGCATATATGCACGAGCGAATTTATGTAGATTTTATTTATTACGGGTTTGCCTACGAAATAGGAGTATCAGATTTTGGTGAAGTTCATCCCCGCAATCTTTGCATCTCTAGTCAAAGCGGCTTTAAGAAAGCCGTGGAAACGCATACGACTGCATCACATGAACCGATGGCTGCAGAGTAGCGGTGGCGCACTTGCCGTTTTGGCACCGCACCGCGCCCGCCCGCCCGCCCGCCAGCTTCTCGATCGGCGTCCGTTCCCGGAGGCCAGGCCTAACCTCCCCGGGCGGTGCGCGCGTTCTTCCGGCGCCTCGCGCGCATCCTCACGCGCTGCATCCTACTCCTATCTAGCTCGCCTGGCTGCCGCGGGGCGCGCCGCGCGGGAGACGCCGTCCAAGGAACCGGCGCCCGGCGGGAGGTCCTCCTCGCGCTCTCACGTTTTCTGCCAGCACGCGCTCCCGCCGATCGATGGCGTGGCACATCCCGTTCCAAAACTTCCCGACCCAGCCCCGCCCGCGCCCGCACAAAAGCTGGCGGAGAGTCACCCGCGTCGCGCGCGCCGCCGAATCTTGGCTGCAGCATGCACGCGCCACGCCATGCTCGACCATGCCGCCAGCCAAAAACGATTTCCAGCACCGCTCTCCCGGTAGAAACGCTTCAGTTGCACACCGGCTGGAGTGGACGGCAGAGAGTGTAGCGCGCTGCGTGAGGCGTGCCAAACGCCTGCCACCGGGAAGAAGCCAATGCCAAGCCATAAAAGCCCTTTACGCCTGGACTGGACACCAACGCCGGCTTCTCTGTCACACACTTCTCTCGATCTCTATCCTCTGGCTAGAGGCCGCTTCGGTTCTCGTGGACTGCCGAACCGCCCCGGCCTCGAACTCGTTTCCTAGGTGCTAGCTGCTACTACGCCTACCCTCGAGTCTGCAAGGGATACACAGCAGTAGGGGTGAGGGGCTGCATTTCTCAAAACTGATCTCTTGTGGCCTTGTGGTGACTCCTTGTGACTCTGACTATAGTGGCTAAGGCCACAAAGGATTGAACACACCAGACTAGGATGTTCCTTGGTAAAACCAGTCACTGGATTTATTTATCTGGCCGTAACAATATCAAGATCAATTTACTCACATTTTCTCTTTGTAAAACACATGGTAAATGACCTTTAAGTATGGCAAATGACATCCTACAAAGAATGTGCTAGCCATTTTGCCGTGATTTGAAATTTTTACCTTTGAGTTTTGGCAGCCAAATCATCGGTTACTTGAATTGTGCCGTCAACCTACTATAAATACAGGTATATCCAAATGCTTTGGTCTATTGCTATCGTCATTTGTCGCAACTTTCATAAGTCCACCAGTAACGTTTTTGGGTGGCGACAAACGGCTATTTTGACCCAACAAGGATGAGAAACGATTAGTTACCAACTACTACATTGACCCAATAAGAATAACTGACATATTCGATAGATAAGCTCAAGCAAACAGATTCTAATTACTTGTCAACAATTGTCACGTTGATTTACTTGTCAAAAATGTATCCTTTCTAAATCCCAATTGCTCGCCACACTTCACTGATTTCATTAGTGATACATCTACCCACTCAGTGCGAGTCATCTGGGTGGAATTACCTTAATAGATGCATTTGGTGTCATGTTTCTTACTTGGGGCCATTTTTTTTGAGCTAGGCCTTGTTTAGTTCTCAAAAAATTTTATAAAAAAATTCAGATTCCCTGTCACATTGAATCTTTCGGCATATACATGAAGCATTAGTATAGATAAAAATAATAACTAATTGCACAATTTGTCTGTAATTTGCAGATGAATTTTTGAGCCTAGTTAGTTCATGGTTGGACAATATTTGTCAAATACAAACGAAAAAATTACAGTGTTGATTTTGCAAATTTATTTTAACTAAACATGGCCTTACTCAGGGCCAATCTGGGTGTACCTCCGTTGGGTTCCCCTACCAAAATCACCCTTGTGTGACTTCCAACGCGTAAACCGTGGAGCCGCCAATTCTGTGACCAAAAGGCAACTCCCTCCTCAAAACCTGCCCACTCGGCCACTCCACGCTCTCTCCACAGTCCACTCGCCCACCACCGCCACCGCCACCGCCACCGCCAGCCATGGATGCCACCCGCTCCCTCGCGTTCCTGCTGCTTCTGCTCCAGGCCATTGCGGGCGCATCCTCCGACACCAACCACCTCATCGCCGCCAGGTTCGCGCTCCGCGACCCCACCGGCGCGCTCGCCGACTGGGCCGCCGCCACCAACAACAGCTCGCCGTGCCACTGGGCGCACGTATCCTGCGCCAACGACTCCGCGGCGGCCGTCGCTGGGATCCACCTTTTCAATCTCACCCTCGGCGGCCCATTCCCCGCCGCGCTCTGCTCCTTGCGGTCCCTGGAGCACCTCGACCTCTCCGCGAACCAACTCCTAGGCCCGCTGCCGGCCTGCGTCGCGGCGCTCCCGGCGCTCGTGCACCTCAACCTCGCCGGGAACAACTTGTCCGGCCAAGTCCCGCCGTCGTGGGGCGCCGGGTTCCGCTCGCTTGCCGTGCTGAACCTGGTCCAGAACATGCTCTCGGGCGAATTCCCGGCGTTCTTGGCCAACCTCACCGGCCTCCGGGAGCTCCAACTCGCTTACAACTCCTTCGCTCCGTCGCCATTGCCGGAGAAGCTCTTCGACCTAGCCGGCCTCCGCGTGCTGTTCATCGCCAACTGCTCCCTCAACGGTACCATTCCCTCTTCCATCGGGAAGCTCAAGAATCTCGTCAATCTGGACATTTCGAGGAACAACTTATCTGGTGAAATGCCACCTAGCATTCGGAATCTGAGTTCTTTGGAGCAGATCGAGCTCTTCTCGAACCAGCTCTCCGGTAGTATTCCCATGGGTCTAGGGGGCCTCGAGAAGCTGCATTCGCTGGACATCTCCATGAACCAGCTCACTGGGGAGATACCGGAGGACATGTTCACGGCGCCGATGCTTTCTAGTGTGCACCTGTACCAGAACAATCTGTCCGGTCCG
>Ga0182004_10003465_pt1 | contig 12540 bp, 9 predicted proteins | sample Sormic07211540_1_FD_120479 | JGI IMG/M metagenome (GOLD analysis project Ga0182004, IMG submission 120479) | Endophyte microbial communities from Sorghum bicolor roots, Mead, Nebraska, USA - 072115-40_1 MetaG | ecosystem: Host-associated > Plants > Roots > Unclassified | place: USA: Nebraska... | reverse complement strand
TATATATATATATACATATATATATATATAATAATCAGCTGATTCCAAAAAAACCGGTTGGAAAATTAACCACCGCTCCCTCCCGCTCTCCGTTCTAGCTCCTCGGCGAACCACTAGCTAGTGGCGGCGTTCATGCTCGCAAGAGACATAGAGGAGAGCGAGACTGAGGAGGAACAGCAGATAACAGACCACTACACATTGTATCTCTGTATATATAAACCATCTAGCTCACATCCTCCTCCTCCTATATAGTGTAGTCCTGTTACGCTAGCTACCCCTAGCAGATCGATCGATCCTCCATCCATATCTCATCTATACTATATCTGATCAGCCAATCAAGCGGATATATAAATATACATATAGTAGTAGTAGTAGTAGTAGTAGTAGTGCCATCGATCGAGCTTTCTGCTGTGCTGGTCGCGAGGGCATATAGCCAGTGCTCTGCTGTTGGACTGGCGGCTGGCCGGCGGCCGACGAGATCGATCATGGACCGCTTCGCCGAGACGGAGGGCAAGAGGGCGCACGACCCGCTGTACAGCCCGCGGCGCGCAGCGAGGGCGACGGCCACGGGCTTCCCCGTGGGCGAGCACGGGGAGGTGCTGGCGGGACCGGTGATCGTGGGCGCAGGGCCGGCGGGGCTGGCGGTGGCGGCGTGCCTCACCATGTGGGGCATCCCGTACGTGCTCCTGGAACGCCATGGCGGCATCGCCTCGCTGTGGCGCCACCGCACGTACCGAAGGCTGCGCCTCCACCTGCCCAAGCGCTACTGCGAGCTGCCGCTAATGCCCTTCCCGCCAAGCTACCCGGCCTACCCAACCAGGGAGCAGTTCCTCGCTTACCTCGAGGACTACATCGCCACCTTCGGCATCAGGCCTTTCTTCTGCCAGGCCGTCGTCAGCGCCGAGCACGACGGCGACTTCTGGTGCGTCCGCGCCGTCGACGGCGGCAGCGGCGGAGTCACCAGGGTATACCGCTCCAAATGGCTTGTCGTCGCCACGGGTGAGAACGCCGAGCCCGTCGTGCCCGACATCGACGGCATCAATGCCTTCAGGGGCCTGGTCATGCACTCCAGCGACTACTGCAGCGGCGAAGGCTACCGGGGTAAGAAGGTGCTCGTCGTCGGCTGCGGCAACTCCGGTATGGAGGTGTCTCTTGACCTCTCCAACCATAATGTGCACACCTCCATGGTTGTGCGTGACTCGGTGAGAAGATCGATATTCATGGATCATCGGTTTCATACTCAATCGCCTCTCAGTTCGCGCTCTTCCATTCTAATTTTGCGGCTCCAATTCGATTGTTTGTGTTTAGGTTCCTTTTGCAATTGCTGCTCTTTCATCTTTATTTATTTAAATAAATAGATTTGCTTTTGTTCTTCATATGGAATAATACCGATCGATTTAACTAACCATTGCAACCATTAGCTGGTCTAATATAATTCAGAGATTTGTGTTTTGCTAATACTCTCCTACTAACATTAATTAGTGAAAAAGATGCACGCACAAACGAACCCACTAAACAAACAAAGGTGGTATTTGCATCTTTTCCATTGGCTCAGCTTTTTCCCCGGTCCTTTATTTCTTTTTGTTCATGTTATGTTGCAACAAAATATATGCATGGCCGTATGGTAAAGCTATAGCTAGCTAGCATGGCTGTTATTATAGTACTAACTATATATAAAATGCTTGGCCTTAGTTGGCAGCACACTTGATCTCACGTGTTCATACACTTCGATTCCCGAAACACAATAGTTTTGTGGCTAGTCTGTGAGATCTCACTGCATGTGTTAACCTTACCTTTCTTCCTTGGGTTAAAAAAAGCACACACGAGCTACCTAGCCAGAGAGAGAGAGAGAGCCCCTGGCATGCATGCCAAGAAAGAGGCCGTGATTCTCCATGGAACTTTCTCGGGATTCATGAGCATGCGCATGATCCTTTTCGAGGAAATAACAACAGAAAAAATAAAACTTCCAGCTAGATTTGTTTACTCCAAGACAGATTGAACTGAACTTTCAAAACTGCCATTCAGTTCATCAGTTAGTTGGCCAAATAGGAGTAACGAACAATAGCACTTACAGATATTCGTTCGGCAAGAAAAACTCTTCCGGATTGGCCTTCACATACTTTACACTGGTATTTCATATATATTTTGTGTTTTATCTTTTCTTTTCTCTTACTGGAACGTGATTTACAACCCATTACCAAAACTGCTTTGATGCTGATAAGCATATGCATATGGAAGCTGCACCACAGGTGTTGTTGCTCCCACGCACTTTGCAAAGTTGTAGTACAACCTAGCAACCGCTAGCTTGCAACTAACACAATATCTATAAAGGGCAGGTTAGCTCCAAGCGTTTGGGCCCCGAGGCTCAACCTTTACTATTTTGCTCCCTTTAGCCAAATTGCTTTTTTAAACCTGCATCCCTGTCACGAAAGAAAACAAAAACAAGAGCCACTTTGATTTGCTTCCCCTTTCGGTGTTAGTTTATAGTATCTCAGATAGATGATTATTTCTCCAACTGACTGTAACTGTAATTAGTGCATTAGTGACTCTTATTCTGAACTATGAAACCGATAGTATCTTTTCTTATCTTTTTCAGGTCCATGTCCTTCCAAGAGAGATCATGGGGTTCTCCACTTTTGGTTTGTCCATGTGGCTTCTCATGTGTCTATCGGTCCAGACAGTGGACCAGGTCCTCCTCTTACTCACGCAGCTCGTGCTAGGTGACACCTCACGCCTCGGCATTCCTCGACCTAGCATTGGCCCGATGGAGCAAAAGAAAGTCTCCGGAAAGACACCGGTTCTAGATGTGGGAACTATAGCGAAGATCAAGTCTGGAGACATAAAAGTAATTAATTTATTTGTTTTTATTTAGACATTGTTGTGGTTAAATAACTATATATCTTAATTAATTACACATCCTCATAATTTTGCCTCTATATTGTAAATTTTCCAGGTGTTTCCAGCAATTCAAAGTTTTCAACAGCATGGTGTTCAATTTATTGATGGCAAGACTGAATCATTTGATGTTGTAATTCTTGCCACTGGATACAAAAGCAATGTTCCTTATTGGTTAAAGGTATAAAAAATTATATAAAAATAGCATGTTGTGTACTTATATCATTTTTGTTTAGCATGTACTCCTTACGATTGATGATGTCATGGAAACAAATTAGTGATCTAACTTTTTATTTGTACATAGGAGAAAGATTTCTTTTCAGAGAAAAATGGATTTCCACGCAATTCAAATGAATGGAAAGGAAAAAATGGTCTTTATGCTGCTGGGTTCTCAAGACGTGGGCTCTTTGGTGTGTCCATGGATGCTACCAATATTGCCGATGACATCGTCCGGTGTTGGAATGACTTTGGCTATGAAAGGCACAAGAGAAAATAATATCTAATTTGTTTGATTGATAAGGTCATCCATCTTTATATTTATTCAAAAATTTTGTGAATACGTGTACTAGTCTATTTACATCTATTTTGATGGGTAGGTGCAATAGGAAAAATATGATGATAGCTTCTCTATCACCACAATCATATAGTTGAATTAGGCTAGTACATGTAAAAAAAATTATAGGTTGATATTTTGTCTTTTCGTTTTGCTCTAACATTAGATCTCCTAATTTGAGATAGTTGATAGATTTTTTTGTGAGGTTGAAACGATTCTTTTATTTTAACAAGCAATGTAAGTTGTTTTTGTAAGTGTTGACTGTAATAGATGAATGGAAAATTTTCTTCTTTTTCTTATATTATAATAATATATTTGTTGCAAAATATTTTTACTTTGGTGCTTGAGTACACATATTGTTTAATCTTCATACCACCCAATTCTTAATATAATTGGTTTGAATATTTGAATACTCAACACAGTATTTAATTCTTTTTATGAATGAAGATATTTTGAGAGAACCATATTGTTGACCAATATTTTTCCTTCCACAACAAGCTATCTAGGCTCTAGTAATCATGCTAATTTGTTGGTAGCTCCATAATTTTGTATCCAATAGATCATTTAAATTGGATAGAAGTTGTAGCTTGTGATGATTACTGGGGATTAGTAAATAGTGGTGCCTAGATTTGTTGAATAACAAATGTAAAGACAAGTGCTTAATTCAGACCATGTTGAAATTAATCTTATTAGTCAGAATATAAAATGTTCACCTAAAATTTACATATACTATTGCTATGATAGTTTTTGTTATATTTATGTCAGTTTATATCTACTAAAGAACTGTATAGGAAATGAAGCAAATGGCAATGAAACTTTTGGTTGAATGTGTGACAACTATACCACTAGACAATAAAACTAAGGAAAACTATAAAAAATATCAAAAACACTACAATTTTTCTTTTACTAGAATGAGATAAGATGGTGCGGAAATCCATCATTCCATATGATTTAATTATAGTTCTAGTATGGTGTTTGATGCATATGTCAAACTACTCTTGATATTTTTCTCTATGAAAAGTGTTCCTATTATATTGTCGTCATTCTAGATCCATTTGCATTCTAGTAGACAACCGCCACTTTCACCATCTCACATATAATATAAAAAATAGAGAGGAGTAAATGAAATAAACAAATGATTCTCAAAGCTAAACCATTGTTGTGTGTGTTGTGCCTGATCATGTGCAGACAAATCTACTCCATGGGTACTTCTTCCACACGAGCATATTCTCATTAGTTTACAACGTTGTCACTTTACTAGTATGTGCAGCCTTGCTCCTTAGCTTTTTCTAGAGTCACGATTCCATTTCCTCTGTTTTGCATTGGTCCATGTGTTACTTTCCACTTTTGCGAGGTTTTGTGCCTAGATAGGCAGCAACGTAAGATGGTGTTCTTATGGAACCTCATTCTGTATAGGGCATGCAAGTTGTAGAATTTACCTATTTTCTTTTCTGTGCAACTGGTCCATGAACTTTTAGGATATCTACTCGTACATTTATTGGAAGAGTACACCTAGTATATGGGTATAGGATGTATGCACGCTAACTGACAATGGTAATAGGAGTTGATGATTTCTAGAGACGGCTTTTGCCTTAAATTTTAATAAAATTTCGGTAGGGCCTTAAACCCCTCCTTTTCCATAAAAAAAATAATTTCTAGAGACATATATGATGAACACTAGTCAAGTGACAAGCTCATTTCTAGCTGCAAACCAATGTATAGCGAACCACGCATTGGACTTGTTAAGGATAGATCAGCATAAAAAATTGAATAGGAACTTTTTAGTGAATATTATATGCGTGTGCCATAACTAGTTGTTACTTTTTTGTTAGTATATATGCACCTACAACACTTATAAAAAAGTAACAGTGTGTGTATTTGCATAGCATGCAGCTCTTGTTCACTGTATTCCAAAGACTGCTAGGGAATCGATACATTTCATATGTTTCATATATTCAAATCATGCTTTGAAAAGATATATCATGCAGGCACTTTCAAGGACCTTCGGAAAGCATAGGATCGAAGGGTCCTAGAAGTCGCTATAGAAGAAAGGATTGACTAGGTTAATTAAAGAAAAACAAAAAAAACCACAACACAATATCCCAAGTGACAAAATAACGAACACAAAGCAGCCAACAACACTATTCCACCGAGTGTCATTAATTGTTACAAAGCCTCATTACAAAAGATGACCAAGTATCCCTAATTTTTCATGGAAAACCTCAACCAAAACCACAATATCCCCTGCATGCACATAGTTAGCGCCAGTACACTTAGATAGAGATTGCAAGTCTGCAACACTTCATCATCACTGACAAGCATCGCCATACCCCAACAATGAGCAACTCTAACTACACCTCTACATGATCAAACTAGGAATGTCAGCCTCACACCAAAAGCAAGTAACAAATCCTAGGAGATTTAGGGCATTAGAACACCTTGGAGCATCGGGCAAGAACACAAAGATGAAGACCGTCATGGATCATCATAGACAAGCATCATCCTACCGCAATAACAAGCAATTCCAACTGCACATCTGCAAGCTTGGACTAGGAATGTTGGCCCCGCGATAATAGCAAGTAGCGGTTCTAAGGAGGTTCAGGCATTGGAACACCTTGCAGTGTTGGCCAAGAACACAAAGATGAAGACCATCATAAATCATTGTTGCCAAGATCGATGCAAAAGCAAAGAGCACCTTCAGCTTTCTATTGCAGATGGCAACCTTGCCTCAGGTTGTTGCCATATGCCCACAGAAATAACCTTCCACAATTTTAAAGGCTAGTCATGTGTCATTGTTGCTGGGACATCACCACACACAAATGACACGGTAGGTCTCACTTGATAGGTCTGGTTTGACAAGGCACACCCAATCTATGTGCATTAGATATTCATGGTGAATTGTGAAGCAATGAACAACCAAAAAACTAAGCGGAGTCCGCAACCCATCGTTGAGTTGACAACCACAACTAAGATGGGTCTGAACGATGCCTCCAAGGATGGTGTGGCACCGAGGGTTCAACTATCGCCCGTCCATGAATGGACAAGGTTTCCACGATTGTGAGCGATGCGAGGGGGGAGTGTAAAGACACATGTGAAGCCCACGCCTATGATCGTGAACGATGTGGGGAAGGGGAGCAAACACACGTACGATGCTTCTTGTAATCTTCTACAGTAAACAAGCACTTTTATGTCCAGTTCAGATCCCAATGAAACGTGAAATCCATATTGTGATCCAAACAGCCTAGCTAACTTTTAGTTTAATTTATACAATTCATAAAAGTAGTTTTTTCTTTGGATTTTATCAGTTTTTTGCCAATTAAAAACCTAGGTACCTTTTGCTCTAGCCTTTTACAATCTAACAAAAAAGGTTTTAAAAATATAGCATGGATCCAAACATGCCTTTGACTGCAATGCATCCATACGGATAAAACCGTTTGTCACTATGAAGGATAGAAAGGCAGTACAATGGTAAGAAAAACTAGTTGTAAGTTGTAACTAGATAGCCTTATCTAGATTACGTACTACGACATCCAGTAACCAAAGTGGATATGCTTGAGAACACAGCATACATGCAAAGCCATGTCCTTGTTATGTGAAGACGAGGTAAAAAAATCATAGGGGGATTGAACGAGCGCTCGGTTCTGAAGCGACAGCGAGCCGCACTCACTAGATATATATATATATATATATATATATATATATGCCTGGGCTGGACGGCATGGACGACCGGCGCACTCCGATCCCCTCTCCATGCATCACCGTACGTCGCAGGTGGTGGTGAAGCAGTAAAAAGCTGACCGGCCAGCCGGACGTCGGCTGTCGTTGTCGCATGTGTATGGCTGGTAGAATCCAAGGCATGCAGTAGCAAGCTAGTACTTGCGCGCGCGCCTGCTGCCGCGCGGTGGATCGGAATATGTCCGAGAATCAGAGCCCCCGCGAATGATTGAGGAATGAAAGGCAGGCGGCGCGCGCGCGGGCGAGTCAGCGACTAGTGCTCCGGCGGTCCCCGGCGCCGAACGCTGACGCGCATGAACAGTGCGTGGTGGAGATCGAGAGCCAGAGAGGAGCGAGGCCCGGCCTTGCGTGATTCCGCGCGCGAGCATCCATCGATCGATGTCGTGGGTTTCCATTCCATTTCCATCAGCAAGCGCTCTGGCACTTGGCGTGGCGCGCAGCCGGCCATGGCCGACGCCGACCTGACGCTGGCATGCACAGCACCGCGCGTGCGCCTCCCGTGGCGCCCACAAGGGGACGCTGGTGACCCGGCACACAGCGCGGCCGCGGCGCCCACGTGATGACATGCACACCGCGCGCGCGGGCGCATCGAATGATCGACGACATCGACCGACGGGCAAGCTATAGCGTTAGTTCTCGGCGGTTCGGTCGGTAGCCGCCAAACGGCATGCGTGCTGGACTGCTGGTGGCCTCCTGGAGCGTGTCCCCGTCGCGCCGGCCGCGCCCCATGGATGGATCGCCACGCCATGCAGGCTGCTGGCTGCTTGCATTGGTAGCTTGAGCTGTTCCATATCGATCATGACGTGACAGTGTCACGCCGCACTGCGGCCAGTGGACCGGCCGATGGATCAGATCCAGGGTCTGTCCACTGGATTGGCCCCCTCATCGATGGCCTTGTTGACGAACAAGTGGCGTAGCATCATCCATAATGTGAGTAACGAAGGATGCATGAATGAGCCACAGCCAAATGATGCATCAGCACTACTACTACTACTACTACTACTACTACTACTACTTGGTGTTGTAATTGTCGTACTACGGCGGTAGTGTCGACCGGGTGAGCACACGATCCACTCGGATTCTGGATGCATGCAGCAGGCAGCCATGTCAGTCGTCTCCTCGGTCAGATTCGGGAGAGATTCCCACACGCATCCAGCATGAATGGATCCTGGGCCTGCAGAGATCCATATGGACATCGCGTCGTAATGGGCAGCAGCCAGCAGCCATCGGTGGGCCGGCCGGCAAAGGGCAAAGCCGCCGCCCGATTGGGCTCGGCCGTTCCGCCCCTGCCATGCATGTCGGCCAGCCCCTGTCCGTGCGCGCGCAACTCAAACTCCTCGTGCCTGCTGGTGTGGTGGTGGTGGTGGCCATTGGCCATTGCCATGCGCGTCTCGCCCGGCGCCCACCCTACAAAATGAATGATTGGACGCCATGGTGTCCGTGTCGACATCGGTGCGCCCGCCCCGCCACCGCCATGCCGGCCGGTTGCTCCAGACACGCAGATGGCGGCAACCTGAAATGATGGGAAAGCCTCGCGCCCTCGCGTGGCAAGGGAAAGCGGCGGCCACTTTTCCGCGGCCCGACCGTCCGGCCGCAGCATGCCCATTTCGGGGCGCTCCACCAGCACCAGGTGGGCGGCGTGTCCCATCAGCTTTGGGCTTTGCCGCTTGCTCCTGTTAATTAACAGGAGCCCGCCTGTTCTTTTGGGCATCTCATCATTGCACATTTGCAGTGTCCATCGGTCGACCTGCACGAGCACCATGTTTTGATCATTATCGCATCACCGTCGCGTGCTCGGGTCCGTCAGGTCTCAGCAGCTGGTCGTTATTACGATGCCATCATGCGAACGATTCTTACGAGACAGTGAGTAGGGCCTTGTTTAGTTCAACATGAAAACCAAAAAATTTTCAAGATTCTCCATCACATCGAATCTTGCGGTACATGCATAAAGCATTAAATATACACGAAAACAAAAACTAATTACACATTATATATATAAATCGTGAGATGAATCTTTTAATCCTAATTAGTCTATGATTAGATAATATTTGTTAAAAAAAACGAAAGTGCTACGGTAGCGAAATTCAAAAAATTTCGCATCTAAACAAGGCTAGGTTAACGACACGGTAGCTTCGCTACACAAAGACCAGCCCATTTTTTACCGGCCCGTGTAAACCAAGGTGGGCCTTAGAAATAGAAAGTCCATGAGTCTTTTTGGGCCTATCTTTCAACTGTTCTCTGTCTCCCGTGTCATACTGCATTAAGCTTTCTCACGATTCTTCTTTCTTTCCTTAATTAAGGCTTTTTTATTAATTTCTTCAGAGACAGTCTTGTCAAGGCCCCCACTAATTTTTAAATACTTGAGAATTTTGAACTCATTGTTTCTCCTACAAGATGAGTTCAACTAAATAGCACCTTTGAGCTCACTTCATTATCACATCTATGGTATTTTGACTTTTTTTCCAAAGGGAAGACAGAATTATACTGAAACATGGCAGAATACAGCCCATACCACACATGAAAAATCTAAATAAAATTATATAATATTTTATCTATTTCCTTCTATTGTCTTCTTTCCTAATGACTTTCTTTGATGCAGCCAATGCTATAGATAAACACAGTCTTGTTCAATACTGGAGTCGTAGTCCAGTCCTTATGCCGAACTAATGATCAACCCCAAAACGACAAGACAGTTGCCAAATTACCGGCGAAATCAAAGAAAGAAAAAAAAACACAAAGAGCCAAAGAAAATACAGACAGCTATACATCTACTCGGGGGTCACATGCACATTCTCTACAGCGACCACTAGAAGAGCAGCCAATGCAAAAGCCCAGAACCGTAGAAGCCAACGTCTACTACGCTGGTAGTGAAGGTCCGAAGGAGGAAAGATTCCCTGTCAAATTCTTCAGTGACCCAGGAGTCGGGGACCTCAAAATCAGCAGGATAGTTCAAAAATTTTTTGCAACACTTTCGTTTTTATTTAACAAATATTATCTAATCATAGACTAAATAAGTTTAGAAGATTTGTCTCACAAATTACAAATAAACTGTGCAATTAGTTATTCTTTTTATCTATATTTAATATTTCATGCATGTGCTGCAAGATTCAACGTGACAAAGAATCTGAAAAATTTTGTAAAATTTTTTAGAACTAAACAAGACCGAATCTACTTCTGCTTGGCTTGGCTAGCTGGAGTAGCTGGATAGAATCTTTGTCAGCCGTAGCCGCGCGGGAGGATTGGACATAAATGGTAAAATTTCATATCCTCAGTGGACAGTTGCTGCAAGAAACTCTACTCCATGTTGCCACTGACCATTGCTGTCTTGCTGACTAAAAGCAACCGTTTAAAAAAAATGAATGGCTGGTCACAGCATCTTCCTTGCTCAACTGACAAGCAAAGTTCTGATGTTTTCCTTTTTTCTCAAATATACAAAAGACTTACTCCCTCCATCCTAAATCATAGGTCATTCTAAAAATCTTGGAGTCAAACCATCTCAAGTTTGACCAAAATTATATAAAAGAATTACAAAGTTTTGTGACATCAAATAGATATACTATGAAAATATATAATTAATGAAGAACCTAATGATACTTAGTTGTTATTATAAATGTTATTATTCTACCATATAAATTTGGTCAAACTTGAGATCACTACTACAAAATTTATTAACCGTGACCTTTCAAAATGGTCCTTGGAGGCGGGTAGTATTTTCAACTGCCTCGATTAATGCTTAGCATTAACTGAGGCGGTTATTCTTTTATTAACCGAGGCGGTTATAGTCAATCGCCTCGTAAAATCTATTTACCGAGGCGGTTTTTCTGACTCAACCATCTCGGTTAATATTTATTAACTGAGACAGTTTTCCTAATGCAAACGCCTCAGTTAATGTATTAACCGAGGCGGTCACGTTATAAAGTCCGTCTCGATAAATCAAGTCCAACCCATAAGCTCACTTCAGGCTCGCTACCATATGCAATATATAAACGATGTCTCATCTCAAATCCTAACTTCTCTCCCAGTCTGAGCCGCACCCTTCCCTCCCGACCCGGCCCCTCCACTCCACTCCACTCTTGTCCTAGCACCGAGGCAGGCCCCCCACTCCCCATCCCCTCCACTCCACTCCACCGAGGAGGTCGTCGGCCAGGAGCACATGGATGAGCGAGTTGGAGCCCCGGCCACGATGGGCACTCGCCCACGCGCCGCGGAGGCCGCGGCCTCGGCGGCCAGCGCGCGGAGCTCGCCCGCGTCGACGCGGACCACGCCCAGGAGGTGGTTCGGGACGCCGCGACGGGCACCCACCCACGCGCCGCGACGGTCAGCATGTGGCAGGAGGTGGTTCTAGAGCCGATGAAGGTAGGGAACCCTCTTTCTCACCATCTCCTTCACTCATCCCTCTTTTCCCCTCTCATCTCCCTCACCTTTTCCCTTTTGCAGATCCAATGGAGCAGAGGCAGATCCGGTGAAACAGAGGTAGAGCGTGGACGTGGATCTAGCTTTGGGATTGGGATTAGGTAGTGGATCTAGCCAGTGGGCTCGAAAACGGACTCTTCGGTGGGCTCTAGTTTTTTTTTTGTTTTTATTAAATTCATTAACCGTGGCGGTCTTCCTTACTTGCCCGCCGTGGTTAATCAATTAACCGTGGTGGGCACAAGCAACCGTTGCGATTAAGCCACCATTAATGGTGACCTTTCATTCGCGGCGGTCACATGTGCCCGCCTCGGTTAACCAAAAACAACCGTCGTAGTTAATAAATTTTGTAGTAGTGCATGCTTTGACTCTTTAAATTTTTTGAAATAACTTATAATTTGGGACGGAGGAAGTATATCATTCTATTTATGAAGAAGGCACGACAATTTCATCACTTCTATTTTTTGGCGAGAACACGATTGATAACTTATAAAATTTTTGATTGATACTCCTTGTCGTAGTAGCAATCAAAAGCCCCACCCACCGCTGGATGTTTTCCATGCATCGTTTATCGATATACTATATCAATTAGTCATTGTGTCACTGATGTTCATGCATGAATAACAGCACACCAAGTCACCAATGTATGTACTCACATTGCACACCAAGCATGCTTCAATTTGTATATGAATCTTGCAGCTATGGTACTCTGAATCTTGCAAGTGTTCGGAACCGTGCCAAACGAGGTCTCACATGATCATATCCTCTGTTGCTACACAGAAAAGCTAGTCCATTTTTGCCTCTTCCACTGAAGCTGGAAAGTAAGGCCTTGTTTAGTTCCTCAAAAATTTTGCAAAATTTTTCAGATTCCCCGTCACATCGAATCTTTAGACGTATGCATGGAGTATTAAATATAGATAAAAATAAAAACTAATTACACAGTTTGG
>Ga0182004_10003464_pt1 | contig 12543 bp, 12 predicted proteins | sample Sormic07211540_1_FD_120479 | JGI IMG/M metagenome (GOLD analysis project Ga0182004, IMG submission 120479) | Endophyte microbial communities from Sorghum bicolor roots, Mead, Nebraska, USA - 072115-40_1 MetaG | ecosystem: Host-associated > Plants > Roots > Unclassified | place: USA: Nebraska... | reverse complement strand
TAGTAGTAATAGACCGGTTAGTCAGATGCACTCTTTCTCCTAGTGGTAAAAAAATAAATACGATACTCTGGATAATTTCCCGGGTGAAGTGCTCACCGATATCCGTGCGCTTGCAGATCAATTTCTTATTGCGTTCCCAAATATCAACAGTGGTACTCTTGGATATTGCACCTGATTTTTATCACTGGGACTGCCCTAATGAATCAGACCTTTAGAAAAATGCTACAATGCCTTAGGGCGTCCGCAATAGTATTCAAATCGCTAGCCTATTTGATCTTTAGGAAGAATATTATTGGCTCTCAATGACAATTTGTAAATAGCTAGCTTAGGAAGTCGCTAGCTATTAGAAAATCGCTAGCTATTGTGGAGAGTATTGTGAGAGAGTTATTTCTAAAAGATCGTGCTAGATTAGTTACTTATGAGTCGCTAGCTATTTGATCTCTTTTCTCGATAGCCAATAAAAGTACTACTTTTTTATTATTTTTATACGTCATCTCGTTAGCTATTTGTAAAGTGCTATTGAGAGCCAATAGAATTCCTTCTAGCTAGCTATTTGATAACTATTGCGGATGACCTTACAACCATGGACGGACCTACAGTTGTGCTTGGGTATTCCCAGGCATATCCTACATTTTTAGAAAAAAAAATAATAGGTATTTGAGATATATACATGTATAATATACATAAGGTGTTAAAACTACGTTTCTCTATGTTTCTGGGTCATTTTATTCAGTAATTCACCTCTAACTCAAAAGCAGCCCCATAAGCCATGTGAATCCAGACGGTCCATGACTCATCTAATCTTCCCACTCACTTCCCCACACCTCCAAAATCCCAAAACCATCAGGCCTAGTTCGTAGGGGTAGGGCAGCCGCGCACTGACGCGCAGGCAGGCGCTTCCGCGACTCTCGACCGCTCGCGCCGCTTTCACCGCGCGCAGCCGCTCGCGATTCGCCACTGACCCGCAGGCAGGCGCTACGGCCTGTGCGGACGCTCGCGTTGCCGGCGTCCCTGCGCTGCCGCTTCGGCGGCTCCACTCCCCGGCATCGGGCGTCCCCGCGCCGCCGCGGCCAGTCGGCCATGACGCCCCCTTTGCTTGGACTTAGAGGTAATAAAACTCAAACTCCTTTCCTTTTCCCTTTGTTGGTTCTATTAAATGTCATTTTCAATTGCAAAATAAAATCTATAGATATGCAATGCATTTGAATTACATGTATCTTTTATCTAAGTAGATCTAAACATTTTGTGTCGTTCATCCAAAAAAATTTTACCATGAGCATTACCTGCTCCTAATTCATGGGTCCGCCACTGCTTACGACCCAGAGCGAAGGGGTTATTTAGTTGTTGCGATCCTTAAAACACGTCCGCTCCTAATAAATCATACCTTTAGAGAAATGCTACGACACCTTAGAAACCGGACAGGAGGAACTATTTTGTTGCTGCAAGCCTCAAAACACGTCTGCGCCTAATAAATCGAACCTTTAAAGAAATGCTATGGTAACAGGACCAGAGTGAGTATTTAATTGCTGCAAACCTCAAAACACACCTGCGCTTAATAAATCGGATAATTAAATAAATGCTACAGCGCCTTAGGCCAGTCTCAATGCACTATAAACTAGGTAACCGAGCCACATAAGTTTCATGGAAATGAAACTCCTCTCTCATCTGATGAAACTCCTTATTTAATAACTCTGGCAAGTTAGAATTTTGCTTATGTGACAACTTATTTAATATGCATGACACTTTTATAAAACATGTATTGAGACTAGCCTTAGAAACAGGACTGAAGGGAGTATTTAGTTCCTGCAAGCGTCAAAACATATCTATGCCTAATGAATTGGACCTTTAAAGACGCCTTAGAAAACCGGACCGGGGTAGTTTGCTAAGAGTTCCAAGACTTGCCTTCTAGTTCTTACTACTTGTAGAAAGTTTCACTAGCCGTGGAATTATTTAATAGAAAACGTGTTTCAATTTGCGTTTTTTTTTTATCTAGAGCCTAAGCTTAACTATGGAATTGGTACCAATCTCCCAATTTCGTACAACACGTGTACGGGGAAGGGAAAATGGACGCACACAGCACTGGGGAGCTAAGTACCATAGGCTGCAATTAAAGACCCAAAAAAGAAAACCCATGAAGTAATCTTTTCTGCATTTTTTTTTGGGAAGTCATGCAAGTACATGGTTTATCTGTTATCATTTTGTTCACTCAATCTCTTATTTGGGAATATTAAGGGCTTGTTTGGCACAACTCAACTTCACTAGTAAAGTTATTTTTTTTCGAAAATAGCTTCATGAGCAACTTTCTAGATGAAGTTGAGCTGTTTTGGGAAAAGTGTTTGGTAAAATAGCTTCACCAACTACATTATGCATAGATGAGAGAGAGAGAGAAATGAGGGAGAGTTGCAATAAGCTACTTTTTTTCAGCTTCATCCTAACTCATGTCTTTGTGAAAGGAGAAGAAAAACAGCTTCACCTATAAAGCTGTTTTAGAAATAAGTGTTTGGCAAAAAAAAACAGCTCACAAACCAAACAGGCCCTAAATTGTTTGCCAAGCTGATTGATCATAGCCCAGAGAGATGTGGGTATCCTTCACCGTACGTACTCATTTTGTTATGATCATAATGAACCAGCTGAATTGTTGTTAACTTGTTATCCCTGGAGAGTTAGAGCATTCAATAAGTGAAGAAACAATTCCTTTTCTATTCCAGGTAGTGGCTGTAGACACCTCTCATGCCGTATTTCATTTGGCACCAATTGGCGCCATTTGGTATGTATTATCAGCCGGTCATTTCAGTTGCCGTGGAGATATATAGGTTTAGCAGACTGTCCGGAGAAGGGACGGGGCCTGGCTTGATCACAAGCAGAAAACTTGCCAGGAGACGCTGCACACAAAGCTCACGAATTGCTCATAGGTCCTGATCCTGACCGTTTCATGATGGATCGATTTACCATCTAGAACACGAAGGGACGCGATGTGGTATGTTTAATTTCATCAACGGAGTACAAGATATTGCTAAGAGTTCCAAGATTTGCTGGCTTTTTGGGAAGCGGTAGTTCTTAATTATTACTTCTTAGAAAGTTTCACTAGCCGTGGAATCTTTTAAGAAAAAACATGTTTCAATTTGCTTTTTTTAGGCCAGTCTCAATGCATAGTTTTATGACACAGTTACCAAGACTATAAACTAGGTAACCGAGCCACATGAGTTTCATGGAGATGAAACTCCTCTCTCATATGATGAAACTCCTTCATTTAATGACTCTGCCAAGTCAGCAATTTTGCTTATGTGGCACCCTATTTAATGTGCATGACACTCTCATGAAACATGCATTGAGACTAGCCTTATATCTACTGGTAGAACTTAGGCCTAGCAATATATGGAATTAGTATGTTCTCTCTTGCTATACACATAGTGAATGGATCTAAATAATACCTAGGCCTTGTTTAGTTCCGCAAAGATTTCGGATTTTGGCACGGTAGCATTTTCGTTTTTATTTGACAAATATTATCCAATTACAGACTAACTAGGTCTAAAAGATTCATCTCGTGATTTACAGGCAAACTGTGCAATTAGTTTTTATTTTTGTCTATATCTAATGCTTCATGCATGTGCCTCAAGATTTGATGTGACAGGGAATCTTGAAAATGTTTTGGTTTTTGGGGTGAACTAAACAAGGCCCTAGAGGAGTGAATATATGTATCTAAAAATTTCTATGCAAAACTCAAAGTCACTTGTCAGCAAGTGTCGGAAGTCCCCATAGTTTGGGTCGAAACTTCAGAAGTTCCGACGCCTACGGGAAATAAACTACAAGTGCTAAAATGAATTTTGTGAATCCAATAACTTACAACCCCACTTCCTAGTAGTAAGATAAAGCGTTGGGGTTGCTTCATTGACGCCGAAAAGCCTCCAATTCATAGATCGAGCCTAAACCCTAGAAAGAAGCTTGGGAGAGAGAGAGAGAGATACAAGTAATTTCAAGCAAAACCAACAACATCAAGCACGCGGGACATAAGGATTTATCTGAGATTTGGCAACCCCACAAAGGAGCTCCTACATCCTCGTTGTTGAGGTAACCATAAAAGTCGGAGTCTCTTTCATCTCCTTGCCTCTCTAGGCAACCACAAAGGTCACTTGAGCTTTCCACTAAATATAAACTTCCTAAGGCTCTTCCACAAGATGGAAGCTCTTAGGCGACGCCTAGCCAGCTAGGGTTCCAAGAACCAAAGAGTAATAGATGCAAATCCAACCGGCTTGACAAAGAAATCAAGTGCTCAAGCTTGCCAAAGTGATTTTCTCACTCAAACCACTATCCTATCACTCAAATCCTTAGGGGAATCAAAGTTAGGAGCAAAGGGGAAATGATAGGGGAGTCTTGAATTCTTGAGATCTGTTTTGGCCGAAGTTAGGTCGCAATGAATAAAGTTAGAAGAGAGGGGAGAGCTATTTACACTCATAATAGAAATCTAACCATTCAGATCTACGTCGAAAGTTCCGACGCTTATCTTGGAACTCCTGGCTTATGTCAGGACTTCTGGTAGTCAGAACTCCTGATGTAGGTTGGGACCTCCAACAGGCACAGACAGTCAGCCAGCTAAGATCTAGGTAAGCCAGCTAAGATTTAGGTATCGGGACTCTCGACTTGGGTCAGGACTTCTAACTATCGGGAGTTCTGACTCACGTCAAGATTTCCAACGATCACAGTCATCATACAGGCTAAGTGACTGGGTGTCAAGAGTTCTGACGGTCAGGAGTTCCAACTTACGTCTGGACTTTTGACACTAAAAAGTCTCAAACTATTCTACGTGCTCGTGAAGTGCTATGGTGTCTCTCTTTTGATTTTATTTTTATGCTTGGGCACTCTATCTTCCTTAGACCAACCTTAGTTTGTATCTCTCTTTATAGTACGGCTGATCCTACACTCAAAACAAAAATATAAAACTTTTGAAGAGCGCTTTGAGTTCATCTGTCTTTACAACTTCAAGAATTGATGGATATCATTTCATCTTTATCAACTCTTTGAATCTTTCATGGGACTAATAGCTGTGACATATCTCATTAAGATCATATTAGTCTCTAATTTGGATGTCATCAATATACCAAAATCCATCGTAGGGGGACAAATGCACTTTCACATAGCTATATACGGAATTGATACCAAGCTCCCATTTCTCTCTTGGTACAGTACGTGTACGAAAGGGAAAATGGACGCCCACAGCACATGGCATCTAACTGGACTCCGTGCCACTATATAAATTATTAATGAGACAGGCGCAGTATCTTAACAATCAGAACCCTAATGTTAACTTCCTTCTAGTTACCATGAGTCCATGACAATTAGTACACTATTATATTTATTACTAATAATGTCCTGAATTTTGTCATATCTATGTTGCTATTATTCATAGGGTCAATCTTTGTAATTATGTTTTTTGTTCACTTAGCTCAAATGAGACGTCCTTCGTCCTTCCCTATCCTCTCGTACACTTAGCTCAAGTACTATTGGGCTGCAAAGACCTAACCATAAGGTGCTGAGCCTTCCCATTGACAATGGACTCAGCACCGTACCATAGCATGACTATACAAGGGCAGCAAGTTTTGGATTCAGTTTAATCAGAAATTTGCGTAACCGCCAGTGTTCTAAGAACAGGTCACCGTCTCTGAAAAGTGAAAACATTGTTTAACACGTATACAGCTCACCAGTTTGAAACCAAAGTTGAAAGTGCATGCAGTTCCTGTGATGAACGAAGCACGACAACACATGCATGGAGACCTCTCCAGGAACTGAAGCTGTGGCTTCGCATGACCAGGGCCAGGCGCGCCGGCGCGCGCACACATAAGCCATTTCCCCGGGTTCTCAGCTGCCAAGCAAGCTCCCTTCTGGACGGCTCCACGGTTGTGTTGTGCAGGAGAAGAGAGTCGACACATTCCGTGGCAACTTGACCTTGGGGTCATGGGTTCCACGTGATCTCCCAGCGATAAATAGGGACTCAGCAGCCTGATTGGCAATGCACGTCACCCGGCTCTCTTCAACTGTGGCTGCTGCTTCTTGTGATGGTTGCCATCCCACATTGTGACATTGGGCGATGATTGCACCTGCAAACAAGGAACAATAAAAAGTCCTGTAAGTGTGGCTCTTTTAGCTGTGCATCCATTTACATGCATGATGCATTCGTAATTCTCTTCCGAGAAGAGCTAGAATCAAGCAGTTTCACCATTTTAGGTTTGTATAGGAGAACAAATTGCATCTGACAATGTATATCAAAGCAAGCTCAAATACTACAGAGATCAGAAAATAGTCAGCTATGTCAAATTAGAGTCGGCACACTGCATTTCCACTGCAACCAGACAGCCTTGTAAAACTGAGTAGCACCACTGCAGGAAGGAACGAGCAAAAACTCGAAGAGTAAAATAGTACTAGACAACATTACCTCAACACACTGACATCCTTCTGAAACTTCTAAGGGGATATTATGTTCACTCTGAACAGACAGCTAATCTTAAAACAGTTTTTTTTTTGGCAGCAGGTAACTCTTTAGAGTAGAAGCAGAAAGATATATTTTCAGCTGTAGAATATGTGGAGGCTCAAGATTGCCAAGGGTGGACCGTGGCTCAAGAGTGGCAACAGTCACATTGGAAGAGAAACATGGGAGTTTGATCAAGATTTTGGATCAAAAGAAGAGAGGGAAGCTGTTGACTCTGCACGGGAAGAATTCAAGAAGAACAGGTTCCAAATGAGACACAGCTCCGATATTTTGGCCCGCATGCAGGTAACATGTTGAATTATGGTTGTTGCACAAACCTTCATATGGCATAGTATCAGACCCCCACGGAATATATGAAACTTCAAAAGAAACACATGTATCTTTCCAAGACCTTATATGTAGGCTACATCTTTGTACATTTGTAAATCCTGTGTGATTAACCATGATGGTCCTTACAAAGCAAAGTACTACCACTAAAATAAATTGCAAATATAATATAAGACAATTTAGCATCTTGAAATGCCATCTGAACTACTTTTTTACAGTTAGCAAAGGAGAACGGTTTCAGTCTTGATCTACAGAAGACAAAAGATGAATCTCCTTTAGTTATAAACTCCAGCACAGTGTCGGAGATACTGAGAAAGGCACTTAATTACTTCTCAGCCATACAAGCACACGATGGGCACTGGCCAGGAGATTTTCCAGGTCCATTGTTTACCACAGCAACCATGGTAAGGATTATGATACACCAAAATTGTTGTTTTCTGTATTATTATTATTACCATTTAGTTGATTATGCCTGCTTTATTACTTTCAACATCTAGTATTAAATGTCACAGATCTCTTAAGTTTCCTTGTTTTCTACTACAGATTATAGTTCTATACGTCACAGAGTCATTAAGTAGTACACTATCGTCAGAACACTGCAAGGAGATTTGTCGTTACCTGTACAACCGTCAGGTAATCTGGACATTTGCAAGGAATTATGAACAATTTTAAAAACACCTAAAACATTTCAAAAATATGTCGACAAGCATTTAATGATCGTGTGAAACAGAACATGGACGGAGGATGGGGGCTACATGCAGAAGGTGAAAGCTCCATGCTTAGCACAGCTCTCAACTATACTACTCTAAGGCTACTTGGTGAGAATATAGATGATGGACCAGATATGTCTATGCTTAAAGCAAGAAAATGGATACATGATCATGGTGGTGCAACAATGATACCAATCTTGGGGAAAGTGTGGCTCTCGGTAACCATCCTTGCAGTTGAATTGTCATCCTCATACTCATTTGTTTTGCAGAAATAATTTAATTAATTTACCTTGGTTTATAAAATATTGCAAACCTATCTCATCTGAATTGGGGGTTGCACTTACTAATCCTTTAATAGCATGATGTTTAACGGTGTAGCCATTGAGTTATTCAAAGCATTGTAAAATGGGACAACAGACTCTGGAAAGGACCAAATAACAGTGGCAGGCATAAAATAGATTACAATAATCAACTGTAATAAGAACAACCATTTATTCACAACAGGACCTTTGTTGTAACTGCTTACCTGATAATGCAGGTGCTTGGAGTTTTTGAATGGTCAGGTGTAAATCCCATCCCCCCAGAATTGTTTCTTCTTCCATCATGGGTTCCTATTCAACCAGGTAGATTTTTCTTCAACCTGGTGCATGTGTAGATTTAGTAGTATTAGAACGGCGACTTGGTTGTTGAGCAACCTAATTATCAGACCAATTGTGCTTAAACCATGTCAACTAGAACCAGTGGCGGAGCTTGACCAACATGTCAGGGGGAGCCATAGCCAGTGCAAGGGTGGCTGGATTATTACTGCATGCATATGTGTTATTGGTTGGTCTCCACCAAGCTCTGCCGCTGGATAGAACTCATAACTTCTACTTAATTGAAAGGCAGAGTTCCTGCCGTTGCTTTCAAAAAAAAATTCAAAACTTCTTTGTATACTGATATTATCTAAGATAATGTAACCATCTTGACAGGTGATATAGGAATCACCATCACAGCCAACAACCTGAAGTAGACTATTATTAAGTAAATTTTACCATTTAGTATTACAATAATTATTCTACCACATCCATTGCTGTTAATAATGTGTTATTATATTACTTAGACCTATAATAGTTATGTAAAGTTAGATAAAGCAGATCTAATCATCTTTGTATTTTTTTTCTTTCCAAATTCAGGACGATTGTGGAGTCACTTCAGAATGGCATTCATTCCCATGTGCTATTTATATGGCAAGAAATTTGTCGGCCCCATTACGAGATTGGTTATGTCACTAAGGGAAGAGCTACATATTCATCCCTATAAAAAGATTGACTGGAAGCAAGCTCGTAAATTATGTGCAAAGGTTAGTCTGTTATAAGCATCTAGCAGATATATTGAACGATTCTATATGATTCCAGAGTTAATGATTGGTATTCAGATAAATACAAATGAAGTTAAATCACATTGTTTTGTGTGTAGAGATTTAGATTGGTAAGGCATTTATGTACATTGCAAATATTCACATGCTTTCTGTATGCCATGTTATTCCCTATATCATAATGTAAAGAAAGATATCAGACATCAAGTTCTGCCATTTGAACCCACAAGCATGTCAGCATATGTCATATGTTTATGTTTCAGAATTGATGAAATACTTGACAAATTCCAATGCAGGAAGATGTGTATAATCCACATACATGGCTACAGGAGTGTCTATCTGACTGCCTTTACAGTTTTGGTGAACCTTTTCTCACACGTTGGCCAATTTCCTACATGAGAAAGAAAGCCCTAAAACAAGTGGCTGAATTCTTGAAATACGAAGATGAGAATTCTCAATACATCTGCATTGGTGCCGCACAGAAGGTAGGACAATTATGTCTTCTCAAAACAACTCAGACAAGTTTTGAACATCACAGCAGAAAACAAGTTCACATTGAATAGTATTAGTTACTGATGGACAGTTCGTTATTTTTAGTTTTTTTAAGAAATTGAACATTTAGTATCAGAACATTATTTAGTTACATGAAGTGAACAAAAAATGTTCTGATAGTGCAGCGAAAACTGCATTGAGCCATTGATTACACTTGTTTTATAAGCATCCCCAAGGAGCAATGTCTATCAATCTATGTAGTGTAGTGTTATAGCACCAATAGTTGCAACTGAATAATGACAAAAGAAAAGGGAGCGAAACCCAATCGAAGAAATTTTGGAACCAAAACTCATGAATTTAAGGGTTTTCCAAGATTCCTTGTTCATTAAATCATAACGGATTAATCTGACAGAAAAACACTAGAAATATATGACCATAAGGAAGCATTTTTCTTATGCAGAAAGTAGAAAAAACACGGGACACAAATGTGGCCTAAGGTTGAGAAGAGGTTGAGAACTTTAGATGGGTGAAGTCATGAGACATGTGTCCAAGCTCACACTCATATTACTTCCCTATTTATAATTAATGTGTGTACTTTATCCGGTTTGTGTTTCTTTTTAAAATAAGAAATAGGTCCACAAAAATAATTTATGAAAGGACTTTTCACTTTTGTACACACTTAATCAATCATTCACTTCTTGACAATACATGCTAGGAAAGATGGGTACAGTAACAATTTAGGAAATATTTTGCATTTATGAACACTTCGAATTTTAGTACTAATGAACATGACAAACGTCCTTACAAAGAGTAAACATTGCAGAAATCCTTCCCTTCTTGACAATACATGCTAGGAAAGATGGGTATAGTAACAATTTAGGAAATATTTACATTTATGAACACTTCAAATTTTAGTCAGTGCTAATGAACATGACAAACGTCCTTACAAAGAGTAAACATTGCAGGCATTGTCCATGTTGTGCTGTTGGATCGAAAAATCCAACTCAGATGCATTCAAGCGCCATTTGGCTAGAGTTGCTGATTTCCTATGGATTGGTGAAGATGGCATGAAAGTGCGGGTAAATTAAACATTACTTTAAGATCTCTCTATCTACAAGGCACTGTCAAGCCACAACACCTTGTGTGCTAATATTTATGTATCATCGCTTTACAAAGGTCTGTGCTGGTCAACTATGGGATGTTGCTTTTGCAGTCCAAGCAATATTAGCATGTAATATTGCAGAAGAATATAGAAGCACCCTCAAGAAAGCGCATGATTTCATAAAAGCCTCCCAGGTATTATTGTGTAAGATTGAAGTTATATTAACTCTATTTCTCTTAACTTACCTGCTTAACTCTACTAACTTAAATTTTAAGATCATGGACAATCCTTCTGGTGACTTCAGCAGAAAGTACCGTCACATATCTAAAGGAGGGTGGGGCTTCCAGGTTGCAGATCAGGGGTGGCAGGTTTCAGATTGCACAGCAGAAGCTCTTAAGGTTCAACACCTTCTTTCACCATACCATTACCAGACTCAAAACAACACATCAAAACTATAAGACCATAAAATAACATATCATGTTTTCTCTGGTTTCAGGTTTTGTTAATGCTGTCCAAATTTTCATCAGACATTGGTAGTGATCAGATGGAAACATGCCGCTTATATAATGCAGTGAATGTATTATTATCCTTACAGGCATGGAACTACTTTACTTTGCATTACACATCTAGGTCTACCATTAGAAAGGTTCAAGGTAGTTGAACAAATATTGTTTCATGGACATTTTGGCAGCGAATGAAAAAAAAACCTATATGCTGCTAATAGCACTAATCCTAAGTAACAATTAGAAACTAATATACTATGCAAATGCAGCAGTGATGCACATTTTCCTCTTTAGAAAATGATTATGGTACACTCCAGAGATGAAAAGTGTGAACAGATTAACAGAATACTGTACAGGAATTAAAAAAAACTCAAAGCTTAATTTCCAGACATACCAAAAGAAAATGAATAGCCATCAGTTAAGTATAGATGATGGGTTAACTAACAGCATTTTGGTTGAAGAAAAAATTAAATAAAAGCAGAGAGTAAATATGTACTAACCCTGAATTGGATGCAGAACCCAAACGGTGGCTATGGAACTTGGGAGCTAGCTCGCACATATCCATGGATGGAGGTATGTTTCCAGTTCCTGCTTTACTGTTTAGCTAAATTCATGCATTAAGATTGCATTAAATAACATATATACATGTTTTTTTTGAGAATATATATACATGTTTTTGGATAATAGGTTCAGGTCTTTATGCTTTAGGTAATTTCATAACGTAAACCAGCATTTCATGCAACAATGATCAAAAGATATTTAGAAGCAATTATGTCTGCTCAGAGTTTCTTACTTTGGGCATATAGTAGGTGAATTATAGCTACTTTGTTGTTTCTTCACTTATGGCAAAACGTGCTTAGGAACAATAGGATATCATACTGAGGGCAAGCATGTAAATTTATTTTTCAGCTTCAAAAAAAAAATAACTTGCAGATTCAAGTTAAGTTATATAAATAGGAGCCAAAATGCATCTAAAACCGGGTAAGAAAGAAAGTAGGCACGTATACACTGGTAATTTGGAGTCAAATGACCAGCACTTCTAGTCTGAACAAATATAGTGATGAAATCCCAAGAAAATTCTGGTATGTAAAAGCGATCATTATTGAGCCAAATTACTTGTCATAGCTATATCGAAAAGAAAAGTAAGTATTGTCTTTAGGGAACAATTATTGTAGACTTGTAGAGCATAATATCTACATGTGGACATATAGAGCACTGAAAACTGGGGCTTTGGATCTTTTTTCATGGCAGATTTTCAACATGACAGAAATATATGCAGACATCATGGTGGAGCATCAGTAAGAATTTTACAACATTCTCAGCAATACCTCTCTTATGGCAAAACAAATAACATGCATACATACTGCAGGTACGTCGAGTGTACCTCATCAGTCATGCAAGCATTAGCATTGTTTCAGGAGAAGTACCCTTGGCATCGAAAAGATGAGATAGATCAATGCATTAGGGGAGCTACTGAATTCATTGAGAAGTTACAGAATGATGATGGCTCATGGTCAGTACTTTTATACATGACCATAGAAAGGTTTCAATTTGGCACATTTAGTCCTTAT
>Ga0182004_10003463_pt1 | contig 12548 bp, 7 predicted proteins | sample Sormic07211540_1_FD_120479 | JGI IMG/M metagenome (GOLD analysis project Ga0182004, IMG submission 120479) | Endophyte microbial communities from Sorghum bicolor roots, Mead, Nebraska, USA - 072115-40_1 MetaG | ecosystem: Host-associated > Plants > Roots > Unclassified | place: USA: Nebraska... | reverse complement strand
TCAGAGCATCTACTAGCCATAATAATAGTTAGCCAATGGATAAATTAGGGAGTTGGATCTAAGGTAATTCTATAATTATGCTAATGAATAACTCTAATTAGTGCAATTACATCTAGAAATCACAGTTAAGTCAACCCTATATCATAATTACATGTAAAGAGACATCAACTAATGAGGGTTTTAAGACGCAACCGTCACCTCCTTCGCGACCGTGCCCATGCTAGACCTACGTACAAGGGGTGGACTACAGAGGAACCAACACAGCTAGCACCTACGCGGACTACGACATGACCCGACACATCAGGGTGCACTCACAGACAAACAAGAAATCTAGACACCATGTCTACATATTGTCTATCATCTACCCAACGATCGATTATTTAAACGCTATACGAGCAATTACATGAATTCAATAAGATCAAACCAACTATCCTAGAAATATAATCAAAGTAGAAATAACTAATGCAATTAAGAACATATGAATCTATTAAGAATAAAGTCTCCCTAATATATAATTGAATACTATAAAGTTAGAACTAGATCTATTACCGAACTCTTGCGCTCCAAATCGACGCCAGAGGCTCCAGATCCCGATGAAGAACTAGATTTCCTCTACTTCTAATGTAACTAACTAGAACTATGAATTAGAAGGCTCTTGATGAACTTGAAAGCGCTTGATGCTTGATGGCTTGAGGCCTTGATGAATAATGAATTGGTTCTCTCCAGGGGGGGTCTACCCATATATTTATAGTCCGGTGGGATTTGCGTGCGCCGTATGATCAAACCGACTTAACCAAGGGCCGAGATGACTCCTTAAAGGCGGGCGGTGGAGGAAGCTTCGAGAAGAGGAGGGCCAAAACCCTAAGGGGGGTGCCGGCTGGCGCTAGGGTGGGGCCGACAAGCCCCACCTGGCAGCCGCTAGGCCCCCCGTTGCTCTGGGTGGCTTCTCGTTCTTCCTGAGTCTTCTCGCGACGTTTCCCTTGACGAATATGTTTTGTGTTTATTTTGCACTAGAGTCCCTCTTTTCAGCTTTCCTGAAATTCACCCTTGAAAATACAGAATATACAAAACTCGTGGAAATTGTTAGTTTAAACCCTATACTAGTGTGTATTCATGTTCTCCTTCAGGTTTAAAGTTATAATAAATGTTGACGTTATCGACCGTCAACAGGTTGCTACCTCGTGCTTTGGCGGAATGGATATTCTGTGTTGGCATGATTATTATCCTGTGTTCTTAATTGGGATTTCTATCCCATGACCTTAATGGGTTGCTACCCTGAGTTACTATCCGAGGTTGCTACCTCAGAGATCTTAATAATAATTATAATATGGATTAATAATATTGTTAATTTATTTTCATATAATTAAGGGTTGGGATGCTTCACTCATGATTAGTAATAGGTTGTTTTAATAAAAGAGTTGTAATAAAAGTTTATCAACTTAAAAGCTCACCAGCAGTCAAACAGTGTCAGCTTTTCTTTTGATTAAGCCTTGCATATCATATACTTTCCACCTGTACTTGTTCGGTTCAATATGAACTCACCCTTGCTATTTGCCCCCCCCACCCAGTGTGTAGAAAGTGCTGTTGAGAAGAATGATAAAGGTGTCATGGAGTTTTCTAGAGGCATATCAGAAGTGCTTGACATACAGAGCCCCAGTCAACCGTCCCTGAGAAGAATGGAGCCTAAAGTTTACCAACTATTTTCCGCGTACTCTGATTGTTGTAAGTGTTATTATAAATATGTTTTCTGCTATATATATAACATTGTTTCTGATATTTCTATTCTTTTGTTGTATGTGTGAACTTTCTGGACACACATATGATGACTCTGGTCTTGTTTTAAAAACCAAGGCGTTACAGAGTATATATATGTTTGTAATACAATAAGGAAGACATGCATACTTAATGTTCGTTCGTGGTATGATAAGGACGACACATAAAGAAATGTAATATATGTTTGTCCTCTATATGTGTATTTTATGCTTTTCCTGTATTTTGATTAGCGAAATTCAAATTTAAATTTGAATTCAAAAAAGTTTATTTTAATCTAGAAAGTGATTAATCAGAGACGGGTAATTAATAATAGTCACCTCTGTTAATAGTTTAATGGAGGCAGGCAACTTTAAGCACCACCTCAGTTATTTAACGAAGGTGGGCGGCTTAGGGGACCGTCTCGGTTAATAAATTAACCGGGCAGATGGACCAACCGCCTCTGTTAAGACCTGCTTAACCATGACCAGGTGGATGGTTTGCCTACCTCCGTTAAGTTTACTGTAGCAATGGATTGAGAGGCATAAAAAATAACACATAACTATGGTGATCTCTGATGGGTTATAGTGATGAGTCATGGTTCTCACCGTCACTATATTCATTACCAGGGACATGTCAGCACCTTTTACTTTTGACTTGTCATCATCCAAATTCATGGCCACAATATACCCGTAAAGAATGATGATTATTACCCTCAGTATTGATCTTTTTTATGTTGTGGTTTGTGTATTTAGACTCGAGAAAAGGCATTAGTGGGACCGGGCCCCCAAATTTTTTCCTGCGGTGCTCGCCAAATATGGCGATCTTATCACACTATAAAAGAGCGAGTTTTTTCTAAGGGGGCACCCTCTATGATAGCCACTCGATCTCGACGTCGTGTTATATGAGCCCTCCATTATTTATGATCTTACATGTACTAAGATGTAAGACTAATTATAAATCAAGATTTCTCGTTACCCGAAAAAAGGAAAATAAACTTTAAATTGTTTATTACGTGTGTTTATCTCCTGTGTAAAAAACCCACAAACATATACATGTTCCCGTATCGTAGCTTCCTCTCTCTCTTCCCCTTTCGTGTTTCTCCCGGACTCCTCTCTCTTCCTTTCATGTTTCTCCCATCGACGCGTTGCCAATTCACAAGCGCAGATTAGATTAATTAGAAAAGGAAAAATATAGATGCACCGCCGCTGTCGTGGATTGTTCGGAAAAAAATAGTACATATCAAGATGTATGCATGCAACTAATAAATAGATTAATTGGAAAAAGGTAAATATGGATGCACGCACGCAACAATAATAATAAATAAACTAATTGAGAAAAGTAGAATAATTTGAAGGCATATCAATATGAATACATGCAACCGTATGTATTAGCAATTAAAAAGAAAATAATAAATTTTGAACACATATGATTTTATTTGTTATGATAAATAAGGAAGAAAAAACTAGCAAATGTCTTGTATTACTTATAGTATCATATTGTGAATGAATAACAACTGTAACATAGAGTGGAAATAAAATCAAGAAACATCTACGAATACAAACACGTGCGTGTCGCACGTGCATATTTGCTAGTAATTGAAAAGGCTTAGTGTGTTCATTTCTATTACGCAGCCCAAGTGCTTTGCCAAATGTAGAGAAATGCATAGTAATAATTAATTGTCGACTAACTCTCTGACAATGAATGTAAGTATAGTTATCAACAATTGTGACTTGGAATCATGAATCATTCATGGATGGTTCGTAATCCTTTACTGACAACCGATGGTGATCCATGCCTCATGGTATTTTTACTGATTGTAGTTGTGTAGCAATGATTGACTGTGGATTGGAGAAGATGTAGTGTTCATGGCATTATGGCTGGTGAGATGTAGTGGAACTGTGACGTGACACCGATCAAACAGTTATATATTGCTGTGGAGATAGGAGGTGTGCAAAGGTGCGTAGACTTGGAGTGGGATTGATGGATGGAGATGACATTAAATTCAGGGTTCAGTTGTGCATGGGAGAACCTATAGTGTATTCGTAGGTGTTAATTATAAGGTTGTAAACTCTAAATCTAACTGCGCTAGATCTAGTATATAAATTATAAGTATTCAGGAAATGCACCATGAAGACCCCTAACCCTAGACACGACGTACAGACCTCCTGAAATCCCAATATTAATATTATTACTCAAAACAGTGGGATCACTATTACTATCCTATAACTCTTTTCAAATATTTGACACTACTAATGTTACGAGCTGATTTGCAATGGTTTTGACTGGGTTTCTAAATCATTGTTGGTTGCATTGAATTGAATAAACATTGTCAAATCTGTCATAAGGTACATTTGGTAATTTTATTCTTTTATATCATTTACAGACTAAACTCTAGATAACAATATGAAAATACTGCCAAGTATTTTAGATTGGATGGGACATATTTTCATGTGTAAACAAATAAGATAGGTAATCTTGTTCACGTCTATGATAATGACATAACTACCACGCGAGTGGAAATTAATATACTAACTTTACTTTAGTTATTATTATCATTATTAGGGATATCCGGTTAGGTCTCTTGTCTTCACTTTCGTCAGTAACAGTGCTCTAGGTAGCTGATTTGATTAGGAGTATACATCATTCATTCATATATATATATGGGACACGCACCCTTTGTATATATTCTTATAATCGCTTTCAGAAATTGACAGCAGAAAGGCATCATTCATCGAGAGACGGTTGCAAGCACAAGACAAAATTTGGTATTGACAAAACAACATGCGACAGATTAGTTCTACTCTTTAATGAAACAAAAAAAAACTACAGTCTACAACAGGTGACTTGTGAAGTTGTTACATGATAAAACTTGATTATTACGGCTTTGTATTATTCAAAGCCTACAGTTGTCAGATAATCCCTCTAGTTACTTTTGTTTGTGAGACAATCCGTTTAATTACATGGAGTGGGCATTTTAAAACATGAAGTCGACCCAAGAACGCTAAGTGCACATTGCTAAGGGCACTCACAATGCAGACTCTATCATAGAGTCTAAATGTATTTATTACCTCGAACAATGTGGATTTAGAGTCTAAATAAGACTTGGAGTCTTATTTTTTCTACCTCTTTCTTCAATAAGTATGCTGCCACATCAGCAAAATACCATAAATAATATGTAATTAATTGTCTTGGACTCTGTGATAGAGTCTTGCGTTTTGAGTGCCCTAAGGCACAAGGAGCAACAACTTTGTAGTTCTTGCTTGATCCAAATAGATTACAGAGCCCAGGCTTTCTAGCCAAAAATTCTACTCCCTCTATCCTTGCTTTAATTCTTCGAGTTGTCTTTAGGTTAAACTTTTTAAATTTCGACCGAATTCTTAAAAAAACTTAAGATTAGTATTAGATTTATTGTAGAATATATTTTTATAAGATACTCATTTTATATTATAGATATTGATGCTCTTTTTTTATAAAATTGGTCAAACTTAAAAAAGTCAACTAGCACCAATTCTAGAATTTAAAGCTTTCAAGGACAAAGAGAGAGTAACAACGTAGAAAATAAATATTATTTGATCCAAATATGGAGTCCAGAGGGATATGGATGCGGCCGGCCCTGTTTCGATTGTGTGGTGCGGTATCCAATTTGTACGTAGCTCGGAGGCTGCAATTAATACGAGGAATTGGGGTGGGGGGGTGTAGTTCATTTCCCTTTTTTTCCCTCACTAGGGATCGTAAGAATCATGGCCACTGCGACGCGTTTGATGGGAATTTCCCTATTCTTACAAATCGGTTGCACACGCTGGTTCCTGTGTCATCCGGTGCTTGTAGACGATGCCGGTCATACTGAAGTGTACAATATTACTCTGCCTATCGCTGGCCGGTGCTATCCTCTTACAGGTTCATGGCTAACTGGCTAGGAGATGATCACAAGGTCGTAACAGAATTATTCCAGCGCGAGATGATAAAACCCCTTCAAGGCAGCGATGCGATGACTACTGGTTTTGGTTTGGGCTTTCTGCTTGAACGCGAACTCTGGCAAGTGCGGTGAGTACTGAAGCCTAAAGTTGAGCAACGGGCCAGGCCGGCCCAGCATGGCACAGGTCCGTGCTAGAGCACATGGCCCAAAAGCACACCGGCCTAGCCCGAGGCCTGCGAAGGGAAGTGACAGCATCGAGCAGTGGTCATCAGCGGCACACTCATGTCCGCACGGAGGTTGCCGGCGACGCACTCGCGCCCGCCATCCGTGAGCCACGCATAGAGGAGGATGTGTGTCTGTGGCTGGCAGTAGAGGCGGTCATTGTGGTTGCATGGAGAAGGGGCGGCCAAGAGGAGGCTATCGCGGGTAGTGTTGGGTGTTGAATGGCGCCTGCGCGGTGCTGTCTGTTGAGGGCTGAGCGAATCAGGAGAGAGCGACTAGAGGAGTGGAGAGGGAGATGCGAGAGAAAAGTGCGGCGTGAGGGGTGTAATCGCGAGGACTCGTGATGCTGATGCGCACGCGCGAGAACGAGAGGGAAGCAAGGAGAGTGCGGCGGAGGTAGAGAGAGGGAGGAGGAAATTAGTTATGGTTAGGTTTATACAGCATGGGCTCTTAACAGGGCATGCCTTGGTGCCAGTAGGCCATTCCGCCATTATCGGGCCTGCGTTGAAATTTCATGCTAGGTCGTGCCGCCTACCATGCCGAGGTGGCAGTCCAGGCACGACCTGCTATGTGCTTCGGGGTGGCCAGAGCATGGAAGGGTAATGGGTTGTGTCGTGCTTGGGCTGGGCCGAATTGACGTGCTTTAGGCCGGGCCACAGCCACGCGGGCTGCATGCCCATGATTACCGAAGCCTAGCCGCTCTTGGAGTTTGCTCTGTTGCTTCTCGAACACCTTGTAGTGTAATCCTGACTCTGACATATTTTCTTCATGAATGGAGACTATGACATCCCCCATTTCTTGAGATCGGGCTTGCCCCAACCAGATATAGGGTATTACCGTCTTTGATTCATTAATAAGAGAGGGATCAAAACGTCCAAATACATGCGCGAGCTGCGCCCCCCACGTTGCCGAGTCCACGCAGGACTGAGTTACATAATGGATTACTCTCTAGTTACATGGTCGACCCTAAGAGCGTTGCAGCCTACCCAGCTCCAATGTTGTGTCGTGTCCTTTACCATAGTGAGTGTTACTTGGACTGTCTTGCGCACCCCTCTAAAGATCACATCATTTCGGCAGTTCCAGATATTCCAGAGGGTCAAGATGACTAGGGACTGTCCCTTCGTATCTCCTGCTCTGAACGCCTGGCTATATTGGTCTTCCAAATCATCTTCCTGGGTCCAGCTGCTCGGATCCAGATTGCTGAATCCACTCCACAAGGCAATACTGTGCCAGACTGCCAGCGAGAAGGGGCATTCGAAAAATAAGTGGTGCGTCGTCTCCATGTTCTGCTCACACAAGGCACAAAAGTAGTTGTTTGTCCATCCACGCAATTGCAATCTTGCAGCAGTCCATAGGCTATTTTGTAGGAGCAGCCAGACGAAGTATTTGCATTTTGGTGTCGCCCATACTCTCCATATCAGGGCTGGGTGATTTGAAACAATATTACCAGCAAATTGCACTGCATATGAGTTTTCTAGTCTCCAGACTCCAGACGATGTGTTGATGATTTTTGGTTTCTACATAGTCTTTGGCTAGCACTTATGCAATTGTGGTTTGACAAAGTGAAAAGTGGAGTCATTGAGTATTTGAGTGCAAAACTATTGATTTATGAGGGAAATAGTTAAGCACATAATCTTATTATTATGCTGGAAATAATAGTCTGTGTTCTGTTTAGTAGTGTTTTTAGGTGCTAGCTAGAATTTAAGCTTCAATCAGGACACGAGGGAGGGGTGTCGCACGACCAACCGGTCTAGCTTCCGTTGGCATGCACATAACATTTGTGTATCTTTTTCAACTAACTTCTTTTAAGTCGATAGAACACAAGGATTTCTTTTTTGGTCGAGATCTTGTTTGAATGTGCATATATTAATCTTAATCTACATATGCTGAAGTGGATTGAAGTAAAATTAAACTATGCTTCATTCCAATCCACACACGATGAAGGGGATACACATGCATCCAATCAAGACCCGAAGAAGATCGCCTCCCGACTTGCATCCCTGATGATGAGCTAGTATTGCAGTTTAAATACATCCTACTAAACAGCAAAAGAATAGGAAAGTTTACACATTAATCGTCAACCTCTACTTCATGCCTGGCAGCCATCCCTACTCCGTGGTGACGGACTTGTACACTTGCTGCATGGCCTCTCTGAACCGATCGATGTCCAGTGTGACGTTCTGGCCCTCGAGGAACGTCTCCCAAAGTTTACCGCTGCGCTCTATGGAGAGTGGGTCAGTAAACACCGGATGGTCCCTCGGGTACTTGTACTTGAGCGTGGTCTCCTCCGCGTTCACCTCGTATTCGACGTAGTGCAGTCCCATGTCTGGCACCGGGTCGCCGAAGTCGAACCGGCACGGGTACTTCAAGTTTCCCCACGGGATGATCTGCACTATGGTGCCGTTGTGCGGCAGGAACACCATGTTGGTCAGCCCAGCGCCGTGCACGCCCACCATCACGTCGCACGAGTTCACCACCGCCGCGATCTTGGCCATGTCCCCGACGTCCTCCGGTCCGGCAGCCACCACCTCGAAGCCGAGATCGGCAACGGCGGCGATGGCATCGGCTTCGTTCGTCACAGCCCTCGAGTGGCGACGCACAACAAAGACGAGCCGAGGCTTCCTGCTTACGGGTGTTGCCCATGGCCGCGGCAGCGAGAAGACGTCCCGGAGGAAGTCCCGGAATCCCATCATAGTGTAGCCGTTGCGTGAGAGACCCGGGTTGATGCCAAGTATCCTGTGGCTCTCGAGGCCGACGTGCGCCGACGGGAAGCAGCGCACGGCGGTGTCGGCGTCGAAGTCTATGATCGGGTAGATGGACAGTGCGGCCAGGATCGGCCTGAATTTGGCCACAAATTCAGGCTGGTAGTCGGCGACGAGCAGCTGGACGTGGCCGTTGTACTCGCGGGCTGTGATGTAGAGTGGGATGATGAGGTCAGTCATGGCGTGGAAGAAGTTGGTGCCGCAGCCGCCGGTAGAGAAGACCACCGCTGGCACGTCGTGCCTCACCGTGCACTTGGGAGGGATCACGAAGCTGTAAGGCTCTGGCGCGGTGGACCGGATGGTGACCTCCCGAATCCTTGCCATGGTTTCTTGCTCCCACTTCCGCGTGTACGGCCGGATTGTGATGGTAGAGTTGTTTGGGTTGAAGGTGGATGATGAAAGGACATAGACTGTGGCGGATTTGCCATGGATCCGCAAGTCACCTTCCATTCTGCAGGTGTCTGAGTGACGATTGCTCCAGTTGCAGGCAAGCTTGCTCATTGTCGGTGGTGCCACATCTGCATACCATACAAGACAGATTACAGAATTCTCTAATGCCCTATTTGGTTCCAGGAATTGGAAAATAATCCACTAATAAGCACTTTCTAAACATTGGTTTCAATTCATGGGATCCAAACATGTCCTAAAAATAATTGTTGTTACCATTTTCAGCCAGATTGTTGCATTCATTAGTTGGCAAACTGTGAAAAACATGAAAACTAACCCCAAATGTAACGCCGAAACAGTAATCAAGCTAAATGAGGAAAGGCTAATTGTACCTGAATTTCTGAAAGAACCATCTTTTGCCACGTTTGTGGCAAGAGTATGATTTTGTTGGTTGTACTCTGCAGGAAATAAAACTGGATTAATATCACATATATAATGATAAGGGTGCCACTCCAAACTCCAAAGTAATGCAGACACAAGACATTGTGTATATATGTTAAACATAATGTAACTATTTATTTTCACTTAATGAATGCTCTATTCGACGGCTGTGCTTGAAGTGGCGATACCTAGGAAAGAGACTACTGCTCAACATGTTCTGCAGATTGAAGTGCGCAAATCCATAGTAGAGGTTCGTAAAGACTGCAAAAATGCTCTGTATGGCAAAAGGATTGTTTTTTTTTTCCCTCAAAGCATTGCCATACATACCTTTTGCAGATTCTGCTTCAAGTGATTGTTGCTGCCGTCTTGCACTGTCCAAACCTTGAATATATGTAGGCAACATTACGTGTCAAGCATTTCACATCGAGATGTAGATGAAAGCAGAGAGTTCAGTATATAATCTTATAGCTTACCTAAAGATGAAACTCTCTGAACCATTTCATTTGTTAATTTGTTAAATCCAGTCTCCTTAACTGCAGAGAGCCAAGGTGCAAAGTTTTGTAAGTGCTAGAACCTGAGCTGTTCTTAGATTCTTAAAGCCTGTTGTCAGAAAGCTTGGAATGGTACATGCATACATTTCCTCTAAAAAATGTATCTCAATTTACTAGTAATAAACAGAAAAATTCCCAGGTGTTTCCTAAATCTTCAACTATATATCTACTGCAATGCAAGCACAACTGTGGATTTCCAAGAAGAGTTTGGAGGTTCAGCACAATTAAGCAGAGTGCTGTTTTTCAAGTAAAATCAAATCACAAAATGCCAAATAAAAAAAGCTTTGAAAACAAACATAAATGGCCAAAATGCCACACTACATTCTTGAATGACACAGGAGGAGAGCAGCAAAATCACAACAATCAGGAGGGGTGGAACAGAGAGGAGCTGATATCAATCGAACGGTTAGTAGGATGACTTACAGCGCGCAACCTGCGGCAGTAAATTAGTCTTGATCATAACCAGGACTAGAAGAGGAGGCAGAAGGAACCACAGTGCCGCCCTTCTTCCGCCGCTCCCTTGCTGCTGCTGCTGCTTCGTTCTCTCGTGCTTCCGCATCGTCTCGGATAAGCCCTTGCACGACGCCTGTGAAATGCCCTGAACTAGTACAACGAGCTACTAATAACGCAGCTTTTTAAGAAGGATACCATTCTTTTATCGCATATCGATCCGTGCTTTGAATTGGGAGCTCAACAATCTAGGGGCTGACTTGCTTGTGTGTAGCATTTAATCCCACGCACATGGTTGTCAAAAAAAAAAAAAAAAATCCCACGCACATGTATAGCATCGACGTATAGAAGGGGGAGCTAATCATTAAAGGATCCTGCAGAAAAGAGTATTTTTTTTCGCTAGTTTCAGTGTCTCGGAATACCACCATTAATTTAGCGGCAACCTGAGCCACCCACGGTTAATTAGCTCTGTTTTTGGATCGTGGGACTATTCTTAGACCCCTTTTAAATTTAAATTCAGAGACTAACAACTGGATGTCTAATTTCTAGTCCCTTTGAAAATCCAAATAGTTAGGTTAATAGGTGGACTAATTTTTTAGTCAAACCTTTAACTAGTGTTTAGTTCACTAGTTCGTCAAACCTAGCTATCTAGGACTAACTAGTCTATCATAATTCATATCAATCTGTCCTTTTCGCATGGGCTAGAATTTTAGAAGATGAAAGTATCAATTTTTGTTTAATAGTTGATACTAATAAACATATTTATATTAAATTATACTTTTTTCTCTTTGTTCATTTTCTAACATAATATGCGCAATAGATACTTTGTAGTCTTTACACGATTGTAATAAACTTAACGTCTAATTTATACATTTTTAATTTTTATCCATAGATTTTTTTCTTTGCACAACATTCGGTATGCATTTAGTTCAATCCTTAGCTTTAATTGTGGTGGCTCTTGTTGCAGCTAAAGTATTATGATGTCATGAATTTAAATTTTGACATTTCGAATTTTATGTTACTAAATGCTAGTTTGCTATAGTTTTATTATTCTCAAGTAAAGTTGAAATTGTTATGCTTATTCTATACTTTTGTACTTTTTAAAGATACAAGAATTTGATATCATAGCATGCACACTTAAGTAGTACGATGGCATAAACAATCATTTAAAGCTTGCATCACGTTGCACAAGATCAGATCTAGTAGGATACTAATATTTATGGTTTATGATAATGGTTTACTATCTACATAGGCCAGCAAGATATACCCACCTGGGGGCTGCATTAATCTGCATTATCTCTCTAAGATCAATGAATTTCTTGTCAAGAAATATGTGCAATAATGGCCACCAATTAATACATACATGTCAAACATTGCTTTGTTAAAATGCGTAAATATATCTAAAGTAACAACTTATATATATATATATATAACATGGTTATTAGTATACTGCTAAATAATTTGTAATTATCATTAGATTATGTCTCATTAAAAAAATTCATGAATGCTGAAACATTATATATATATATATATCATCCATGCATGTGTACATGATTTGCATGATGGTACAACATGTATGTTTATTTTAAAAATTTTTGATATATTAATTTACTAGAAGTGGGTAGACATTTATATGTTTTATGGTTATTTAAACATTTCTTGTTATAGAAGAAGTTTATGATGTAAGTGTAGAGTTGAGGGGATATTTTAGTTGTTTTGTGGTGACATAAGTGGTACTTTAGATGTAAAAATTTTATGGGTTATAAGTAGGTAATGATAGGCAAATTTTAGGGCCTATATAGATGATTTAACATAATAGTAGGTGGACATTTATGTTATCTATCATGTTTCTTAATGGCATTGGTGAGTAATTTAAATATAGATTTATGGGTTTTTTATATTATTTTACACAATCATTGTGGTTTGTAGTTGTTTAGATCCATTAGGCCAGTCTCAATGCATGTTTCATGAAAGTGTCATGCACATTAAATAGGGTGCCACATAAGCAAAATTGCTGACTTGGCAGGGTCATTAAATAAAGGAGTTTCATCAGATGAGAGAGGAGTT
>Ga0182004_10003462_pt1 | contig 12548 bp, 13 predicted proteins | sample Sormic07211540_1_FD_120479 | JGI IMG/M metagenome (GOLD analysis project Ga0182004, IMG submission 120479) | Endophyte microbial communities from Sorghum bicolor roots, Mead, Nebraska, USA - 072115-40_1 MetaG | ecosystem: Host-associated > Plants > Roots > Unclassified | place: USA: Nebraska... | reverse complement strand
GCGGATACACACTTTCTAAAAACAAAACCCACTAAAATGGTGTATCCGAGTATCCGTATCCGCGTATCCGACGAGTATCGGATACGGATACGTCACCCCCCTTGGAGTATCCGTGTAACATAGGTGCTATGTATTAGCCATACCTTGATGTCTAGAATTTTCGTTGTAATCGACTAAAAAACAAATCTATAAATTGATTAGGTCAGAGCTCTATATTAACCATACACCTCTAGACTATATAAAAAGTACAAACTCCTAAACGTACCTAATAGACATATATAATACTCCTCAATATATGGGCACACACAATACAAACGTCATCATATACGGGGCATAGTATACCCTGTGTCTATAAACTACTATAAATAATATGTGGTTCCTCTAGGCGTACTCTAAGGCCTTGTTTAGTTCGTAATTTTTTTTGAATTTGGACACTGTAGCACTTTCATTTTTACTTGACAAACATTGTCCAATCATAGAGTAATTAGGATTAAAAGATCCGTCTCGCGGTTTACAGATGAACTGTCCAATTAGTTTTTTTTTCATGTATATTTAATATACCATGCATGTACCGTAAGATTCGATGTGACGAGGAATTTTGAAAATTTTTTGGAACTAAACAAGGCCTAAATCTTCTACTCACAATACATTCTATAATTGTTGGTTGTGGTAAAACAAGAGATAGTTTTGTTGCTAGAAGAAACTAGGGATGAATTTGACTACAGGGACCACTAAGCACACTTCATTTTTTGAGCGTTTCAAAAAAATTTCAACTTTCTATTCTAAATTGTAAATCATCTAGACAATTTATATTGAAGTGGAGGAAGTAATATTTACTATACGACTAACGCGTGAGTGAGGGAGAGGAAGTACTCTCTCCATCCCAAATTATAAGTCATTACAAGAATATTGGAGAGTTAAAGCATTTCAAGTTTGAAAAAAAATATAGAAAGAATTGCATAGATTTATGACATCAAATAGATATAATATGAAAATATAAGTAATAAAAACCTAATGATACTTAGTTGTTATTATAAATGTTATTATCTTATGATATAAATTTGGTCAAACTTAAGGTGATTTGACTCTTGAAAATTCTTGGATGACTTATAATTTGGTACGAATGAAGTAGTAGCTAGAGACCAAGAAAATCTAGAAGACCAACAAATGAAAAGAAAAGAAACTACTAAAATGTTGGGAATAACATGTAGAACATATTTACTACTATGTTTGAAAGAAAATACAGTATTATTCTAGTTCTATCTTCATTCAAATACAATCGATCAAATTCACAGGAAAAATCATTAAATATCTATGTCACTAAATATGTATACATTGTTATAAAAAAATATCTAAAAGAAAATAGTGAATCTAATGACAATTTTTAATTAAGAACATTTTGATTATAAAAATAAATTAACTTTAATTTAAAATAGTTTGACTCGGGCAGAACAGAAACAAACCTGATGGCCCAATCTATATCTATATATCCTATAAAGACAAACCCCACTAAGCTAATTCTCTTGCACCTCCTTGCGCCACATCATCCATTTATCCTGTTGCTGCATGTAATTAAGTGCCCACTCACAAATAATTTCAGTAGTGGATGCAGCTGCCTACACATGACCATGCATGCATACTGCTAGCAATTATTTTCTCACATGATCTCCTCTCTTCTTCTTTTGAAATTGACTACTAAAACTATATATAGATGACTCAATAAACTACAGTAAAACTATATTTATATTCCCCTTCATACCCGCAGCAACGCGCGGGGAATCCTCCTAGTTTTTCTAAATTCCAAGGTCATTGTCATGTACTCCTACTGTAGACAACAGCTAAAAGTCTGGGCGGAAACTTAAACTTCAGGCGCACGCGTAATCCCACGCACAAATCATCATCGCCTATCCTTTTTTTCGACACAAAAATACAAAAAATAATCGTATTCTTCCGCGAACCAAACCAAGTTGTACCAAACCCAAGCCAGCCAACGCAAGCCCAACTGCCCAAGTCGCCCCAAATCATTCGTCTCCTTCCTCCTCCGCTGCATTTCTTCGTTTGATTGCTCGATCGATTGATTGATTGGCGAGCAACACCAACTCCCACCACCCGCAACCGCAGCAATCTCTTCCCTCGCCAACTCCGTCTCGTCGAGGAACCCCATTCGCATTCGCCATTGTCAAGGAGGAGGAGGAGGCCCGGTCGTCGCGTGAGGAGGCGTTGTGGATCTCGGATGGCGTCGGCCAAGTCGTCGCGGTCGCGGCCCGCGGGCCACTCGGGGGTGTTCCCCGTGGGCAGCGCCGCCGCGGTGGGGAGCGGGGGCGGGGGCGGGGGAGGCGGAGGAGGCGGCGACGGCGGGGTGCAGCTCGCCGACAAGCTCAAGATCTTCAAGACCGACAACTTCGATCCCGACGCCTACGTGCAGTCCAAGTGCCAGACCATGAACGAGAAGGTGAGCCTGCCCTGCCCTGCCTGCCTGCTTGCCATCTCTGATCCGGACTAGGCGAATGTGGAGATCTGTGGATGCACTGGTTGGTGTTGGAATTGAGGCGAATTGCGCAACAGCGGTGATTCTGTTCTCTGGGCGATTGGTGATTCAGGGAATGCACTTTGGCTAATTGCAGGAGGGTGCTTGATGGACATCTCAATGTGTGTGTTCTCAGCGCAATGGGTACTTTGTGGTGAAAAAGTGATCTGGCATAACTTGTGGGGATGATATCGGAATTTGGATGCTTCACTCAACGAGACGAAGAATTTTTATACTGGTCCAAATATATTTTTTTGTTTACTGTGTTGTGTGTTGAAATTAGAAAACATGTCGAAAACAAGAGGAGTATTGTCTTGTGATTTTATCTGCACATTTGAGTACAAGCCGGGGATTTTGAAATGCTTGAGTTTACGCTTGGATATACTGTCACTCTTCAGGTTGCATCATGATATGGTTATGTGTTGGGTTTTACTTAGAAATGAAATGTGGTCATGTTGATGTTGCCATTTAGAAATGAAATGCGGTTATATTCAGTTTTCTGGTGGACATGGGGAAATCATGCCATTGCTTTGGAAATAGTGCATTTTGATTTTGGTATGACTATTGCTACAGAAGTTTTGAGTCCAAACCTAATTATGATGATCAGAACAATTAAAGGGATCACAACCGTGCTAATACATTTCTTTTTTGGCGACAGAAAAAAATGGTGTTTTGTTCTTTTGGCATCATCTGCAGCTTGAAAAGCTACTCAATTTAAAGAATTTGCCCTTGCATGCTATATTAATTGAGTTAGGGTTCTTAATTTTGTGGTAACTTTTGAGTAAATGATTGAGAATGCAACAGATTTTGTATCATGTGTTTCCTCTATCTATTCCTCACTAAGGGTGTTACTTCAATGTTTGCTTTTTGTGGCAACTGGGATAACTTCCTTTCAGCCTAACAAGATCCATGCGAGTTTAGAAATTTTTAACTTTTGCATCGACAGCCATCCCTTTGTAGGAGTATGGTTTAGTATAACCACTGTGTAATATGCCTGATTTGTTCTTGCTAAAAAAACAAATTCTCTTCGTTTGACTTTCATGTTTGGACAGTGGATTTGGTTCATGAGAATAATTTGGACTGAGTTTCTTGCTCACTTTCCATAGCTTTTAATTTTATCATTTTTCATTATCTGGGATGCCGGTATGTAGTAAATGCATGTCCATGGATTCTTTATGGATTCTTTATAATGCACTAGCTAATGCTATTTTTTTGAGGCATGATGGCATTGGCATTGGTCTTTCTACTCTCTTGGTATTTCGCAATTATGTTTCTTAAGACATCTGCCCTTGTACTCTCGTAGTCATCTGCTTATTGTTGTTTCGTATGCTGCTGACATTGTTGAAGTGTTGAATTCCACCTGAGCGATCAGTATATTGTTAGAGTGTGCACCAGACATAACTGACAAGGAAAACCAAATTCATTGCAGGAAATAAGACATTTGTGTTCTTATCTCCAAGACCTAAAGAAGGCTTCAGCTGAAGAGATGCGCAGAAGTGTGTACGCAAATTATGCTGCATTTATCAGGTCTGGCATTCACCTCTTTTGCAAAATTTCCTTAAATGTGTTGTGCTATTTAGGGATGGCAATGGGTTGGGTTAGATATGGGTGCATTAAACAGCCCTCCACCACAAATCTTGGGACATAAAACCAAGCATGCACCTGCAACACCCACACCCATGGCTAATCGGCACCTGAGATCTAGTTGTCAGCCGATGGCTCTCGCCGCAGCAAGAGAAACTCCCCTCAAAAGGGTGGCACAAATGCAATAAATTCAAGAAATCCATTCAGCCAAGCAACAAATGCATACAAGAAACTTGGGCATCCATCAAAAGGACAGAATTGATTAATGATGGATCTGACTGGTTGCCATGACTGTCGTCGCTGTTCTCAGCACCTCATGCGGTTGCCATCAATGCCGCAGCCATGGTTACGAATGGTCCTGTGGACATGGTGGCTATGGAGTGGCCAGAATAGGGAGGTCAGGAGGGGGCACAGTGGATGGTGAGGTCGGTAGGGGGCTTTCACCTGCAGTGGACTGGGAGGTTGGGAGTGGACCTCAACCTTGTTGCTTAAGGAGGCGAGCAGCATTGCTGGTGAACAGTGACATGCACTGTTTATGGTGATTTTGGTGTTGTGGCTGGGCACATGAGGGAAGGGGCTGAGATGGTTAAGGTGGCAGAGGAGGGCATGCCTGAGAGCCGTGGTTGTGTAGTATGTCCTTGTATTCAGTTACATGTTTGGCACCCATGGGTAAAATCGCAGACCCACACCCAACCTGCTTCATTTCAGATAGTGGACCTGCCATACCCATCGGTGGGATTTGCACCCACACTCACAACCATTGAGTACACACCCACATACCAACTGTCAGTCTATGACATCTGGTCCAGTTTGAATTGGATCTATAGTGGCCTATGTTGTGTATTAATGTGAGATTATAGGGGTTTAGTCCCACCATGGTTGTTGAAGGTGAGTAGTCCTTACCACCATCCCTGGGTTAACCCTTTTATATGAAGCGAGAGCAAAAGCATAAGTGGGTTAGTGGGACTGTGGGAGTGTGTGGTTCACTAAGCATGCAGAGTGGATCTGAGCCAGCCGTTTGGACCCAAGAGCATTACACCATCACCTTTGAGATATCGAAACTCCCTTTAATCATGATGATGTATGTACCCTCCATAGACCAGCCCATGCATTGTGTAGTATCTTTTTATTATCATTTATTTTTCTTTCGCATAAGCATAACAGCTCTTAACCATCATCATGCTGAATGCTGCCTACAGAAACAGCTATTAATTTTTTTAGTAATTCAGTGCTATATCAAATCTTTTTCTTTATGAGTTGAATTATTTAACCCATTAAACCAATGCTTATGAAAAGGTATTTGCTTACTTTTATTGTTGTGTTGATAAATCTTTGTCCTCTCATTTATATGCATATCTGGTTTTGTTTCTCTCAAATGCTTTGACAATTCCAAAGATTATTTCCTTATCTAGTATTAGCATACCTGTTTTTATTGATTGAGGGTTCTATCAATGTTATCTTTTTATATTCGCCCTGAAATTTTCTTCTTAAATGTCTAGTTTGTGACATGTGAAATCAAAGTTTGCATTGTACCATTGTGGGACATCTTTTGCTCAAATAATTACTTCGTATGGATTTTCTTGTCATCAGAACATCTAAGGAGATATCAGACCTTGAAGGGGAGCTACTGTCAATTAGAAATCTGCTTAATACACAGGCAGCTTTGATTCATGGTCTATCTGAAGGAGTTCAGATAGATTCATTGACTTCAGGCCCTGAAGGTTCTGTAGAAGATGGCATATCCAATGTTGAAGATCAGGAGCCTTCAGAAATACAGAAATGGTCTGCAGATTTCCCTGACATGCTTGACGTTTTGCTAGCTGAACGAAGAGTGGATGAAGCACTGGATGCACTGGATGAAGCAGAACGGGTTGCTGTTGATGCAAAACGAAAACAGACTCTAACTGCAGCTGAAGTTTTGGCTTTGAGAAGATCCATCTCTGATAATCGTCAGAGGCTGGCAGATCAGCTTGCTGAAGCTGCCTGTCAGTCTTCCACTCGTGGTATTGAGCTTCGCGCTGCGGCTTCTGCCCTCAAAAGACTTGGTGATGGCCCCCGAGCTCACAGCCTCTTACTCAGTGCACATAATCAAAGGCTTCAATGCAATATGCAAACTATACATCCATCTAGCACTTCTTATGGTGGAGCATACACTGCAGCACTTGCTCAACAAGTTTTTTCAGTCATAGCTCAGGCACTCAGTGACTCTGTGGATGTCTTTGGTGATGAGTCATGTTATGCATCTGAACTGGTAACATGGGCTACCAAGCAGGTTTTGTCCTTTGCGCTCCTGGTAAAGAGGCATGTGCTGTCCTCTTGTGCAGCTTCTGGAGGCTTGAGAGCAGCTGCAGAATGTGTTCAGATATCACTTGGCCATTGTTCTTTGCTGGAAGCTCGTGGTCTGTCTGTTTCATCTGTTCTCCTCAAACAATTCAAGCCCAGTCTTGAGCAAGCGTTAGATGCTAACTTGAGGAGAATTGAGGAGAGTACTGCTGCACTAGCCGCAGCTGATAACTGGATACTCACATATCCAACAACTGGTACTCGTCCATTAACTAGATCATCTGCTGCTAATTTGGCACTTCAGCCAAAGCTCTCTAGCAGCGCACACCGTTTTAATTCAATGGTTCAGGTAATGGTTACCTCTTATTGTTAAATTGCAAGAATGAATCTATCTTTCTGTTGTGTCCAGACAGATGATAATAATCTTTTTTAAAATCTTGTACCAACAAAGATACTGTTTGGTTCTCTAAAATGTAACAACCACATTACAGAGAGTATGCATTACTGTTACACTTGTTTGCTTCCTACTGTATGTAATCTATGTTACCTGAATCCATTTCCAGTTCTAAACAGAGATCGCAGTCAAGCATCCTAGCTCTGATTACAGTGTTATCTGATCCCATTTCCTTTTGCATTATCACTCACTGAACCAAAAACCTCGAAAGTTGTAGCATATTAATGGCATGGCATAGCGATGTGTCTATGACTAAATATATCTTTTGCCACTACCTCAGGCGTCCTTTTCAACTCATTTGTTTCCTGTTCTTACTTGCATTGTCTGTTGAACTTATGTTCTCATCAAAGATGCCACAGCCAGATTGACCAAATATTGCATTGATTTCTCTGAAAATCCTCAGTTGGCCTTTTTCTCCTGTCTTTTTTATGTATTTCAGACTAGTTATAGTGTGTTGAACTGATACAGTAGGTGTGCAATCACTAGAATGATTGATGATGCCAGCAGAGTTGTCTTGAATCACGAAAGTTTTGCTTAAACTTGAAACATAATTTTCTTTGTCCTCACTTTTGCACTCAGCTTCTTCGGAAGTGATGATTAGCTTGTATCTTGGCTCTATATTAAGCCTCTTGTTGAATTTCAGGATTTCTTTGAGGACGTTGCACCACTACTTAGCTTGCAATTAGGTGGTTCAACAATGGACGGGATCACACAAATTTTCAATTCATATGTAAATTTGCTTATAAGTGCTTTACCTGGTTCCATGGATGATGAAGCTAACTTAGATGGTTTAGGTAATAAGATTGTTAGAATGGCAGAGACTGAAGAGCAGCAGTTAGCTTTATTAGCTAATGCATCTCTACTAGCTGAGGAGTTGCTACCTAGAGCAGCCATGAAGTTATCATCAATAAACCAGTCTATGGATGATTTGCGTAAAAGAGGAACAGATAAACAAAACCGTGTGCCTGAGCAACGTGAATGGAAAAGAAAACTACAACGAATGGTGGACAGGTTGAGAGATAGTTTTTGTAGGCAGCATGCTCTTGAACTTATATTTACAGATGAGGGTGATACTCATCTCAGCGCAGAAATGTATATCAGCATGGACAATACTGTTGAAGAACCAGAGTGGGTTCCATCTCCAATTTTCCAGGTACTTACTGGAATCGCTCGTTTGGGTCTCTCATGTAAATACCTCGAATTTTAGATAGTTTTCAGATTATTAACATATGCTTTTGTCCTTCTAATTCCCTTTCGAAACTAACGTCTCAGTCTATGATATCTTCTCATTCTATTGCTTGGAATCCTTTATGTATTATGACCAGTCCTTTTATCATGATCATATACCTAAAAGAGGACATTCGGGACTAAATTAATTGAGCATATGGACAAAAGTGAATGGTTTTGGGAACCCTGTGTTTAAGTCACTAGAATGGATGGGTTTCATGTAGAATTCTGAAAGAGAAGCTTATATTGCCCACCTTAATTTTGACTTTTCTTCAAGTTTCACCATGGAATATATTTAAAAAAAATCATATTAGTACAATTTTAATAGCCCAATGTTTCACTATCAAAATTTGAGTAGCATAGTCCTTCATGGACTTTCCACTTTGATAAATAGGCCTTCTCTGTTGCTTATATGCTTCATATTAGATGTAATTTGTTAAGATAGCAGGTTTCATGGGGAAGATTCGTTTGTCCAAATGAGTTGTTTTCCTTTGCATGGGGCAAGCATGTCATAGATAATACTATAGTCTTTGGATAAATGTCATTTGCTGTTTATTGCAGGAACTGTATGCAAAGTTAAACAGGATGGCAAGCATTGCTGCAGAAATGTTTGTTGGTAGAGAAAGGTTTGCTACTTTGCTAATGATGCGCCTCACTGAGACAGTCATACTGTGGCTCTCAGAGGACCAGGCCTTCTGGGAAGAGATTGAACAGGGAGCAAAACCTTTAGGGCCCCTAGGTCTGCAACAGGTAAGCTCCTTTACTCCTTTTTATTTTCTTTACATCGCCAACTGTTATTTTTCAAAATTTCCATTATTTGCAGTTCTACCTGGACATGCAATTTGTCATCATATTTGGGCAAGGTCGTTTTCTCTCTAGACATGTACATCAAGTCATTTTGGACGTCATCGATAGGGCAATGGCTGCATTTTCTGCTACTGGAATGAACCCTGATAGGTACAATGCTTCTCACTTTTGCCCTTCTTTTGGTTCAGAATTAAATGCTGATTCTTTTCTTTGCATACTTCAAAAATCAATTGCTAATTTTCGTTATGTAACTTTGTTGTATTTTGCCTTGTATAAGTTGGACTACACCGATGTTCCTCTCTCTAGAAAACAAGAGGATGAATAATAAGTTATAACTTGGGTTATATGTCCCTGTAGGCTGTAGCCTGCTGCCCTCTGTAGCCTACAGTAATTGCAACTGACAGCCAGTAGTAACCTAAACAATTTGCCCTACTGGGATGGTTTTTACTTTTGACAAAAATGGCTATTAGACAAGACCTTGATAAATTATTCAAATTGCTTTCAGAAAATGAAAAAGAATGGAAGAAGCATTCTCTTAAACTTCAGCTAACTGATACCAAACACAGTATATCATCTACCTTTTGAATTCATTATTGTCTGCTGCATGGTTTTTAAGGTGGTAAGGCGAGGCGTGGTGACAATACCCCCTCATAATGCCTAGGGGCCTTCATAAGGCGAGGTTAAGCGATGCCTTACCATCCCTAAGCATATAGGAAAATAACAGCAGGGAGGAAAGAAAAAGGAAAAAAAAACTAGAAAAGGGCAAATGAAAAGAGTGATTGGCTGAGCTTGCCCACGAGGTCCCTCTGCTGATCTGTGGCTCTGCTCCTTCCCTCTCTCTTGCTGCTGCTCCCTCATATCGATCTCTGTCGTGTCCCCCTTCTGGATCAGCTGCCACCGCCACAGATGATCCAGGTGGTGCTGCTTGCTGGCCACCTGTGCCTGATTTGGTGGGGATGAGAGAGGAGGTGGCTCAATGGTCTTTCTGGTTGGTTCCATATCGTTTTCCTCTGTTTCGCCTCCAGTCTCCTTGGATCTCTCACTAGTTTTGGCTAGGCGACAGGACGCCTTGCTCCCTGCGAGCACCCCATCGCCTGAGCGTTCGATGCCTTAGAAACACTCAGTACTTTAACACTAACAAGGCTGTGCAACACTTAGTTCAGTCATACTTCCGAAAAGTCTTGGAAGGATTCCCTCACATGTTTCTTGATACGTGAGGCTGTGCCTCTGAGGTAGGAGTAGTTTCTAATAGAACTACAGCTGGGTTTCTCTTGCTCATGAGGCCATGAGGGAGTTTCACATAATTTTGCTTCTACTATCAACAAACCAACATTCTTGCTTTTTTGCAGTGTCCTTCCCGGCGACGATTGGTTCATGGATGTCTCCCAAGAAATTGTCAGCATGATAAGTGGAAGGGGTAGAGCTGCCAATGGTGACAGGGAAGTGAACAGCCCAACGGCCTCAGTTTCAGCGCACTCCATGTCATCGTTCAAATCCCACGGAAGCTCCTAGTTTGCAAGTTGGTATTTTTTGTAGGCAGATCATTGTATAATAATCAATAGTATATTCTTTCAACCTATTCCTCCACTCATTTGTTTTTCTTCTTTTCTTTTCCAAAACTTTTGTGCTAGTATAAGTATAGAGGGATAATTGTTTGACCTAGGAAAAGAAATCTTGAGTCATTTTGTTTTAGAGAACTGAGGCCTTCATGTGTTGCACGGCCGTATGGCATGAGATCTGCACCTATCTGTATCATTCTTTCATCAGTTTTTACTTGCCAGTTTGGCACACCACATTTCATCGATACAGGATTCTGCGCTTGAAGTTGTTTGATATTATTATTGTTATTATTATTATTTTTTGATTCTGTGTACAGTGCCCGTCCTGCCCTAACATTACTACATTAGAGCTTTTCGATCTTTATAAACACTGTCACTACAGCATATGGCTTCATATGCTCACTGAACTAGTTTGGCGGCTATTCGTCCAAGTTTCATGAAAAATTCGATCATGACACGATTGATAGAAAGATATTTGTGTACAATCTTTTCCATGCCAGCTCATTGCAAGGAACTTAAATACTGAATTGCCAAATCTTTTATAGGTTTCGTATAAATTTTGTTGTATATGACTTGTGAATTCGTTTATGCCTACAATTACTAGTCAAGTAAAAAAACGCTTTTGATTTGCTCCAGCAAATTGTTAAACCAAATCAATTGGTAAGAAAAATGGAAGGAAAAGACAAAAGTTGCGTCGTGATGCCCTCATGACAGAAATGATTGAAAATACTATTCATTAATTTATTGTAAAGAAAAAAACACTAAATTTGGTAGGGAACCGAGGAAACAAAATGCACAGGAAGCCATGCGTCTCGAAACTTGTTTTGAGCGTGACAACATAAAAACGGCACCGCTATGCACCGCCATTCTTCAGGAGTTCCACCGTCATATCTACAACCGTGACTGGCATTTCTAAGGCTATCATTTTGGGTTATATATGTAAACTGACCATGTGTTTCGTGGCGTCGGCATCATTACAACATTTCTACAGCTTGGAAATGGAAGACTCACCACAAACTAGCGTATTCGTTCGGTTGCATGGGAATGATTCCCAGCCGAACAGTTCCTCTAATCTTTACTAGCGCGGAATGGTTCCGGGCATGGAACAGTCTGTTCCGGTGCGCTTGCCGCTAAGCTATTTATATTTTTTTCGCTATTACGCGCTATAGCGTCGCTAAGTTACATTTGCTATGACAACTTTCACCGTTACGAATTATAGCGCCATTATGATAAATCTTCTCAATCTGACTCTCAAAACTCCATCTTATACTTGATTATCATTTATCATTTGCAACCAATTTGGTATTTTAGACAATTAAGCTTTCATAAACCATGTTGTAATATCATATTAGTATTTAGTAACGTTACCTAGACTTACGAAAACATATTTTTATACATCAAAATTCATTTTACCATATTTTTTTTATCAATTACTCGGGTTTTTTAATGTATTTTTAATAAAACGCTATCTGTCATAGCGCTATTATAGCTGTTGAAAAAAGTTGTCATTATTTTCAATAGCCCGCTATTTTAAACTTTGGTTAAAGAGGGAAAAAAAATCAAATAGTGGTGTTAATATAACACACCTTTCAGTCTTTTTCACTCTATTCGCCACATATACAAGTTTTAACATTTTTAACCGACCAGCCTACACAAAACTGAAGCCCGTGCCGAGTGCAACGCAATTGATAATTCTTCTATGATCTCCTCGAACCTCGACCATACAAAAGAGTAAAGAAAAAAAATTTACAAGCACAATCTCACAATTGCACACACGATGCCGGCCGCTTGCGTCGTCGCGAGAAAGGAGAACCCCAACAAGCAGCACGCATGCATATGCATATGCATGCGTCGCCGCGCGCCAGCCATCCCAATTCCCAACCGCATGCAGTGCAGGTAGATGCGCACCCTACTGCTGCGCGTGCGACGCCGGGGGATGCCCCATGCAGGCGCAGAACGCGGACGAGATCCGCCGCCGCCGCCTCGCGGGCCTCTCCTGGCGCTCGCCGTCGTCTGCCCTGACGACGACGACGACGCTGGCCGCCGCCGCCGGGGACGCGGAGGCCACCACGTCTGGGCTCTCCACTATGACGCCTGCCGATGCGGC
>Ga0182004_10003461_pt1 | contig 12548 bp, 5 predicted proteins | sample Sormic07211540_1_FD_120479 | JGI IMG/M metagenome (GOLD analysis project Ga0182004, IMG submission 120479) | Endophyte microbial communities from Sorghum bicolor roots, Mead, Nebraska, USA - 072115-40_1 MetaG | ecosystem: Host-associated > Plants > Roots > Unclassified | place: USA: Nebraska... | reverse complement strand
TTTTTTTTTACTAAAGATGGATTTAAAATACCAACAGTTTAAGAACTCACAATACTAGCAGTAAGAGTGCTTTTTTCTGAAGATGGACTTAAGGTACTACCAGTGATCTTTTCATGAAGTTCTAAGTCTTGTAGTATGAATGTTCAGGTTCGTTTGATATTAGTATGAGCGTTTTTTTGCTAGCATGAGTTAAATATTGGTCTCTGTGATTAGCTAGCCATAAAATGGTATATAGGGATCATATTTATACTTGATCATAGATACATGAAAGCATTAAACAGCTTACAGATAGTCAAATAGACAGCCCATTGTATGACTTGTCTATTTAACTGTATGTATGTCGGATTCCAATAACTTATAGACAACCCCTTGTCTATGGGTTGTACATGCCCTTAAAGAAAATTGTTCATGGTCCTAAGTAAGTATACGCTGATCTGTCGCATGATAAAAATAGAAATCAGAAGGTGGAAAAAAATCGCCCATATACAATCTGACGTTGCTGTTTGCTTACCTACTAAGTGCATGCGATGATCTGTCGCATGATCTAGAATATAACAGCCCCCTGTCTTGGCGCCAAAAAAATCTGCTGCTTCCTTGCTGACGCATCCAAATATGTACGCACAAATTAATTAAAGTATGCAATGCACGTCTGCACACACACCACATGGCACATGCATATATATCTATACTCGACAGACTATGTGACGTGGAGTAGAGTACGTATAGTTGGATTTGGATCTGCTTGTTGATAGATCATTTTATTTATTGTCGAAGTCGTCACCTACATTATTATAATAGCTAGCTAGCTTGTTACCCGACAAGACGGCAAATCTTTGCTTTGCCGCCATTTCTATATATACGAATATCTATGCACACGGATGACGGATCTTTGGGAGCTAGTAGAGGGACGACACGAACCCTGCGCAAACGATTTTAAGAAATACTCCTCCGTGCGTGCAGGAACCAGGGATGGATGACACCATCGCAGTACACGTACGTCAAAGCAAAAGATCGATTTGGCACGTCGGCACTAGCTAATGATCTGATAGTCAACGGATGCGTTTATATATAGAAATAGTAGTCATTTTGGTGTTGGCTACACGTTACTGTGTTATTATTAGTACATTTGCATGCTGTCACGGTGTTTGATCTTCTTGTTTCCCCCTAATTAAAAATGTATCTAGAACCCTGCCTCTACCTTTGTTGGTTACTAGAGGGGAGCGGTCTTGCTCTATGGTTTGTTGTGTGTTCAAACGATTGACGAACCGTCGCTCTATTTGCTCTATATGATTCAATTACACATAGAGAAATTATAATATATGTATGTAAGTATGTCACTATAGATCATAAAAGAGTATATATATACATCAGTTTGATAAAACTAAAATTTCATCAAATTTGAAGTTTGAACTAGGGAAAAAACCTATTTTTTAAGCAGAGGTAGTAGCAACTGCTACTCCCTCCATCCCAAAATAAATAAATTTCTAAGATCACTTTAAGTTAAACTATTAATAAATTTGACTAATTTTATAAGAAACGATAACCGCTACCATCTATGACACAAAATAAGTATATTATAAAAATATATTGTATTGATATATTGAATGATACTATTTAATTTGGTTCATAAAGATTAGTTTTCTCTATAAATTTAGTTAAATTTAAAATAATTTAACTTATAACAACAGTAGATGTTGATTTAATTTGGGACAGGAAGGCAAGAGCGTGCACGACGGCACCACGGCAGATGGCGAGGTCCATCCAATTCCTATCTCTTGCAATGTGCATGATGCCACCTATATGATGCAGATGACACACAACAAGAAAATCTTGCAGCTAGCATGCAGGTGCACCAGCACCACACACCAGCAGGCAGGGCTGCCAAGAAATTCAAGACCTGAAAGCGGACAAGGACCTAGCTAGCTAAGCTAATAGCCAGGTAGCACACATATAAGTCTGCAAAAATGGACATGAAAGCTACTCCTAACGACTAATCAGCTGCAACTGTAAGTAAGGCCCAAGAGAAGCTTGCTGTAACTACTACTAGTTAGCACAAATTTCCAAGGCTTACGACAACTTTAATCATTGGTAGACGACTAAATAAGCAGGTTCTGAAAGGATATAGATGATAGATGGGTGAGCATCGCTCTGTCTCCGTCAGTGGTAGCTACCTCTTTGTCAGAAAACTCAGAAATGGCATGCATGTGCATTCATTGACAGTTTCGGATGGCTGCTGAAAATGGCTGCCTGTCAAGATAAGTAATAATGCTGGCTGTCAAAGTGTCAAGAATACTGTAGAGTGACAACAGTGGAGAGGGATTTGTGCTGGCTGTCTAGAGTATAGTGTACAGTGACAGTACTGCTCGATTGCTACAGGTAGGTGACGAAAACGAGTTTGGGCGGGCAGCCCAGCCCAAGCCATGAAGCCATTGCATTGCTCGCCGTGGATTCGGTGATTACTGAAATGGACATGAATGATGGAACGATGTTTAGTACAGTATATTATATCCCGTGCAGTGGTAATTGTCAGAAACAACGGCGCTGCGTTATCTATACGCCGGCCGGTTTTGGGTTCTCCATGTTCCTGAATTATTGACTCGGCGCCTAGATAGGTACCGAGTGTATGACTGTATGTTTTGTACACACTGTCTAGAGCGCAATCAAGATGTGATTCCGCCACCGTTCATCATACCTAAAAAAGAACTGAAAAACTTCCAAATAATTAATATAGAACCTCATATAAATACAATGAAATATATTAGAGAAACATAGATAAAATAGGTCAAGGTACACATGTGTCAAGTAAACATAAACATTTTATAACCGTTTTACGCCCTACTCGTTGACACATAATTATTTTATCGATTATTAACTATCATCAAGAACTAATGTTTCTAACAAAGATGTAGAGGTATTTACAAATGTTTAAGGTTATGTAGAAATGACGTAATGAAATCCACCACTATTAAATATCATAAGTTTATTGACATAAATATTATTATATAAAATAACTAAATATCAAAATGTAATATGAGAGTTATGCTTTATAAAGGTAGTAGTAACAACTATTAGATAAAGACAAAAGTAGAGGTCCGTACAGCCATTTTATTTACTCGGTATATGTGTAACTATTTTCTGTCCCTGAAAAATACATGTTGTGTATACATGCTGCCGAGCTCTTCTTGTAGTCGCTACCGTAGATTGCCCCACGCATGCCATTTTGCAGTCAACACGTACTCAACAGCAGTGCACAGGTCTATACGTACGTGCTTTGCTCGCCAGATTTACTTTACACGGGTACACTACGTATAAGCGTACGGGCACCGACCGAAGGAAAAACGCGGCAATAACGACTAACAAAATGTCTACGATTAGTCAGAGTACGAAACCATGCACGTTCCTGTGTATACTGTAGCGAAAAACCAGTACTGTATACTTTGCACATATACGTGTCCCCTGCTCTGGCATTAAAACGGATCTTCGCATCACAAATTAATCATGCAAAGATACTACGCACGTCGACGTATATGAACGGCTGTGTGAAGAACTTTATTCAATGTAATCTCGCTTATTTGGTGCACTTTATTAATTAGCTGGTTTTGGTTATTTAATTAGAACGTGTACAGCATGTTCTCGTTCTGCCTCCTCACGGTACAACAGATCTCTGCCACCCATTTTTATACTACTGCTACTATATATAGACAATCGTATAATTGATGATACTAGTAGTGATAAAAAACAAAATAACGAAAGAAATCTTTCACGCGACTCCATAGATCTCAATCAGATGCGAGCTGATAAATAAGGCTGATAATATAGTCCTTTGTTCGTTGTATGGATACTTACAGTTATCGGCTCACCAATAAACCACTTGTCTCTTTGACATTTTTTTTAAAAAAGTCTAAGGGTGTATTTGGTTGGGGTATTAAAGTTTAAAGGGTATAGTAGCATTTTCGTTTTATTTAATAATTAGTGTCTAATTATAGACTAATTAATTTAAAACATTAGTCTTATCAATTATTATCTAGGTGTGTTTTTAGTTTTGTAATTTATAGGTATTAAAGTTGTAAGTTGGAGCTCGTACGGCCGCACTTGTGTGATCGGCGACGTGGCATGCGTGTGCTCGGGCGCAAAGCGTGGCCCACCCAAATTAACGCGAACGGGAGCTGCAGAAAAAGACACAACACACGTAGCGAGGGATGGCCTTTTTCCTGTTTCCGGGACCGGTCACCAACCATCTCACGGCGACGTATCAGGACACGCCCCGTGGGGCCGGCCCAGTCAGGGGGCCGTTCCTCTCGGCGTCGGTCGCCTGATGCATCATCTGGTCAGGCACGCCCCAACGACGAGACGATCGATCGGTCAGGCAGTTTTCTCTGGTGGCGGTACGGTGGTGCAGGCAGAGCTGCTCTTGGCCGCCTCTTGCCGTCATGTCTCTCTCTCTCTCTCTCTCTCTCCCGCAAGCCGCCGTAAAAGGCACCGATCAGCCGTGCCGGCCGACGCCCGCCCGCCGCACACCATCCGCCGCGCTGCGCTCCGAGAGCGAGAGCGAGAGCGCGCGCACGTCCCCTCGTCGATCCATCCGGAGAGAATCCGGAGGTAGTAGTACGTACGTAGCCAATCGAAACCTGCGATGTGAGGAGACGACCGCGGCTGCAGGGCACGCAACGCAACTGACGACGAGTAGTCGTGCCGGTGCCGGCCGATCCAACGGGCACATGGCGCGCGCGTCTTCCCGGGCCGTTGGCGTCGCGTGTCGTCGACCCGCGGCACATGGGAGCGCTCCGACAGGTGGCGCGGAGCTAACGGCTCACACTTGCATGCATGCACGGATTGAGATACCGCTTTTTCGCCTGGTCACCGCCGGATCCATCCGTGCTGGTGCTGGGATGGCTCGGCGCACCCCACCCATGGACGATATGGACCGGACCACCACCACAGTGCATTCCCGTGCACGGCCCCCACTGGAGTTGGACTTTGGACGAGTAGTACATCATGCAAGCTTGGCCGTCGACACGTATATGCGCGGGACGGAGGCCATCATGTGCCGTGAGACGTCGTACACGCACTAGCTCACTAGAAGTAGAAGGTGAGTAGCGGACAACCTCTGCGCCTTTTGTTTCTGATGAAACACCACCTTTTTTTTTTTTCTGCCTTTTGTCAGACACAACACTACTACTACTACTACCACCATCACGCACATGCACCGTCCACAGAGAGATGCCTTCTAGAACGTTCCTCCAGCTCAAAAGTTTCCAGTTTCAGGTCTTCGTGTAGTACTATACCGCATACGCTAAACGCAAATCAGGAGTAGAATCGACGACCGTAGAAATACATTTATTTCCCCCCTCTGTGTGCGCACATCAGTAGATTTGTATTAATAAGGTCCCCATTGGTTTGCGAGCATAATTTACCATACCAAAAAGTTAACAACCCCAAAAGCTACATTAAAAAAATTAATTACCATAGATTTAGCAGGCATGATGTAAGAAGATTGGTAAGTTTTGGTAGTCAATCAAATGATAGTCAAACAAAAAAAAGAACTTCGGTTTGGTAAATTTTTCGACGTGCGCAACCGATGACGACGGAACCCGATCGATTCGCGGCGTACGTATATGATATCAGGCGGCGTGGTCACTGCCTCACTGGTCCTCCCTCTCGACCGTTCCGTTCGCACGGCCGGGGGGGTGGCGTTACGTTTGCGTACGCTAGCTGCCTGCCGTGTGAAGTGTGGTGCCAGCGTTTTATTCCCGTGGCGGCAGCACGAGTCACATGTTTGCCGTTCCCCACATGATGGATCACACACAATAATAAATACCAATACTCATATACTAGTACGTATCGATCTGCACCTGGGCACTGCATGCGTCCCTGTCACGCAGGTTGAGTTGAGAGACGTGCAGTGACGACGTGGCACCATCGTCTTCACACCTTCATCACGTAATTAAGCACAGTACGAGCTAGCGGATCAATTCCAAATCTTTCTACAGAAGTAGTACAGTACATAAAGAAAGTAAAAATTGCGAGTCATGCGGTAATTGCAGGACACAGGAGCTTATTACTGTATTTATACCCATAAAGAAAGTTGTTAAGGACAATAACACGATCTACAAAGTTAAAATAAGATATTTTTATAAAAATATTTATCTAAAAGTGATATATGTGTATTTTTATGAAAGTATTTTGAAGATAAATTTATTTATATGGTTTTCATATTTCTAAATCCAAACCTTATCCAAAACGACTTTCTTTACGGGTATGTATAGAATATAAAAATACTACTACTCCTCTAGTAGCATATACTTCCTCTATCTAAAAAAACTATTATTTTTTACTTTAATGCATCATGCTTGACCGCTCATCTTATTTAAAATTGTTGTGCAAATTATAAAATAAATAAACTATTATTAAAAAATCTTTAATGGTCAAATAAGTCATAACAAAATAGACGATATTTATATAAAAAATTTAAATAAGATGGATGGTTAAACAAGATGTTTGGAAGTTAACAACAACCGTTTTTCAGACGGAGAGAGTATTTTCCTCGTGCCGGCCACCGCTGTTCTGGCACGGGCGGACGCGTGACGCGTGGTCGTGTACCGTATGGTAGCGTGCGTGATAGCACAGTAGCAGTAGATCCGTTACCCATAGGCCGTAGCCGTAGACATCACCTCACGCATGCACCACCCCATCACCGAGTTTGGTACAGTACACATATACGTGTAGGTCGAGGTGCACCGCGCACCACCACGCCCTGACCCTGCTGTGCTGACCCCGGCCGCCACCAGTGCCGCAATCATTTGTACGTACTCCTACTGGCCGTCTCGTCGTCCCGCCACGCGTCCCACTACCCCCCATCGGACCACGCACGCACGCACGCACGCTTTCCCTTCCCGCCAAGCCAGCCGCAGGCCCGCCGCCGGCGCCGGGACCCCCCGAGAAGGCCGAGGCGCAACGCGTCCACACCCACCTCCCAGCCGTCCACCTGTCACAACGCCCTCACGCTGACCGTACAACCGTCCCAGCTGTTCTATATATACCCCACCCTCCCACACCTCAACGCCGCCTTCATTCATTCATTCATTCATCAAAATCATTCACCAAACCGCGGCAAAAACACGACACCACAGAAAACAACAAAGACTGGCTGTTGTGCAGCTCCATCGCGTCGTCTCCTTCGTCACAAACTCACAAGATTAGCTAATCCAGCTGAACCGCGCGCGTCAGCCATGGGGAACCACAAGAAGCTGCTCCAGTTCCTGCGGCCGGACCCGGCGGTGGCGGCGGCGCCGGCGACGAAGTCGTCGTCGTCGACGACGTCGGACGATGAGGAAGACGACGACTACTCCTACTACGGCGACAACGACAACACGTCGTGTTCCACTCCGACGACGACCGCGAGCGCGAGCACGGCGGCGTCGCCGTACGCCTCGTCCCCGTGGACGCAGCTCCCGGGGCTGATGAGCCCGCGCAGCGGCCCGGCGGACGACGCGACCAGCAGGCGGCGGACGGGGCTCCTCGGCTCGCTCGTCAAGGAAGGCGGCGGCCACGTCTACTCGCTCGCCGCGGCGGGGGACCTGCTGTACACGGGCACGGACTCGCGGAACGTGCGGGTGTGGCGGGACCGACGCGAGCTGGGCGGCGGGTTCAAGTCCGGCAGCGGCCTCGTCAAGGCCATCGTCGTGGTGGCCGCCGACGGCGGCCGCATCTACACGGGCCACCAGGACGGGAAGGTCCGCGTGTGGCGGCGCCGCGCGTCGTCGTCGGAGAAGAAGGGGGAAGAAGACGACCCCGCCGTCGAGCACCAACGCGTGGGGTCGCTGCCCCGGTTCCGGGACGTGCTGCGGAGCTCGCTCCGGCCGTCGCAGTACGTGCAGACGCGGCGGCGCCACAGCGGGCTGTGGATGCGCCACTTCGACGCCGTCTCGTCGCTCAGCCTTGACGCCGCGGCGGGGCTCATCTACTCGGCGTCATGGGACCGCACCTTCAAGGTGTGGCGGGTGTCCGACTCCAAGTGCCTCGAGTCCGTGTACGCCCACACCGACGCCGTCAACGCCGTCGCCGCCGTGGGCTTCGACGCGCTCGTCCTCACCGGCTCCGCCGACGGCACGGTCAAGGTGTGGCGGCGCGGGGCGAAGGCGAACGGGAACAAGAAGAAGAAGAAGAAGGGCCGCCGGGACGACGGGGACACGTGGCACACCATGGAGCGCGTGCTGCGGGAGGGCGACAGCGCGGTGACGGCGATCGCGGTGGCCGTGGAGGCCCGCGTGGTGTACGTCGGCTCCTCCGACGGCGCCGTGTCGCACTGGCAGTGGCGGCGGGGCGCGGGACCCGGCGCCGCGCCGAGGAACGGCGGCGCGCTATGGGGGCACAAGATGGCCGTGCTGTGCCTCGCCGTCGCCGGCGGCCGCGTCGTCGTCAGCGGGTCCGCCGACCGGACCATCAACGTGTGGCGCCGCGAGGAAGGCGCCGACCACGCCCGCCTCGCCGTGCTCACGGGACACACGGGCCCCGTCAAGTGCGTCGCCATGGACCAGGAGGTGGACGAGGACGACGCCGACGGCCCACGTCGGTGGGTCGTGTACAGCGGCAGCCTCGACGGGTCCGTCAAGGTCTGGCGCGTGTCGGACTCGGGCGGCGGCGGCGGTGGAATCGCGACGCCCGACCTGACGACGACGTCGGCGGCGACCCCCACGCGCTACAGCTGGAAGGGCTCCTCGCCTTCGCCGCTGCGGTCGTGGACGCCGTACGCGGCGGCGGCGACGCCGGAGCCGAGGCACATGGGCGCGGCATGATCGACAAATGCCGCGCGCGCGCCGTGCGCCGCCGAGAGAGTAGATCGTAGCTAGCCTAGGCGGCGGTACACGACGGTGTGTACGTACGTAGAAAGTTCGTGTTTTTTTATACGCCGTATCTACTTCGTAGTACGTATGGCGCTGTGTATTAGAATGTTGCATTGCATCCATTTGTAGCTAGGAGCTGGCGCGCTGACGTGGCCGGCTGGGTGTGTGGGTTGCGATGTGGTCGGTGGCCAGTTGCGGCTGGTGGGGCCCGGAGGATGGTGCGAGAGGAGGGGGTTGTGGAAGCTGCCAAGCAAGCTGCTGGCACGAAAGTTAAAGGCGGGGAGGAAAATGGGAGGATTCTAGTTGGAGATGTGAACGTTTTTTCTGTGTGGTTTTTGGACTTTTTTTGGCTTGCGTTTGCTGGTTTGCAAGAGAAAAGATGTACATATTGATTTTACTTGTGGCTTGTGGGCAAAGGAAACAAGGAAAAAAAATGTTGTCGGTTTGCTCCTGTTTCATTATATCGTCCACGCTGACGCGTTTAAATGCATCATATATCATCCATCTAGCTTTTGTATAGATTTCTCTTGGCCGGATCAGTGCCTTCGAACAACTTTTTCAAAGGAAAAAAAAGGGCATTCTTTCTTGTTGAAAATAAGAACTTTTTTTTTACAACAAAAAAAAAACAAGAACTTTTGAAAGATACTACTACTACGTACCCGTGATCATGTAATATCATATATGTCGACGTTTTCTGTGAAGGAAAAAAAAAATCCTATCCTAAGGAAATATATTGGCTTCATTTATATACTTATATATATAAACACACGCCTGTATGCAAATCATTGTAGCCGCCGTGCTAGAAACCCTAGATGTGTATGCACTTTCCGCGACAATCCGACAGTGATTTTGTATACACTCACCACCACTAGTACCAAATGATAAAGGAAAGGCGGTACGGGGAAAAAAAATTAATGGATAGGCGATGAACCATCCCATTCGAACGGATTAAAAGATAATAATACAGCTGATCTATCTCGTTTGTGACAGAGACACAGAGACGCCCCGGCCAGGTGGAGGTGGTGGTCCACGAAGCTACAGTTTCTTTTTTTACATTATTACACTGCTAATAAATGCTAGTGTAATAGTACAAAAAGCATCACCAGCGCGCAATATAGCAACCGGCCGGTCGTTCTCCTCTTTTCAATTTTTGTAGGCGACAGGTACCTTCCTTCGTTCCATTGATGCAATGCAAGGCAGTGCAACGGAGTTCCTTGCGTGCCAAGCCAAGCAAATGCATATGCATGCATGCATGTGGAGAGGCTGCCAAGCTGCGGCCACCGGCCAAGGGGCGATACATACGGCCGGCCTCCCAAAGTCCGTCGTGAAATTTCTCTGATGAGTCTTGTTTTTGGTGCGCCTCGTCTGTGCATATATTTGACGACGACCATTTCCACCGCCCATGCATGTCCGTATATTTATGCTTCGTTGTGTTTTTACCTGGCCAAGATTTAACTGGTGGCAGTGTGTATGTACTACGTACGTACGTACTCCTATACCATTTCACACCACACTAGAAAAATCGGTAATAATGACGTTGCTAGTAGTATTTCACACGGACGACCGGAGTAGTAGTAGATAAAGGACTGGATTTCGCAAGGGGGGGGAAAAGTTGTGACTTGTCGCATGCATGCATATAGTATGCTGTAATCCCTAATCCATTTGATTGACTGGCTATTAACGCTGCTGCGATCCCCATCCTTGGGACGGAGCGGCCCGCTGAAAAAGAAAAAACCGGCGTCTGACCAGTGACCACGGAGCGCGACAAGAATCGTCACAGTGCAAGATGGATGCGATGCGAGATCTCGCCCGGCGGAGTCAGAGCCGGAAATTAGGCACGTAGAGTGCCGGATCATCCGACGCCTGTTCTGCATTCACACACGTAACTCAGTTCAGCGAGTAGGTAGGTAGTACTCGATCGTTTCGTCTGCCCGAAAATCCAGGTTTTCAAGATTCTCCGTCACATCGAATCTTTCAATACATGCATGAAACATTAAATATAGACGAAAATAAAAACTAATTACACAGTTTACCTGCAAATCACGAGACGAATCTTTTGGATTCTAGTTAGTCCATAGTTGAATAATATTTACCACAAACAAACGAAAGTGCTACAGTACCGAAATCCGAAAACTTTTCGGAACTAAACAAAGCCCAAAAAGAGATGCCAAACCGCTTCCCACATCTGGCAATTTCACATCTGGCCGGTCAGACCAGACACACAGAGCAGGGCGTTGAGGGGGTCTTTCTTTACGTGAGGAAAGATGGAGTGCAAAGACTTGCCTGCCCTTCGATCAATTCCATCCGGAAATGGGCAGGGAATTTGTATGTTGTAGTCTTTCTTTGTATTCAGTCAGTCAGTCAGGCAGGCATGAAGGAACGGGGAGGTTTCTTCTTCCTTTTTCTATTTCTCAAACTGGCATGAATTATTTGTCTATATACGAGTATTATGTGATGAGTGCTCCAGTACAGCTAAGGGGCAGCAATTTTTATCCCCAAGTGCAACACAGAAATCGCCATCACCTCCGGTCTCGACAGAGGAATACTCCAACATGGCGGACGGTCAAGTTACCCTAAAATCAATGGCATCTTATTTCTGCTGATGAGTCATACCCCTGCAGAAATTGTGGACTAATAAAACCATCGAAACCGGCAGGTAACCCGGGACAAGCAAGGCAGCTAGGATTATCACTTGTTTTCCAGGAGAAGCACCTATGGGAAGGGTTCTTCTCTTCTCTAACTCTAACCCAACTGTGACTGACTGATTGTGATTCAGCAGCAGCTCTGAGTCCAAAATGCAGCGGCCGCAAGAGTTGTGTGTCATTGTCTCAGCACTGATCCGCCGAACAAATGGAGGCCACAGTACAGACCAGGATGACTTACTTGCAACTGCACGGCCGGCTATCTTGTCTTCACTTTGGTGACACAGCTTTGCTTCTTCCATTTTTTTTTCCGCGATCGGGACTCTACCCACAAATGACGCAAACTAGGCCAACAAGTGTACAACCCCTATCTACTGCATCTAATTTTATAGATTACATTACGGATTGATTGTGCTACCAGTGAGCTGCAAATAGTGATAGCGATCTGAACCCCGCCCTGACCTAGTCGTTGGCCTCACGGATCGCCTTCAGCTGCAGCTCCTGAACTCCTGCCATCGACCGCGAGAAGGTTCTACAGTGACAGCTTTGCTTCACACGAGGGTCTGCACAATACGATCAACAAAGCTTTGTTCGCTTTGCACCTCTGTTGTTGTTTTTTTTTTTCCCTTAAAATTCGTTTGCCACATATATGGTTTGCGCTACCGCTAAGGCAAAATTTGAGTCTCAGGTGCGTTGAAGGTAGACGATCGGCATTTAGGCCAGCCCATGTTCCGGCCACCAGCCCAACGACGACCTTTTGGAGAAAGTGGCCCATCCCAAAGGAACTGCGCTCGCACGTAACCAGAAGAAATTCCTATTAACAAACTGGGTTATCTTTTGGTAAACAACAGGAAAGGACTGGGATTAGCAAGCCAAATTAGATGCTACCGGTTAATGGTCCAGACAGATTGCATGGAAGTGGTGGAGACAATGAAACAGCAAGGAATGTCTGCAACTGCTAGTGGCCTAATTTATGAAGAATGCGTCTAAGGGTGGCAAGATTTCGCATCGATTTCTATTGATCATGTTCATCGAGAAGCCAATACAGTAGCACATGAGATAG
>Ga0182004_10003460_pt1 | contig 12551 bp, 8 predicted proteins | sample Sormic07211540_1_FD_120479 | JGI IMG/M metagenome (GOLD analysis project Ga0182004, IMG submission 120479) | Endophyte microbial communities from Sorghum bicolor roots, Mead, Nebraska, USA - 072115-40_1 MetaG | ecosystem: Host-associated > Plants > Roots > Unclassified | place: USA: Nebraska... | reverse complement strand
AGCTCTGGTCTAGCCAACAATCAGCATGAGGTGCGGAACCTAGGCACGCGTAGGATTGTCAGCCACGTCAGAGAGCTACTGCCGACCACCCGGAATGCAGAGGGCGGATCTCGTGCACGTGTAGGGAGGAGTCAGAGACAGTACCGGCTCTGGAAAGCTCGTGTAGGAGAAAAACTAGTCGGCTAACCAAAAAAATTATTTTGAAGGATAATAATAAAAAATATTATGCCAAAAATAAATAAAATATTAGAAGTGCACTTATCTTTGGACGGAAGTCTGGTCGGTGACGACAAAATTGTCTGGCCCTCGAGCTTTTCGACTTGTCATAACGGTGGTCGTTGTTGTCGTAGCGCCGTTCTTCGTGGCGATTATTATTGCGACTGGTGGTCAGAGCAAGTAGGCCAAATAATTTGGTCGATAGCCCGAGCAGGTCGGTGTCGTCGATCTGCCTTCCTTTGTTGCAGGGAAGCAAGTGACGCGTTATCGGCGTGGTCGGAGACGTTGCTGGAGTAGTCGGAGTCGTAGCCAGCATGGTTGAAGCTGCGGCCGACGTCGATGAAGAAGTGATTGGCGCAGATCGGATCTACGCCTCCTCCGTGGTCGTGGCGGTGAAGCTGTTGAAGCTGACGGTGAACGTGAAGCCGCCCGCCATGGCCGCGAAGTCGGAGATGATGGCCATCTTGTTCGTCTGAGAAGCTGTACGCACACCCTCTACCTGGCGCGCCACTGTCGACGAAAGCTGGTCGGCAGTCTACCTTGGGGTATACCCACAGTAGTAGTTTGTCGGTAGACGGTGCACAAGCTACGAACTCGATGGTGACGCAAGACACAGACAAGGTTTTATCCAGGTTCGGCCGCCGTGTGGGCGTAATACCTACGTCCTGCGTCCGATTGTATGGGATTGTGTTGAGAGAATAATGTGTGTGTATGACTTGTCCTCTAGGGAACCCCTGCCCCTCCTTATATATCGTGAAGGGACAGAGTTACAAGTAAACTATCCTATTTGGTACAATATCTTGTAGCTTTGCGGTGCACGCTAACCAGCGTCGTGCGCCGCACGTCTTCATCTTGTGGGCCAAGCCACCTCTGATGGTGCGGCCCATATCGGCCCGTGAGGGTATAGGGGTTTATACCCCCACACCAAGAGGGAACATTGAGAGTGGATGGCTTACGAACATACAGGAACAATTAGATTCAGAACGAAAAAACAGTCGGATGCCACAGTTGATCACAGCAAAGCCGTCGCCAACTCGCAACGCTGCATACAACAGGAGGTGGTGCGGCGGTATGACATCGGAGCACGAGCCACATTCGGCGTTTGGTGAGACGACAGGGCCGCTCTCTCTCATAATTAATGAGGGATGTTTATGCAAAACTGCAATTATACAGACGGCTTTACAGACTGGTTGTACATGCCCTAAAGGCAACACTGCCTTGGCTTCCATTCCAGCCAATGAAAAAACCTAGGCCTAGGCACGTCATATAAGTTTTAGGGGGTGTTGAGCGAGGCTCCTCCTGAGGAGTTGGAGCTATTTAGGAGGAGCCACTCCAAAGCAACTTTGTCTCCTCTATTTTTCTACTGAAAAACAGCTCCTATGAAACTTTGGTAAACAGACCCTTAATTTCATGGCATGGTTAGCTTGACTTTGTGGAGTTGTCTCATACTTGACTTTGGAAGGTGGAGGTGAAAAGCAGTTAGGCGTTTTTTGTTCTTCTACTTTGTGTTTCACTCTTGCGTGTCTTAGCAGATTAATAGTTAAACATATCCAATGAAACATTTTCTAAGATTGTGCGTCTATGCTTGTATATAGATCATATGGTGTTGAGATTTGAACATCCAATGAATTTGCAAACTAAGCATAGCTCAGCTCTTTTCTTGTGGTAAATCTAACTACCCGAGTGCAAATCTTTAGGATTTAATGTTGTTGCTCTTTTTTAATATAATTAAAGAAAAACTGTTTATAATTTTATAAGTGAGAAGACACGCCATAATTGCTAGTAAAAACGCTTCCTAAGTACATCTAAGCGTACCATTCTTTGACAAGACATGCCATCGAAGTGCTGGATGACTATAAAGCACAACCTTAGTACATGCGATTTTGAGCTTCTACTCCCATCCAATTGCAAGATTGAACTTAGCAAATGAAGGTAATATTGTCTTACTACCCAAGAACCAAATGGCTGCAACAATATCAGACTACAGACCGATCAGCTGGATCAATAGCGTGACAAAAAAATCACCAAATTTTTAGCAAGCCGACTTGCTCCATGCATGAATGAGTTGGTGTCCGCGTGTATCCATGACAACTTCATATATTCACAAAGAGTCATACAACTACTTCGTTGAAAGAGGAAACCAGCTCTATTCATTAAACTAGATATCTCAAAGGTTTTCTACTCGGTTGGATGGACTTTCCTTTTGGTGGTTATGCAAGCACTGGGATTCAACACCAAATAGAGAGGTTGGATAGCGGTTTTATTGGGCGCTGCCTCCTTAAAAGTCTTGCTAAATGGCAAACCGACAAAGGGAACCAGGCATGCAAGAAGGTTAGACAGGGGGACCCGATTTCTCCACTGCTATTTATATTGGCTATAGACCCTCTTCAATGTATTATTGAAGTGGCAACCGAAAGAGATCTCCTCAAAACGGTCTTATCGAAGACAGCAAAGCTTAGATGTTCACTCTATGCGGATGATGCGGCTATCTTCTCTGACCCATCAGTCACCGATCTAGACCAATTACTCAAGATTCTAACGTTCTTTGGAGAGTGCTCAGGCCTCAAAATCAACATCTCAAAGACAGAGAGAAATTTCCAATTCGACGTGACGACATGGCAGTCTCTCAGCTTCTACAAAAGTTTCCTGGCAAAACTGCAAATTTCTGGGCAAATACTTAGGGCTCCCCCTCCATACTCAAAAACTACAAAGGATTGAGGTGCAGCCATTGATCAACAAAATAGGGGGCCAGACTTCTAGGTTGGAAAGGTAAACTCCTCTCCATGGCAGAAAGAGAGAGGCTAGTCAAAATAGTTCTCTAGGCACAACCAATTTACCACTTAATAGCCTTTCCAAAACACAAGTGGATGATACAGAAGATTGATTGGCTAAGAAGGAGCTTTTTGTGGAGAGGAGAAACACCGCACAAGGTGTATGGTGGCCATTCACTCATGAACTGGCCAATGACTTGCAGACCAAAGAAAAAAAAGGGGATTTAGAGATCCTGGATTTAGAATGTTTTGCGACACCATTACGACTGAGATGGCTTTGGTTTCAATGGAAACACAAAGAAAGAGCATGGAACGAGTTAGACCTTCCCCGTGACTGATGCAATCATGAGCATTTTGTGGCCTCGACAGTTGTCTCAATTGGTGACGGGAAGACAACGAGTTTTTGGTCACCCCCCTGGACGGACGGCAAAGCTCCAAGATCCATGGCACTGAGGCTGTTTCGGAAATCAAGGAGGAAGAAACTATCAGTATACAATGCTATGAAGGAGAACAGATGGATAACACATATTCTACCGCTGCAAACTCCAGAGGAGGTATGTGTCACTTTGGGAATATGTGAGAGGTACATAGCTGGATGAAGTTAGAGAAGACTCTATTCGCTGGCAATGGACACAAAACAGAGAATATTCAACCAGAAGCGCTTACCAAATACAGTTTGAGGGCTCCTATAGCAAGCTAAAATTAACACCAATTTGGAGAGCAAGAGAACCGAAATTTTGTTTCTTTGTATGGACGCTTTTACACAAGAACATACTCACGACCAATAATTTGGAGAAGCGCAATTGGTCCAATGATCCCATTTGTGGTATTGACCCAGAAACTCCTACCCATCTGTGTGTAAAGACTGTCCATTCACACATGTTTGGTTCGACCTCAAACAGTGGCTGCATCTATCGGCAGTTGACACGACAGGATCAATTTATAGATATTGGCATAAATGTTGGGCTAAATTCGACAAGACACAAAAGAGACGGATAGATGGTATCATGATATATTTTTGGTGGAACATTTGGAAGGAGCAGAATAGAACATTTCAGTAAACATCCTTACAAGCAAGTCAAATAGCGCTTCTCTACAAAGATGACATTATTCGGTACCAACACGCAACAGATCCAAATGGACATGTGGAGTAGTTTTTTCTTTCTTGTAGCAATTGTGGCGTTCCTCCTTTGGTTTTGGTTTGTGTTCTTTCAGTTGGGATGGACACGGCGGCCTGCATGCCGTAGTAGTTTTAGTGGCGGAACCAGTAGTGTTAGTGGTTGTATTTTTTATTGTTATTTTTTATTCGTCTAATAAAAAACAGCAAAGCTCTTGCCGCCTTTTATAAAACAAGACACGCATTGCTAGTAAAAACTTGCTAGCCAAATGAGCCATAATTGTAATTGCTAGGTATAGGTATTTCATTTCAACTGACATATAGCCATATAGGCACAGCATGTCATGGGCTAGGTCGACCAAAGATTCTAAAATTAACTTTGGTAATGAGAGTGGCCCAGTTCAGCCCATTGAGCGGCCATGGCTAACACTAGCAAGTCCTGCCTCTTTTGCATGACTTCTGAAATCTTCACGGTCACTGCTCACCATCCAGATTGCAGAATACCTTGGTTGTGTGAGCCTGTGTCTTCACCTGTCAGCCCTTTGGTGAAGGGAATCAAGCTCATAACAGGATTTTTTTTACCTTCAGGAGAATTCAGAAGAATTCAGTACCAACTGATTTCATCACAACCATCCACCTCAGTGGAGCAATGCTATTAATCATTTATGTACATGAGCAATTGTCCACATCTCTGTTAAAATTTAACAGTAGCACCCACGAATCAACCAATGCAGCCAAATCTGTCAAAAGAGGGAATGGTGATATACAGTAAATGTACACCGGACCAAGTAATAATAAATAACAAGGCATCTAGCGATCACCATCAGCTATATATATATATATATATATATATATATATAGACCAATAACCCTATTTCTTTCCACCAATCATAGGCTGACCACCATTTGAGCTACCCATTGTAGTGGGTCCGCCCATCTTATTTCCACCACCAAAACTTTTCACATCGATCAAATCGCTGAATAGATTATCAGGTATGTAGTATGGTCTGGTAGATGCTGCCGAAGAATCTTTTGGTTGTTGATGATTCACACTCAGTTGTGCTTGATTTGCAGTCTGCCCATTGCTTGGTGAACCCACAGGACTGTTATGCTGGATTAACTGGGGGGCTGCAAATGGTGTATAAGATATTGAAGAAGGGGGGTATGAAGCTGGGGGAGGTGCATATGTGGCTGGTTGAGCAACAGGAGTGGCAGCAGGGCGAGGATCTTGGTAATTAACCGAAAGGAAAGGGTTAGAATCAACAGGTTGTGTAGGTGCCACCCATGGTGGTGCAGGGTAGCCATAGCCAGATGCATATGCTGGAGGCTGAGGTGGATATGCTCCAGTCTGGGCCCAAGGTGCAACGTAGTTGCTGTTCTGTGGAGCATAACCCTGGCTTGCAGCGTGAGGCTGGTAGTTTGAAGGATACTGTGGCACACTAGAAGGATATCGTTGCCCATTTGTAACTGTAGGTTCATGGGGCCCATTTTGATTATGTGTAACTGCAGGTTGCTGGGGTCCATTTTGATCCTGTGCTGAAGAATCTGTTGAAGTTTCAGGAGTAGGGCTGCACAAGGTGAGGCTTAGAAGGTCGATCATGTCCAGCTCTTTTGGTTCAGTGCTAGTACTGGGAGCAGGATCAAGAAGAACCAGTGCATTGCTTGCAACAGAAGATGACGATTCTGAAACTGCTTGATCAATGGGTACAAGGGCAAGGTCCGCCCCAGTGCTGGACGATGCATCGTCACTACTTACTACGGATTTGTTTTTCCTGCAGATGCATAAAGCATGAAGCGTTAACATACTGTGCAGGAAAATAAAGTTGGCATTCTACAGGCTGCTCAGACATACCTTTGAGCTAGCTGGGCAAACTCATCTTCCTCTTCGTTAACATTATCATTATGTTCTGGGGGTGCAGATGGCTTTACTGCAGGAGCCTCCATAGGAGCCTCGATTGCCTCTCGCACAGGTGCTTCAACTGCCAAAGGAGCACCAGAGGCCACAGCATCATACTTTGCCAGTACACTTTGTAAGAGATCATTTATCTCCAGTCCTTGCTTTAGTAACTGTTCATTCCTAGATAGCATCAAATATCACAAAAGTCACATGCGTGCTATACAGCAGACACAGCAATGTAGATCCAATAAGCTACAATGGATATAAAAGAATAATGGGAACCATGCAAGACCATTGCAGATCAAAGAGAAAGAAGTGACAATATTTACACAGCAAAATATTTACCCTGATGAACTGACAAACTGCAGAAGCTTTTGTTGATTTGAGCGACACTCGGTCACAAGATCTGTGATAATTTCATCGTTAATAGCCTAGGTCAAACAAATTTAAGAGGTCAGTCACCCACATCAATTAGAGTACAACATGGTGGCAAGAATAAATTAGAAGATAATTCTTTCATACCGTTCGATCAGATGGGTTTAAAGCATACACCATATCCTTCAGTAGGTCTGTCACATTTCGAATCTTATTAAAATCTCCTAAGCTGTAACCAAAGAAAAACACTTCTAAAATCATGAGACAGGTTAATTGAGTGTGAAAAGGCCAAATTAGTAAGGAAAAGGGCATGACCTCAGATTCTCAACATCCGAGGACATTCTGTCACTTAGACTTCCTGCAGCATATCTGGGTGAACCATAGGTCTGAGAATTATGTGTAGCTGGAGGAGTAAATATTGGCGGGGCATCTATAGGACGTTTTGGGAACACCACACCTGTCGCCTGCAGCAAAGTTTCAGTTAGCAAAGATAGTTGCGACCAAAAGGATTGTTTCCAGAAAAAAAACAGAGAGGCAGAAATGGATCTCTGCGGCTGTGCCAAAAAAAAAAGATCAGGGGGAAATGCTACTCAATACTCTACTTGGGAAGATGCCACTCAAATTCTCTGTTGCTTTGAATATATCATTTTCTCTCCCTTTTCTTATTTCCCATCTTTCTCTCCTAGAAATGAGAGAAAAGGGCAGGGATTGAAAGAGAAGTAGAAAGATATACTTGAAAGCAATGAGAAACTTGAGTGGCATTCAAATAAAGGAAACAGAGTGACATTTTCTTTTCAAGTGCCATGTTTTTTAGTAGCTTGCTAAAATCAATTTGCCAGAAAGAAGGGGATGCCACTCATTATTGATGGATGTTGAACACAGGGTTCTGAAACCATGCACAGTGGAAACAATACTTGGTGACAATATCTAACATAAAAGATATTTCAAACAGAGATCAATTGCATACCTTTACTTCAAGATATGCCCAATGATATTGTGGGTATTTACTTCCAGGACCACCAAATGCCTCTTGCCAAGAGTCTAAAAGTAATAATATTTTATCCCTTACCTGCATATCATTCTGAAAGCAAATTCCAAAAGAGAGATTGTTTAAAATCCTAACATGGATTTCAGGTTATTAGAGGTAGTGAGAAAACAAGATAGGAATAGAACACAAATAAATTAAAACGGATCTTTCCAGAACCAAAAACTAGGGCATGTCAGATGACCCAAAGGAACAAAGGTAAGCCGTGATAGTTAGAGAAGGAGAAGCTGCTCTAAATCTCTAACAATGATGGTTCGACTCAACAAAACAATAGTTTACGGCTTCTCATTGCAAAGGACTTTGAAAAAAGAACTTGCAAAGGAAAAGGTGTTTTCTAGTATATGCAGAATATGGAATTGTAGGCATATGTATATGAAAAAACTCGCCACTTTGACACTCTGATACTAATAATGACTCATTACTGTAGTATTTAATACTCCGATACTAATAATGACTCATTACTTCATTAGTGTGGTATTTAACAGAAACAAGGCATACGATGACAGCACCACCAATATGATGGACATTATCTTATGTTGTTTCGATTTATTAGATTTTTGGAAAGATAAGAGGTTCTGGAACCACAGTTCAAAATTGGCACAAACAATCATCCAATCACATTCTAGGACCAGTTAATTGATGGTGTCACCACCAATAAGAATCCAAAGTTCTTAGACCAAAATATTCATGGGAATTAGTATGCCCTCCAGTTAAGCACTGAACTAGTTCAACATATACAATTGCTACTGAAACTGTTCAAGATTAAAGAAAATCTGGTTAAAAATTGTACACTAAGAAAAAAATATAGGATAATAGGAAATATAAAAGTAAAGGAAGGAGAATATTAAATTATATACCTTCTTCTGGATAATTTTAACCATTTCTTGCAGAACATGCTGTTCAGCAACTTCAAACTGAACATATTCACCACAGTTCTTCATCATTGTCTCCAAAAGCTGCACCAGTTTATAACTGATATGAATAAAATAAAATAAAATAAAATAAAATAAAATAAAGCTTGTATTCTTATTGTGCATTAAAGTATTAAATAATTCTCACATGTTTCATGATGCCACAATGAAAGTACATACCGTCAAAGCAAAAAACTGAACCTTTGGGTCCTTGTTCTGCAATCTCTTTTTCACTGCCTTCACCACATCCTTTGTTTGCCTGATTCAGATGTTCAAAATCAGTACGATAAAGTTGATAGGTACCAGAAGCCCAGAACCAATAAACCTTAAAATTCTCCAGTCATGGTAGTGTAACGAAACCATTACGGCTCTTCCAAGCAGAAAGGCTAAATGAAATCTTAGTATAAAATCAAAACCTATGCACCATACAGGTAAAAACAAACCGCAATTTCAAGTTTGTCTGCATGTCAATGGCATGGGGCCACCGTTTGTCTTAATCATAAATAATCATTACGAAGTAAAGTTAGACAATAGCATCATTTGTTCCACCCAGCTCATGGAATTGTAATAAGAAAATAACAAGGTAATTGATACACTCATTTTATCATTTCAACAAGGGCAACACTTACTGGAAGTTTCCCATACCAAAAAAAAACAATATATGCTAGACTCCTAACTGTAGCCCTATGTGAATTTTATCACTTTGATGCCCTTTCTACACAAGATTCTCAAATATTCTTGTTCTCCCAGGTTTATATGCAAGTAAAGTTCACAAATCACAACTGGAAGGACCATCACCTACAAGAATAACCATGTGAGATGGCAAAAGCCAAGCTCTATAGCTAAATTGTTTTTCCCCAACGCACGCCACGGGCTAAAGTTAAGGGCAATAAACAACATCTAGTATTAAGGTCAATTTACTGTGCGTCGAATATGCATGGCGGAGCAGACTCCTGATTTCCTCTCATCCAATTGTCAAACCCCACAAAATTCTGGCCAAAACACAACGGCGGCTGCACCGGCAACACCCACAAAAGCCAAAGCGAGGACCGAAACCCCCTACAAATTCCCCACGCCGGCTCGACGAGGAGTGAGAGAGGCAGCGCGCTCACCAGACGTCGGCGTTGAGGATGTCGCAGATTTCGAGGTTGACGGCCCAGTCGGGCCCCATCAGCAGGTGGCTCGTGGCCTTCTCCACCCGCGACGACGCGCTCGGCCGCGTCGCGGGCGCCGCCCCCACCATGGCCCCCGACGGGTACATCGCCAGCCGCCGCCCACCGCTGGCGGGAAGGGCTAGGGTTCCGGCCGGACGTGGATTGGAGGAAGGGCGAGTGATAGTTACCGGCTCCGCCCACCGGCGCCGTTATTAGCAACGAGGTTTGCGAAAAATCAGGGGCCGTTAAGGCAGCTCTGCGGAAGCAGACTTTTCCATATATCAATATCAACCGTCGTGAGGCGCAGAGGAGGGGCGCTTAGCTGTCAAGCCCTCGTGATATGCCTCCCTACTGACAGGTGGGCCCTGTACCGAGAACGAGCGCTTATAGTTGGTCAAACTAGGTAAGGCCTTGTTTAGTTTATCAAAAAAACTAAAAACTTTTTAAGATTTCTCGTCACATCGAATCTTGCAGCACATACATAGAGCATTAAATATAGATAAAAACAAAAACTAATTACACAGATTGTCTATAGATCATGAGACAAATCTTTTAAGCCTACCTACTCCATGATTGGATAATGTTTGTCAAATAAAAACGGAAATGCTACCGTATCAAAATCTAAAAACTTATGTAAACAAGGCCTTACATTGTTCATCCCACGGTGAAATTACGTGGTAAGCACCGCCTTTCTTTGCGCTAATTTTCTATATGCCCAATTCAGTGAAAACATAGAAAGTTGACCATAAAAATATTGAGCCCTCTATTTATGACGATTTATTACTAGTAGTTCTAAAGTAGTTAGATTTTACTTTTTTTATCAAAATAAAGTACGAATTGTCAACGATCCAAAGATATCATTCTTCAATACTCTTTTGATTTCTTAGGCTAGTTTTAATGGAGAGTTTAATTTCTTAGCGTAAGCGAGTTTCATCCCTATAAAACTTAGTTTATCCCATAAAACATTTATTATCTCCTTCTTCATCTATTCCACATGCCATATCAAATTATTCAATGCTATAAAACTCTCGAAACTCCTACTAAAACTCGTCTTATATTGATTATTCCTTTTTAACAGGGCCTAGTAAGAACCTTAAAACCGGTGCGCTAGTTCTTTGTTTGTTGTGATTGGACGATTCATTTTGGAGCATCGTCGAGGTGTTGTGTATATTAGTATATCCATTCGGGCTGGTGAGGTCCATGGTCATGGATGACAGGATCATCGAATTTAAAATAGTGTTGCCCTCCAACTCCAATGCAAGGGTGCAACAGCTAACCACTCCTTGGAGCGGGCAGCTGCGAAAGCTTCCTGCTAATGAACAGAATTTATTCATGTGACATTAGGATTGGTATAGTTTGTTACGACGACTAAGGATGCAGGGTCCTCTCGGCTCCGGTTCTGGTTTCTTTAAAAAAGTCGTTTTTAAATAAAAAGTAGAGAAACCGAAGTCGTTTTGGCGAAGCCATAAATTATAACTTCTTCAAAACGGCTCTGCCTACTCTAGGAAAGCTCATCGTGAGGAGTTCTGCCAAATAAACTCTAAATGTCAGGTTAGAAATAGAGTGATTTTGAGTTTGTTCGTTTGTTTTAAAAATCATAGCTAAAAATATTATTTGTTGATTTATTATGAAAAAAATATTATTCAATGACTAATACATTCGGCAGAAACGAACATGACTACCTCATGCTTCCAAAGACAAGAAAAAAAACGTTGACAAAGGAAGAGCAACTTTTGATTTGCGATACACGTACATCAGGTACATCTTGGATAAACAGTGATTTGGATAAACTGTGCAAGTAGCAGCTGCTGTTTTTTTTGTTTCTTTCCTTTTTCGAATCGAGCAGCTGCTGCAGCGAACGAGCTCAATCATATAGCACTTTAGTTTTTATTTGACAAACATTGTTCAATCATGGAGTAACTAAACTTATAAGATTCGTCTTACGATTTACAGACAAACTGTGCAATTAGTTTTTATTTTTATCTATATTTAATGCTCCATGCATATACTGTAAAATTCGATGTGACGGAGAATAAACAAGGCCACTCCGAGTAAAAAAAACGCTGGACCAGCCCAATTGAACTTTGTTCGAGGACTAGGGCCCAGCCGCAAAGCCCGAGAACGACAGCAGTACCCGTCCATCGCCATCGACTGATCGACCCCACGCAAGTTCGCAAGAGCACCTCACCCTCCATCTCGCGGCGATCTCTCTGACCACGGCGATGGCCGCCGCCGCCCTCCGCTCCTCCGCCGCACGCCGGCTTCTGCGCCTCGCCCCGGCAGCGTCATCGGCTCTGTCCGCTGCTTCCCGGCCCACCGCCGGGGTGGCGCCGCTCACGCGCCCGATCGCCGCGCTATCAGGTACTCCTCCCCACGTCCCTTTGATTCGACTGATCTTCCGGGTTGATTCCTGGTTAGGATCCTCCGGGGCGGGATTCTCCTAGATATGGTTGCCCTAATTACTAGGGAGATTAAAATTCGAGGTTGATGCTAGTGGGGAGATTTATTGCAAGGCCAGAAGCTATTACACCGTAGGAAGGGCGTTACTATGCGAGAGTTTATGATTGACTGGAGTTGACATACTCTAGCTCAGAGTTACATCAACGTGAAGATAGAGAGTTGCCTGGACACCTGCTCAGATGTGAAATGTGTGGTCCTAGAGCGTTTCTTTCTAGGGTGATGTCCAATCAAACTATTGAATGGACTCACTTTCTTATTGATTGAACACATGCATTTCGAGTGATGTTGCTTGAAAGCTAGAACGTCGGTTACTTGACAATGAGGCCTTTGCTTATATGAAGCAACTAGACAAAAGGTTGTCTAGCCTTTGTCTGAGTACACGGGCTTCAGGAAGTCAGCAACAACATATCATTATTTATGTTTTCACGCATGGGGTCAGGGGTGCCATGAGATTGTGACTGTTTAGGGTTGGCCCATCCTGTGCTGTGGCTGCAAGGAGGGTTGGTTTGAGTGAAGGTGGAAGGGAATAAGGGACATCTTGTATTTTTTTCATGTGGATGGGGGAGGGAGGGAGGGGGGGGGGGGGCTTTTGAACCCCAATGGTT
>Ga0182004_10003459_pt1 | contig 12554 bp, 10 predicted proteins | sample Sormic07211540_1_FD_120479 | JGI IMG/M metagenome (GOLD analysis project Ga0182004, IMG submission 120479) | Endophyte microbial communities from Sorghum bicolor roots, Mead, Nebraska, USA - 072115-40_1 MetaG | ecosystem: Host-associated > Plants > Roots > Unclassified | place: USA: Nebraska... | reverse complement strand
GCTTGCGGATAGAATAGATTATTTTCTAGAGAGCCTTTACATTTATAAATACCTTTGTACACTCTGGCACCATGCTGGGGATGACAACCTAGTATCTAAGTGGTGTTAGCTAGTGTCAACATGCTGTCCATCAACCCTTCCTTTGACGAATAGAGCCTTAAGATGCTGCCTTTTATTGTCGGCAGGCTTTTCAAAGATAGCCGTCATCGGATCTAGAGCCAACTGAGCTATCTGGTCGGAAAAATCCAACTCCTCATCATCACTGGACGGTGCAAGGAACTCCATCGGCAACATAAATACCATGTTAACATCTACCGATGGCCTTTTTCCTTTAGGATCCGGCTGCTGCTGATATCCAGATTTGCCAGAATCCTCTCCTCTGCTCAAATCTTCTCGTCTTTCGCGCTGCAACCTTCTTTTCTGCATTCTAGTCAATCCCTCTGGACACCATTGCGGCTGTCTCACCGATGGATGATGATTTTTCCTTGACTCCACTCGATAAGTATTAGCATCCCTGCAGAATATGAACTCATCGGGAACTCGTGCATCTGCCATCTCCTCAAGTTCCTCTTGGTTCCGGGGAAAGTACCTGACACGGTCACCAAGTCTGTCATGCACACTGAGTCTGCCCTCCAGCCGATCATGAACTGAAGCTCTCCCCCTAATCGGCCCATTAAATCGCCGACCATCATTCTGATACTGCCGATTAGGTCTATCATATCGATCATAACCATTGCATTTAGGGCAATCTCTAACAGTGGGCAATTTAATGTTTTGCTCCCAACAATGGATAAAGAATGGGCAGTTCCAGTGATCTTTATGCCGATTCCACTCCTGTCGGCGCCTTTCTTCCTCCCGATGATAATCTTCTTGTTGGTGCCGATACCGATCTTCACGTTGCTGCCAAGTTTCCCGATGCCTTCTATTAGTTATCACAGTGCCAGATCGGAGAGGTCTTCCTGAGCTAGTTCCTTCCTAGATCAAACCTTTTCCTTTGGCATCGGCAGCAATAATCTGATGCTGAGGATCCACCGATGCACTTCTCTCAGCTGCTTCTGACATCAAGACCTTGATTTTTCCCTTAGCATCCAACATATTTGCTGGGAAAGGATGTTGATCGATCTTCATCGGTTTCTGAGCCTTAGAATTATCAAACTTGATCCTCCCAGATTCTATAGCCGATTGCAGCTGTTGCCTGAAAACCTTGCACTCATTTGTCCTATGGGACGTTGCATTGTGCCATTTGCAATATTTCATCTTCTTTAATTCCTTAGCCGATGGAATCACATGATTGGGTGACAACTTGATTTGCCCTTCCTGAAGTAGAAAGTGAAATATCCTATCGGCTTTGGCGATATCAAATGCAAATTTCTCTGGCTCTTTATGCCCAAAAGGGCAAGACATTGGCTTCTTGTTTTTTACCCACTCTGCCAAGCCGATGACTGGCTCTTCATCAGAATCTGAGCTTGTTGCCTCATCGACAAAAGACACCTTTTTATTCCATGCTCTCTTGGGCTCAAAGGGTTTGATATCTTGGTCAGAAATCCTCTGCACCAGGTGACTTAGGCTCTCAAACTCTTGAGAAGCATACTTGTCTCTGATATGTGGCAACAATCCCTGAAAAGCCAAATCGGCTAGCTGCCGATCATCCAGAACCAAACTATAGCACTTATTCTTAACTTCTCGTAACCTCTGCACAAAGCTTTCAACCGATTCATCATTGCGTTGCTTCAATTTGACTAAATCGGTAATCTTCTTCTCATGGACTCCAGAAAAGAAGTATTTATGGAATTGTTTTTCTAGATTGGCCCAAGTGATCACTGAGTTGGGAGGTAACGATATAAACCAAGTGAAAGCCGATCCAGACAAAGATGACGAGAACAAGCGAACCCTTAACTTGTCTCTGTTAGCAGCCTACCCACACTGGATGATGAACCTGTTAACGTGCTCCATAGTTGATGTATCATCCTGTCCAAAAAACTTAGTGAAATCTAGTACCTTGTACCAATTTGGAAGTGGAATCAAGTCGTATGCAGGAGGATACGGTGTCCGATAAGAGTAAGTGTTGACTTTGGGTTTTATCCCAAATTGGTCTCTCATTACTTCAACTATCTTATCAGCCCAATATGCATCGGCATCTTGCCGATGAGGCGGCTGTAGATCTGGCACCTGTTGATACGCTTCCACGTGTCTCTATGGTACCCGATCCCCATGGAACATCGGATTAACCATCTGGCCACCAATTTGCTGACCAAGATTCATCGGCTGGTTGACCAACCCCTGATTCTTAAACCCAGGTTGGATTTGGCCTTGTTGAAACCCTGCAGCCTGATGATTCTGCTGAGGCACCTGTGGAAAGACTAACTGTCCTGTCCATGCACTGTTAGCATTCATCAGCATAGGCCCTGCCGATGACTGGTAATTGGGCATCATCATTGAATTGACATACCCTGGCTGTGTCATAAACCTCTATTGCGTCGGTATTGGATCTGCCGATGCATTAGGCATCTGAAACGTTGGAGCTTGAGAATTCCCAGTATAAGGTCTTGCAGTGGTAGTTGTAGTGTACTGGGGACTCTGATTCATCGGTGGATTTGGAGGTGCCGATGCCATAGGAGCCTTGCCTGTTACGTCAGCCACTTGAGATGTTCCAGGAGTTTTTACCATCATCTCTGGGGGCATACCATAACCCCACCAATTAGGAGGGACAGATCCTGACATTGCCGATGCTAATAGATCTATGGCAAGTTTGATTTGCCCGTCTAATGTTGATGGATTGGTCGTCATCGGTGTAGATTGCGCATTAGTGACCCCTAATGTGCTTGGAGGAGAAGTAGCTTCTGTACCCGCAATGGCTGTAGTAGCCGATGGAGCTGTAACCAATGATGACCCTGGCTGATGATAGGCAGGACCCACATAATTTGGTGGCAATTGTCCCTCTCTGAAAGTTCTAGCCACGGTGTTGAAAACCATATTGGACAGCACACCAGATTGATTGATTAGAGCACAGTTGACAGCACTATCAACCATCTCTTGTAATTTACCAGGATTGGCTTCAAAAGTTATCTGCTGAGGTGCCGACAATGTTTCCTTTTGGATCACCTCGCCACTCCGGTTGATACTGAAAGATTTCAAGCATAGCTGCTTGTAGTCTTCCATGGCTTTTGCCATAGCTTGCTTCTGCTCATCTCTGAGATTGGCTTCCGTCACGGGGATAACGTTCTCCAAGTCGAAATTGGTGTTTGACATGTTGATCTTGATCTCGAATATGTCCCACTGGGCGTGCCAAAAGATGTGTTGGTGCAAAAGCTGATCTACAAACACAAAGGGCTAATACCCGATTCAAACGTTAAGGCGTGCCAGCCGATTTGACCTTATAATCGACAAAGGTGATAACTTGAATACTTTGGTCCCAACAACAGCGATGCGCTCGGATGTCACGGCCAAGAGGTGATCACGCGGAACTCGAGAACACGCCGAGTTTGACTCGACGAATTCCTAAGAACTCATAGTAAAAAGAAAATATGACGAAGTCGTCGAAAAAGTAGATGCTGGAATATGAGTAAAAACTTGTGTTTGATTGATTGATATATTTTTTATTACATTGCCTTAGGGTCTACATTTATACCCTGTTCAAAGGAATTACAACCAGAAACGACTAGGACTCGAATTCCAAATTAAACAAAAACGAACTCTAATAACTAAGGAAAATATTAGACTACCCCCGTAACCGATCGGGACACTGCCACAGATCAATCGGCAACCTCCGTCCCTTTCTTCAGAGTCATCGGCAGACCACCTATCACAGCCATTGGCAGACACCGGTACTGGTCATCGGCACGAACACGTCACCACTTCTGGATTTGATCATATTCGGTTGTCTTCACATCGGCAACCACCTTCATCGGCAACTCCTCCGTAGACTAGTTACCACTGCTTCATCTTCTGATCTACATCTCATTAACTCCAGATGCGCATCAAAAGATACGTGTCCAAAAACGGTGTCAACAAGCTTAGACACTAGATTATTACAGGGCACCCGAAGGGTGTCTAGAATTTACTGATAGGTGTTCAATGAAGCCTCAAAATTAGTTCTCCCAAGACACAATAGAAAGAAAGATAAATTCATAAAAATTTAGAAACATTTGCCCATCAGTTTTGTAGACTCTATCTTCGTTGGCAATAATATCTACTAGATCTATTATATTTCCTAAAGAATATATTAGCCACATATGTCATATGAATAGAAAATAAAGTAAATTCTAAATATACATCAAAATTACTCACCTATGCTATTATAAAATATAATTTAAAATAAACTCTAAGCATCTAGATTACCCACCTATATCATTAAGATAATCAAAGTAGCCCATAGATTTGCAGCTAAATTATTCACCTATGTCATTATTCATAAAACTAAAATATCCTCTCCTACATATTTCAAAATTATCAATATCTTCTACAGAAATAAATATCCATAAATACGCCTATATATGTTTCTACATACTCATTTATATACTACTATTGATTAAAAAGAATTAGCTCAAGGTAAAAATACATGTTGCATGCAACCATGCGGAACAAGTATAAGGCATGGAAGTGTTCAAAATCTGTTTCAAATTATTAAGGATTCTAGGTGAATTAACTCCTCAAAGCCCTAATCACATATGTATGTGTCATTAATGCACATGATTAACCCAAATCGCCCATATCCATATCCGCTTTTCTTTGTTGGATTCGGACCGAAGAGGACGATATAACATAGAGCAGATAATAATCATGCATTGATGGATATCGTCAGAATGACATAACTAGTACTTAACCGGGATGATAAGTTATTAGCCAGTATATAATAACAATCAGCAAGAACATCAAACGACTATGTCAAAAAAAATTACAATAAAGTACACTGGCAAATACAGTCGCCACAGCTTACATGCATGCATAGTCATGAGATGAATGTCTTGAGCAGAAAATGTACAAAACACAACACAACACAAACACAACAGAGTATGTGGAAATTGCAAGAAAGTGACACAAACCCAAACCACATCATTTATTGGAGACTCATGTATAAACTCCCTCGCAGACAGAGACGCACAGGCCAAACACACCACACACATCATATAATTAACCAGTGCCTCTTTTAAGTAAACCTTGCTGGAGCTTGTGCTGGTGATATCGAGATTGAAATAGTATTGTTCCTTCCATAAGCGGCCGAACTGCAGATTACTATTAAGAGACCTTGTACTACAGTGGTCAAATTTACCTGGACTAGAAATGTGTACATCAAGAATGTCCCTTTTCTAGCTTGTATTGGCCGTGCAAAAAGGAACCAATACCACCAAAAGTCAGAAATGTTGTATAGCACTACAAGAGGACTGATGACGCAGATCAAAATGGCAGTCTTTTGGGCAACTGGAGCTAGTACTGTGTACACACCGAGTGCGAAGGCAATTGTCAAGGCCGTAATGGAATATTGCGTGGAGACCATGGCGCCAGAAAAATGAAGTTTGCGTCTCGCCAAGCTAATCCCCGCATCCCCAGCAAACATGAAACCAAGAGTAGCAATTGTGGACGAAATGAAAGCAATTGTGTTGGCTATCATGAATGCATGGAAGGCATACATCCCAGCGGGTGTAGGTGTACCTCCAAAAGAGTGATCGTCAGCTTTGTAACCACCAGGCAACGCAAACATTGCACCAAACGTCACAGTTGCTATTAGAACAGAGCCAATAGATCGAGACTGCGTCGAATCTTTCAACATCTCCAACTCTTTGTCTTTATTATAATCAGAGTTTAGTCCATGATGATTTTCATACTCTTCATCAAAATGATCCTTGCGATAAACACCTCGAGTAGCACCAGCAATTTGGAGTGCCCTCTTTATCCAGATTTCAGGGTTTGCCTAATCAATCAAAAAACATGCATGTTACTTTCCCTTCGAAAACAGATCGACAGGCGCATATTTGTATGATCGAGAGGAGATATTTTGCATGGTTACGTACGTACCGTTTCAAAATAAAAAGATGGGCGGAGATGATACAGTGCTATATCTCGAGGCGTTTGCTTTTTGGCATTTGTTAAATTCAGGTTGACTTGCATGCTCCCAAATAGATGACGAAATATACCAAGAGTATTCCCATCCCTGACAGCTAAGTGTAGTGCAGTGTTCCCTTCTCCGTCTTGCATATTCAGAACCCATGCTAGAGATGGATGTCTGCAAGCATACCACACTACATCTACATTCTTTTTCTCCACAGCAACATGAAGGAACGTCCTCCCCTTAGCATCACGTAGACCGGCACTGCTGGGGCACTTCTTCACGAACATGGGTATGGGATGTCTTTCGAACCTCATTAGCCAAACAGAGGCGCCTACTACTACGGCAGCCACGTGTATAGGGTATAATCCATTATTGTCCGGTTGATACAGAGCAGCTGTGTTGGCGTGCACATGGGCTTCCACGCCGTCCTCCGTCCGGCAAGCTTGCTGCAAAGTGAAGTGGCGTACTGCCATTTTCATCTGTCTCCGTGGTAAGGTTCTTATTCGTGTTCCATTCCAATAACATTCTTGTAAGCACTGCGAAATTGACAAACTTAAATCAGCATGGAGAAATGATCCACCACACAATATACTACATATGTTTTCAAAGTTTACGCACCTATCTATCACTAGAACACAATGCTATGTGTGACATCGTGTAGATGCATGTATTATGATGATATTTTTTTGTAAAAGTTTCATAGGCAAGAAAAACTGTTATAATAAACCACATACCTATAGTCCATGAATATAATTTATTTCAAGCTACTCTTTCAGGATAATTAAGTTTATATATTTTGACTGAAACATGCAATACAAAAAATAAACACCCTGAGTACTATGGTGCAGGCTAAAACAACTATTTATACCGTTACATTAAAAAAATGTTATATGATTTTTGAATAAAAAATATAATAAACACTAGAGTTTCAACTTAAAATGTGGAATAGAAATTGAATAACTAAGAAGATCAATAGTTGAAATGCAGAATATTCATGTGATGTAACAAACAGGGATTCTAGCTACAAGAGTTTTGTAATTTAACCTTAGGCTTTAACTAAAAATATTACCGAGGACCCACAAAGGTGCAATGCAAAAGAGACAAGAAAATCTTGCTGAATGTCCTCAATGGAACTTCCACATAGATCCAAGAAGTCATCATAAAAACGAGCAAGAATTGGCCAACACTTACATATAGTCACCATTGACAATACTACTTACTACATCTATAATATTTTCTAAAGACATTATCCATCTCTGCCACTATGAAAACAACATAAAGTAACTCATGTATATGTATCTAACTACCCACCTATGCTGTCATGGAAAAAAATACAATGTAACTCCCCTTGCATCTAATTATGATAGATAATCTTGTTGACACCTTAAATTTACATATAGATTACCATTTACGCGATTATTTAAAAAACTAAACATATCCTCTAAAATGTACATATGAATTCTCATCATCTACAATTATAAATAAAATGTCTAAATCTTATTGTTACTAATTGAAGGCTCCACATTAGTTGTCACTAGACACGCTAGAAGAAAAAGATAATTTCGAGAAATTCTCACGATAGTCAGAAACATCAAGCCTAATTGGATAGACTCTAATCATTATCGTTGATAATAAGATCTATTATATAATAATTTATCAAAAATTTACCAACCCTTGCCATTATGAAAAATACATTAAGTAACCCCCTAATCCTACGTTGAAATCACCCACCAATGCCATTATGAAAGAAAACCCAAAATAACCCCTAAATTTATATATAAATAACCCACCTAGGCTCTTATTATAAAAAATACTTGAAAATATCACCTAACATTGCATCTTAACGACTTGCCTTTGTCGTTATGAGGATAATTTGAAATAACTCTGTAATAACTTTGTATCTAAATTACCTATGTCTGCTATTATAAATGTTAATAATTAAAATACGACCAAAATAATTTGTGAATTACCCATCTCTATCATTATGAAAGATAATACAAAGTAAACCCGTAATTTGCATTCAACCTATCCATGTATGCTATTATGAAAGATAATATAAAGTAACCCTTTATATTTGTTATAAAGAAATATACAAAAATATTTCTCAAATTTTCATGCAAATACTAATATACACTATTATGAAAAATAATTTAACATCCATATATATTTTAAATTACACATTCTACAACTATGAAGTTAAAAACAAGCATAATACATAGGATAAATGTTTATTATCCTATGCTTGCAAGTGAACACTAACATATAGACCAAGTGGACATGTATACATAGGATAAATGTTTGTTAACAAACCACATAACAATAACACTAATGACTCATTTTAATTTATATTAATACTCCATGATAATAAATTTCACAATTTTTATTTTGAATAAGTTTATAAATTTTGACAGAAATATTATGCCTTAGCATTATTCATAATTTATTTTTGAGAACTCTGTGTTATATAAAACAATACTATACTACTACACATATAAGAGGTATAACAATTTATCATGTTGAGTGCTAGGATGCAAGTTGTGTTGTGTTCAACTTAACATGTGGAGAAATTGCAACAATTAGATTAATTATAAAAATTAAAAGCATCTTGTGTGTACCTGGGCCTCGTAGAACGGCAGCATGCAGCGCATTTTGTCCATTTGGGCCGGCATAGGACAGCACATTATTTTCAGACTCATCATACAACATCTTTGCAATGCTGCCTTGGTCCAGTAGAATAGCTAGGTAGAGTGGTGAAGTTCCCTTTTCAGGAAAACAAGCCAATTTGGGGTCTTTTGCCAATAAATGTTTGACCAACTGATGATCCCCAGTACGCACAGCCATATGCAAGACCGTCTCATTACTATTGTTCTCCTGTCTTAGGAGTTGTTCAACTATATTGTCCACAGTTGCTAGAACAATAAGATGAGAGACCATTTCGGACCTCCCTGCAGTCCTGGCAGCACAATGCAAGGGTGTGTCACCCTTGTTATTTTGCCTACACAGCAAGTCTTTGTCCTTGCCATGGATTACGACGGCGCATTTCTGGAAGCTACTGTCATCCCCATTGGCTGCCACCAAATGCAGTGCTGTGTCTCCTTCCATGGTGACACCCTTGAGATGACGACGAGGCACTGCATCAACAATGCCTTGTTCCACGTCAGCAGGAGTTGGCTGCATTGAGCTTCTGCTGGCCTGGCGCTGGTGGTGGTTATTACCTGTGGAATATGCCGCTAGCTTATCAAGAAACTCTTTGCTAGGAGGAGTCTTACTTGAATGCCCTTGCAGGTCTTCTTCGCTCTCGAGAAGATAGCACGTTGAACACACAACACAGAGAAACTAGGGACACTACGCTGTTGAAGACAGTCGACTAAACTAATAAGCTTTTGTTTAGTGAACACCTGCCATCCATTCGACCCTTAGTTCCTTATTGAAGCGTCACCGTTTTGTTCATACCCCTTGTCAAGCTCGATGCTCTCGCTTCAATTATTAGTTCCATAATAATTAGCTAGTTTTGAAGATATATGGGATGGTATGAAATAGGATTGAAGGGGCATATGCATGCAATCACACGTCTCGCAACTACTTATAGGTTTCATTAATTGTTTTTTTCTTTTGTAATAAACGTATAGATCAAAGTTACGTACAGCCTACAACTAAGAGTTTGCTGCCTCGCTCTCAAAGCTTTTGACCTATCGACTGATAATCCGTCATATCTTATGTGAGATGTGACTCATATATATATCGTTCAATTTCTCTCGAAGTATATCGTTTTAGTTTGTTGGCCATCTCCCTATATTTTCCCATACTGATTAGCACTCTCCCTCTCTCCCCTCACCAACGACCACCACACCTCTGGATTTCATTCTTGCGTGAGTTCTATAACCACTACAGGAAATTGGAACTTTGCCGAGTGTCATATGCTTTGCCGAGTGCCAAAACTCGGGCACTCGGCAAAGGGCAATGTTGCACAATAATGTGTTTCAGCTTTCAAGTGCTATTCTATTGGGAAGTGTGGCGTTGTGTGTTATGCCAATAAGCCAATGCCAGCAGCCAGAATTAAAGCATCACCTTTTTTTGTTGTAAAGACCAAAACATCGTCTTGTTGGTGATTCTGCAACGTGCGCTTTATTTGTTCTTTTTTTCATCTGCTAAGAAAAGAATTATTTTTGACAGCCACAAGTTATCAGAGAGGCTGCACGTTGGAGCAACGTATCATGTTTTAGATATATCAAACTTAAAAAGTTATCAGATTGTATGGTACAAAAGTGTGTTTTGCATACTTAAGACTTCATACTATTGCTAGTGTGTCGTCTGAAACAAGAGAGAATACTAGATAGATTTATGAGGATTCAAGCTGAAGTCTCAATAAAGCTATGAAAAGCCTGCAAGCCTACAAGTTTTGTGAGCAGGAAGACGACACTAGTTGGTGGACGTTCTTTCTTTAACGCTTCTTCAAAGATGATGCGGAATAATTAATGTAAAAAGACTGAGTGTGAGCATTCGAGCTGAAGTATCTCCAGAGTCCAGAAAGAAGCCTCATAACGTTGACGAAACAAAGGAAAGATTTGTTGCAGCAGCCCAGCAACTAGCAAAAATAACAATCTGGCAATCTCCAGTCCAGAGGACTAATTAATCACACAACTAACAATTCTATATGTAAATCATCTGAAGTTGTGCTCCTGTGTCACAGTTTCAGCCTTCCAGAAGAATCGTTGTAAACTACTCAATCCATCCGAAATTATAAAAAATTTGATTTTTATTTAATATTAAAATTGACCATTCGTCTTATTTAATTTGTGCAAACTATAATTTTTTTGTCGTGCCTTAGTTTAAAAATAACTTAAATTAAACTATATTTGTATAATTTTTTTAAATAAGATAAGCGGTCAAATTTATGATAAAAAAGTCAAACGTCTTACAATTTAGCATGGAGGCGATTGACATCAAAGCTTTCATTTGCCGTTTTATTTGGGGTCTATTGTGGTAGTGCCAGGATCCGATGCATTCAAGTAACGAAGCATCATCCGCTTTACGCTGTTAGCTGCGTCATCTGTTCTTTGGTTAACCCCTCCACCGTCCTCTACCTTTGCGCAGCCGAAACAAATAATAAATGCTACTCAATCCATCCCAAATTAAGTCATTTGACTTTTTCAATATCAAGTTTGACCACTCGTCTTATTCAAAGTTTTATACAAAATATTACTTTTTTTTGTTGTGTATAGATTTATTAATAAAAGTTCTTCAAAAATGACTTAAATTTGACTATATTTGCATAAATTTTTTGAATAAGACAAGTGATGAAACTTGAAGTAAAAAAAGTCAAAGGATGAAGGGAGTATCATTCTACAACGTGCGCTTTAATCCAATTGTTCTGTTTGTTTCCTTCCTGCGTACGAAAAGAACTTTTATGACAGCCGCATGTTATCAACACTGCAGAATGGAGCAACGTATCGAATTGTATGTTTAGCAAAGACAAAAGGGGTGTCAGTAGCATCCTCTGATTCTCTATCTCTACCTAATAATAAAGAGGCAAAATTTCAGTCCACCTTACATTTTCTTCCACCTTAGATTTTCATCCAACTTATAATCATAAATTGACTCGGTTTTGGCTAATTCATTTGAGGTTGGAGTAGGATTGGAAGCGCCGCAGCGGGTCCTCCTTGGTTCAGGCTGTCTTTCTGCGTTGGGTGGACCACGTTGTCTTGCGTTTTCGGTTTTCCGCTTCAAGCTGTGTAGCTAGCCCTTTTTTTTATCCCGGCATGTTTTTTTTCAGTCATGTGTGTATAGCACGCGGATCTCAGTCATAATTGCACTGGAATCAACGCCTCCAATAATGTATTTTTAAAAAACACATACGCACCGGTTAGGTTTATTATGTATCCACCTAAATTTAAAATTTCTCGATCTATCATATTTTTAAAAATTTATTTTAGAATTTTAAAACACTACTCTCTCCGTATAGGATTTAGAAGTCATTTTGGACAAGATTTGAGTCAAATATTGGGAATATAAATCATCAATAAATTTTAAATTGTTGAGTTTGCAAACATGAAAATTATATGAATAGATTTGTTTTAAAAAATACTTATATAAAAATATACTTATATCATTTTTTCTAAATATGTTTTTATCTATATCTATATCTTTTCGGAATATATAATTGTGAAATCTTTAGTCCACCAATCTTTGTATCTGCCAATAATAAAGAATCCTTTCCGAACTCAAACTCAGCAGTCCGTCTATCTCGTGGAGTCTCGACACTGCTGCATGATCGGGCATTAGCACCGGTCGGGAATGGCCTGTTGCCCCGGTTCCCGAGCCGGTGCTGCCCTTCCGGGACTAAAGGCCCACCCTTTAGTCCCGGTTCTGGCAACCGGGGCTAAAGCCCCCCTTTAACACCGGTTGGTAATACCAACCGGTGTTAAAGGGTCCTGCCAGGGCTGCCACGTTGCAGGACCCTTTAACACCGGTTGGTATTACCAACCGGTGTTAAAGGGTTTCTTTTTCT